>Ga0307510_10009566_pt1 | contig 11553 bp, 8 predicted proteins | sample 12_EM_MG_FD_207224 | JGI IMG/M metagenome (GOLD analysis project Ga0307510, IMG submission 207224) | Populus trichocarpa ectomycorrhiza microbial communities from riparian zone in the Pacific Northwest, United States - 12_EM | ecosystem: Host-associated > Plants > Roots > Unclassified | place... | reverse complement strand
TATAACTTTTTCATGATAATTTTTCTTTTGAATAAAATAAAATAAATATTCTATAATTAAATTATTGTAAATATAAGATATTAAGTTGAAAATTATAAATTATGGTTTTGATTTTTCTATAAAAAATATTTGTAATCTTGATATATTTTTATTTTTTATAAACTTATTTATTTTCATTTTCAACAAATGAACATATTTTCTAATTTTTCATTGAAAAAGGAAATTGAAAAAGAAAAAAATTGAAAAGAAAAAAGAAAAACTATTTTCTATTACTGAAAATACCCCCTTTTCGTGGAATCTATTATTTTTTAAAATAAAAATATGAATTTTAAAAATATTGACAAAATGAAAACACATCATTCTTTGTTTACTATTTTCTGTTTTGACTTTTTAAACACACCATTTTTCACTTCTCTCAAATATCTTTAAAAAAAAAGAGCAAAAAGAGAGCAAAGAAAAATATTTCAATCAAAGAATAAATAAAAACAATAATTAGAGATGAAATGAAAAAGAAATATCGTTAAAAGGGTTGAAATTGGCTAAATAATTAAAAAATTGAAAACTAAGGACTGAATTAGAAAAGATGACAACATGCAATGACCATTTTAATTCAATTAGAAATGAAATTGAGAAAAAAATTGAAATTAGATGAAAATAATATAAAAATTAAAGATTCAAGGAATGGATTCAATAAAAAAAATTAAAAAACCTCTTTAAAAATATAAAATTTTTATTAAAGTTAAAACAACATCATTGAAAAGACGTGTTTCACTTATAACAATAATAAAAAAACAAAATCCATAAAAAAGATGTCATTTATGTACATGGGTTCAAATAGTACCCTCTTCCTTGTGCATGATTTCTGCCACTATTTTTCTTTCTTCTTTTTTTTCATGGTTTTGGCTGGAATTTTCTCTCTCGCATGCCACCTTCTACAAATGCCAAATAACCCACCATCCCTCCCATGCATGTGCAATACATGCTTATAAAGAAATATTGATCTAACCCTCTAAAGTCGCTGCAAAAATGGTACAAAAAGTCCAATGTTTTAGCCAAAAGGGTATAACCATGGTGGGAAATTAAGATTATTGAAGGAACCAATGGTCACTTCATCAAGAACGGTTCTAGGAACTTCCATCTAGCCTATAAATAAAAGGGAAAAAAGCAAGGAAAAAGGGAGACCAAAGTTAGAGGGAAAAAATGCCGGGAGAAAAGGAGCGAAGAAGAAGAAAGAGAGTTTTGAGCTAAAAAAAAAATATATTTTTTAATTTTCAAGCAATTTCTTATACCATAAGTATTTCAAAGAGGGGCAATAGTCATAATTCATTTTATACCCTTACTTTTTAACTATATATATATATATATATTATGCGATTCAATTAATTTTTTTATTATTTCATAATATTTGACATTTATGCTTATTTTATTATAATGTGAGAAAGATTTTATAAAATAAAATACAATACAAAAATACAAATGAAAAAGAGAGATTACGGAGTGGAATGATAGGAAAGAAAGAAAAAGAGGATAAGGATGATGGGAAGATAAAATAATATAATGGGAGATAGATGAATAAGAGAAAAACAAAAAGGGATTATATTTTATAAAATAAAGATTCAAGCAAAATTGAAAAAATTATAGGCGATCGTAGATAGTCAAGAAAAAGGATATAAATTAATTTTTCATCATAAATTTTTCAAATTACAGACCTAATTAAAAAGTGAAGGAATTTAAAAGCTTCCTATATTATATTTTTTAATTTGATAGGAGTCCTAACACTATAAAGTAGGACCTAGCTAGGATACACAATATATATAACAGAAACACTATAATGGCTGTTGAAGGTTATTTTTATCTCTTGGTGTATTTTAAATCATTTTTTTAGATATCATTTTTTTATATATATATTATAAAATATTATAAGTGTTGGGGTCTATCTCGTTGTGTGGTAGGCGTGTGAGTATGAAGCCATCAAAGACTTATATTTTTAGATATGATAAGGTTGAAATTAATACTCCATGATGGGGTTGGATGGATGGGTAGCAATGAGATAAATAGAATTATAATTGTTTGACCTCGATATGAAAATTTTATATGTAGATGTATTTGCTTTCTTATTATGATATTAGTGCTTTTATTTTATTAAGTAAACAATATGATTATATGTGTAACGCCTCAATATTTTCACAACCTTCCGAGTCTTGACCCATTGAAATTAGGGTAATATTTTTTTTAACATATTAGCATCATGTTTCCAACCTTTATATCATTTAAGACTTTACTGAAATTTAGATAGAATTTCCTTTAATGTGAACCATTCTCAAGTCATCTACTCCTATATACATAATTATATCACATTCTCAACACTAACCAAACTTCCTGGATCTTTACCAATGACATCGCCAAAACAAGAATAGAATTCATCTATCCTTCCTAATTTTTCATTACACAACTCATATAGAATTATAATACTCATTACAAATAGATTTGTTTTTTGAAAAATCTTTGTATTTTTCCACCTGAGTAGGTCATCCATTACAATTAAACCACTTTTAAAAAAAAATCTTTGTATTTTTTCACCTGGGTTGATAACCCATTATAATGAGACCCCTTTATGAAAAATCTCCGTATTTTTCAAAAAAAAAGAAAAAAAAAATAAGAGTTGGGGTTTTAACGTTTATTTTTCTTTACAAACTTACTATACAAAGTCAAAAGAAAATGAATTTTCCAAAGCCTTTGCAACCTAAGTATTGTAAAGAGAGGGCAACTGTTGTAACCCAATTTTGGCCCGTTAGCTTTCAATTTAATTTTAAAAGGGGTTTAAAATGTAAAATTAAAAGATTAAAAATTTATTTCGATAAAAAGTGTGATTTATCACTTGCGCGAAAACTAAAGACTACAATGTGCTTTTGTCATTTTATCTTTATCTTTAATATAATGATAGTTATCCGCTTTCAAATTTAATTCTTAATCAAATTCAAACTTCAAAGAAAAGAATGAGTTTGATTAAGACTTTGTTTCTTATACATGATGTGACTCTTGTAGTATAAATACAGATCTTGATCGGTGTATGCACAAAGAAAAGGAGAGGAGGCCCAATCCATTACAAAAAAAAAAAAAAAAAAAAAAAAAAAAAAAAAAAAAAAAAGCACAACACACGGAAAAAAAAAAAAAAAAAAAAAAGATTGGAAAAAAACAAAAAACCTAAGAGCACATCACTCGGAAAAAAAAAAAACAAGAACATCATTGTGCATAACCAGCTCATCCTCACAAAAACGAAGCTTGGTGTTTCACCTTCTCCTTCCTGCCATCTTCACCCGCAGACCAAGCTCAAGCCAACAACTCCTCTCAGCAGCAACAGCAGAGTTCGTTACTCCCAGTCACGGTAACAGTAAAGTTTAATCATCATGGTCATAGCAGCAGCGTTGTTTCCTTTTCTGCAACCTAGCAGCGGCGTGCATATCCTTTAAGCAGCACTACCAGCCGCCAACTCCACCTCACAACACAAGCCTCCTATATATCTCCCTGGGATTGAAGACCGTTTTGTTTTCTGCATTTTCTGTTAAACCAAGAGCAACCATAACGCCATCCCTTAACCATAACAGAGTTTGTTTCTTCACCAGCAGTGGAGTTCCTCCTTCTTAATTAGCCGTCACCACCAGCACACAACCATCACCAACCTCAGCCACCGTAGGCGTGCAAGCTGGCAGCAATAGAGAGGTACTTTCATCTCGGCCATAGGTCACTCCTCCTTTCCTCCTCACTAAAAACACTAGACACCTCCATCAGCTACACTCTTGCTCCCCCAGCAGCAACCTTCTTTTAATGAACCGTGACAGTCACCACCGAGAAGATCTTCATCTAGCGAGCAGCTCTGCACCAGACATGAACCGCAACAAGCTGCAACAGGCAACCCTCTCTCCCCGCCGTGCTCATCCAGCCAGCGTCCATTAGCTCTGTCGTGAGAAGCTCTTCTCCACCGGAGTCAGCTTCCTCTCTTCTTCCCGGGACCGCAGCTCCAGTTCGGCAACTCCAGGTGAGTCTCTTCCCCACTTTGCAAATTCAACTCTTTGATATAGTGCGAAGGTAATTATAATTACGTTCGCACTATATATAGCATGCATGAATAATTCACGCATGCATGCATAGTGGCCAAACTGGGTTATTGGTTTGGGCTAAATCCGGTTGGGCCTGTATAGCTGGGTTAGATCCAACCCCCGAAAAAAACTGTTTCTTCTTCATTTAAATTCAAATTTTGCGGATTTATTCACTGGCAGCAGGGTCAGGAACACCGTACTTTGTGGATTGCACAATATTTACCAACGCCATAGTTAAAAATATTCATAGGTGAATATTTACTAACGTCAGAATCGGAAATATTATAGGATGACCTTAAAAATAGAACAAAGACAAACTCTTAGTAATTTAAGACAAAACCAGTAATGCAATTTGCTTCAGGTTGGACGTTTAAGGGGTGATATTATCTTCCATTTCACGTAATCAGTCTCATACCATATAATTTTTGGTCACCATTTAGGGTTACTAGTGAACATAGTACTAGGTGACAACTTTTTAAACAAGATATTTTTCCTCCAAAGAACAAGATGTCAGATATCTGTTCTTTTTCCAAGAGATTTATTTTTAATCGGTCGTCACGATGTCCGGGTGTACAATAGTATAACTATTTTACACCAAGTGACATAAACAAAATATATGAACTAATTACATACAATATTAATTGAATAAAACTAAAATAGATTTAATGTCATATTACAACCCCAATAAAAGAGATTAATAATTAAGTTACGAAACATCCTTAATGTTGATTTCATTTATATTACAGAAGGTATTCAATTTATTAAAAAATTACATCATCATCACCTAACCAAAAGAAATGCTAGGTAAGGTCTATTGTTCTATCTGAGTCAGTAATAACCCTAAAAATAATTTATTTTTATAATATTAGAGTATATTGCAATAAATACATATTAAACACACATATATCATTGATATAAGCAAAACTAATTTCACCAACTTTTTAGTAAATACATCAATCTATGTCATATTCCAATTTAGTACATTTCACTCAATTCTTAATGAACTTTTATTTCATCATAGTGCTTATTTAATTATAGCAATCACATTATGAAAAATTCTTATTCCCAATATGTTAATTCATGCCACAATTTGGTTCATCAAACACATCTAATTTGTATGATTGTGTGTGTATGTGTATCACGACCATATTTGGTTCACACCAGTGTTTTAATTCATAATATGTTTAAATTATGTCACTTTTCATCTCCCAAACATATTTATGTCCTTTCGGCTTCCAAAATACTCAATTTATTCTAACCAAACACTCATGTTCTCTTACCACGTGATTTGCTATTTTAACCTTTTGAACGATTATTTGTCTAGTTTAATCTCTCGTAGTCCATACTTATCATCACTAGGTTTCATCGTTTCAATTTCTTTTTTAACCCAAGTTATGATCCTTCATACTATTTTTGACTCTTTTCCGAAAAGACTTAAGGCTTGCACTTTACCTTGACTTATTATTTCTAATGGAAACTTTCCTAACTTAGTGAGATTTCGATTGAGTTTCTTTTATCCAAAAATCTATCTAAATGTTGTCTTGCCATTTCCTATACCAAACATTTTATAAAATTCCAACGTCATTATCACACGAGTAATTTCATATAATAACCTTATTTTTTATCGCATTTCAGATAATTTGCCAAACATGAATCATTGAAAATCCTAGAAATATTATTATTTTTATTTATCCACAAACGTTCTAAACAATTTCATGGTTCAACCATCCCAAATAATTTCATGGTTCAACCATCCTGGACCTTTATTATATCACAATTCAAGAATAGAATTCAACAAAACATTTATGGCATGAACTCAATCACAAATTCTTATTAATCCAACACTCAATGCCATAAGCATAATTTACCACTTCTATTTAACAGTTGGGTTTCACCCAAGATTTTGTTAACAATTCAATCAGTCGGTCATCAGGCAATAACAACTCCATACAAATCCATTTAAACTGAATTACATATTCCATTCATCAAATAAATTGATGCCACTAGTCCATTTTCAGGCACTAGTCTCATTACTAGGTAACTAGTTCAACAACATAGCCCATTATTGGGCACTAGCCCTATTACCAAATAACTAGTTTCGCAACATAGCCCATCATCGGGCAATAGCTCTATTATCGGGTAACTAGTTCCACAACATAGCCCATCACCAGGCACTAGACCCATTTTCGAGTAACCAGTTCTATAACATAGCCTATCACCAGGCAATATCCTCATTTTCAGGTAACTAATTCCATAACATAGCCCATCACCGGGCACTAGCCCTATTGCTGGGTAACTAGTTCCACAACATAGCTCATCACCGGGTATGAATCTCACAATAATATCCATTTATCGGCCGACTGGCTTTCTAACATGTTAGTTATTTTATTGTTCTCGTCAACCATATATTTCTGACATTGACTTTTTCTTTCTCGATGTCATGGTCAAACACGAATTACACGTGATTATTGTTGTTATGATCGATAATAGTTCTTATATAGAATTTTTTATCATTATGGTCAAATACAAATTAAACATAATTATCACCGTTACGATTGATAATAGTTCATACATAAAAATTTATGTTGTTGTGGTTGAAAGTCAATTATAAGTAATTTACCGTTGTTACGGTCAATCACAATTTATAACATACCATTAGTTTTTCACCTATGCATTTAATTACAACACATACCAATTTCTGTGTTGAAGGCATACGCCTTTAATTAATAATACAAATACACAACACAATCAACTAACCATCATAAATTTAACAAATTCCAAACTACGTTTAATTAGATAAATAGAGTAAATCTCTTATCTTAACTTTTACTGTCCAAGTTCTCAAGAAGTTGAGTCTTGTCGTGCCTGCTTCTCCTACAATTCCACATAACAATTATTATCACTCACATATTCCAATTTGAATTTCATCAGTATTATTTTCCATACAACACATCCAAACAAGTTCGCAACCAATTTATATTATACATTTACACATAATTCCTTAATCCTCTACATATAACCATTCCAATAATTATCTTTTCACTCATACATACAATTTTCTTGACATGCCTTACAATATGTTTTATAATTTATGCTTTGAAATATTTAACATTTATAGAAATTTAATAAATTCTTTGAAATGTTAGCTTAAAAGACTTGAATTTAAAAAGTTAAAAACAAAGTGACCGTTTTTAATCACTAAGTGATATTTAATTTTAGATAATAAAAATCAAACAAATTTTGCAAAATTCTCTATTTATAATAACGTTTGGTGAGATATTTTCAATATCATCACATGCATGGTCAGATGTTTTTTTTTTTTTTGTAAAATTAAGTTACTAATCACAAATAATAAGTAAAAGGTGTTTTTTTATATATAAATGATATTAAATTCTTGAATTCTATGTCACTTAAAGTTGGCTTGAATAAAATGGATTAATGACATGTTTTGTATCTCTATTTATATTTATCTATAAAATTTGTTTTTATATAATTTTTTAGTATAAATAGCTTAATCTATCAATTATGTCAATTTAAATAGAAAATTTTAAAGAATTAGATATTAAATATGAATATAATAAATATTATAGATATAATTAAGAAATTAATGATATATTAAAGACTTGAGTAATTATAAAACAATAAAATAATAAATTGAGTCATAAATCATTTTTTTAATGGATTATAGCCTTTTATTTTTGTTATTGGTGTGACACGAGTTTGTATTGTAAGTAACCACTTTATATTTGGAAATGTAAAAAAAAAACACAATTTATACATAAACTAGCATATTAGCACACACTTTACAACGAATCAATAAAATTTTTTATTTTACATGTAAAAAAAAATATAAAGCTTGATTTTAAGTGTCTTGAGTCTGGCTGCGGAGCTAGACCCAATATCTTTGGGTCTGGCAGCAGAACCAGACCCAATAGCATTGGGTCTGTGGCCAAACTAGAGTCAATATTTTTGGGTCTAGCTCCTTGGGTCTGTCATCACATCAAAATAATACAAAAACATAAAAAATATTAATTTGAAGTAAAAATAAAAAAAAATTTCTTTTTAAAAGCATTTTTGAAACGCAAAAACAAACATGTTTTAAAAGAAAATTCAACCCAACCTCAAATGACAAAAAATTATCATCACCTAACTTTTATACAATTTAAAAAAAGTCATATCAATTTATTTTCTCTTTACAATATAAAAAAAGTTCAATAAGAGAAAAGAAAAAAAATTGGAAATATCTTAAAAGAAAAAAAATTAAAGGAAAAGAAATTAGTTGCCGGTGTATTGAGCACTTCTATGCTATGCGCTATTCATGGTGCTACTGTAGAAAATGTTTTATTTGAAGATGGTGATGGTATAAATACATTCCGTGCTTTTAACCCATCTCAAACATTTTGACATTTAAAAAAAAAATTTTGACCCGCTGCGGAGCGTGGGCTAATATGCTAGCTATTATATTATTACTTAATGGTTATTTTTTAAAATAGTTTTTTTAAAAATATATATTGAGATAATATTTTTTTTATTTTTTAACATTGATTTTTTATATCATCACATCAAAATAATACACAAATATAAAAAAATATTAATTTGAATTAAAAAAATAAAATAAAAATTCAATTTTTTTAAAGCATTTTTAACGCAAAAACAGACATGCTTTAATAAGAAAATTCGACCCAACCTGAAATGAAAAAAAAAATTATCATTACCCAACTTTTGTATAATATAAAAAAAAGTTCTATCAATTTATTTTCTCTTTATTGTATGAAAAAAATGAAATGAGTGAAAAGAAAAGAAAATCTAAAAAGACAAAAAAAAATGAAAATATCTAGCGGCTCAACCAAACCCAACAATATTTTTTGACTAATAAACAGAAAAGACAATGCATTCTAGATGCTAAAGTGTCGTCAATAGTGTAAACATTATATTTATAGTGTGGTCAAAAATGCATTGAGTTAATGTTTACAGAAAATATATAGTGTTTTTTTTATGTTTTTTAAAGTATAGTATAATATGATAATCAAAATAATATTTCAAAAAATAAAAGTAAATGAAAAATGTTATTAAAGGAAATCAAACAAAAAATGAAATAAATTAACATTTATAAAATCCAAAAACTAATAAATTTTCTTTTAATCACAACCATTGATTAGCACCGGCTAAAACATAACATCATGCTGTTGTGACCAGCTTCCATAACCCACCACCTCACATCACGTTGACACCACCCTAGCCACCATAGTTCCCACACGAATCGCAAATCATTCCTTTGTGAACCACCCAAGATCACGCCACCATTACCAACCATTATATAAGACTTGGCCTTATATAGCCTAAATCACAATTTCTAACCAGCTCTGTAAGCACTTTCCCTGTTGCATGAAAGGTTTTCGACAATTTGTCCCAATAAAACACACAATTAAAAAGAAGACATCTCTCTCTCTCTCTCTCACACAAAAAAAAACAGCAGAAAACTTGAGTTGAATTTGCTACTAATAAATCAAGCTCTGAATGTGGTCATCAGCTATGATGGTTCGGTGAATTAATGATAATAATAATAATGTTGGGTATAGCAGCTTCAATAAGAGGAGGCGTAGGCATTGGTCACCGGCTTAGCTTCGCTATCAGAAAGTGTGTTTTCTTCTCTTCTCTTCTCTTCTCTTCTCCTCTCCTTTGCATTATGTTTTTTCTTTAATAATTATGTTTTGTTTTTGTTCTCTGTGACTGCCATTTATTTATGCAGGGAATCTTTAACTTGGTACCGTAATCTACTAATTCAAAACCAGTCGGACAGTTTTAATCACACACCATCTGTTGTATGCTGTTTTTTATGGGCACAAAGACCTGGTGTTGTTCTTGAAAATTTTGCAAGGCATATGAGCACTGCATCATTGGAGCTGAGGACAGACAATGATTTTGTTAGATTTTCGATTACTAAAGATGGGTATTCAGCAAAAGAGAAGAAAAGTATGAAAAAGGTGCCCAGATATGTTAAAATGTCTAAAAAGGCGAAACTTAATGAACTCCGGTTCTATCGCCTCAAGGCCAAAAAGAAGATGAATTCTCCTAATCCTGAAGTTAGGATTAGATATAAACTTGAAAAGGTTGGACCATTTTTTTATTTTACTTTTTTTCAAGCTGGGCTTGCATGTTCTTAAATTTTGTTTTTTGGCTCAGGCCAAAAGGAAGGAAGCATGGTTGATTGAAAAGCTCAGGAAACTTGAAGTCCCCAAAACCCCAGGTGAAGCATATGATCCTGAAATATTAACAGAAGAGGAGAAGCATTACCTCAAGCGTACTGGCGAGAAGAAGAAAAACTACGTTCCAGTTGGCCGACGAGGGGTTTTTGGAGGCGTTGTTCTCAATATGCATCTTCATTGGAAGAAGCACGAAACCGTCAAGGTTACTTGCAAACCTTGCAAGCCAGGCCAAATTGATGAATATGCTGAAGAGCTTGCTCGACTTAGCAAAGGGATCGCTATTGACATAAGACCTGACAACACCATTATTTTCTACAGGGGAAAGAACTATGTGCAGCCAAAAATCATGTCCCCTCCAGATACCCTATCTAAAGATAAAGTGAGTTTGCCTAGTTTTTTTTTTTTTTCCTTTGAAATATCAGTTGAATTAGCATATTGTTTCAATTGAAAATATAGCTCAGAGTGAAGTTCCCGAAATCCACCCCAATTTCCCAGGTTCACTACCGTGGCTGTTTTTATGAACTTGGAACAGGTTTTTTTTTTCCTCTTCTTTTCTGCTGGTTTCGCTAAATGCCTTCTTGATAAATACATATTTTCAGGACTGTTCATTGCTTAAATAGTTTCAATATTCTGGTAGGATATGAACTTCAAAAATTTTGTGGAGGAGCTAATAGTTCGAAGCTTCAGTTTTCTAAATTTTTTGTTTGATAGGAAAGCAATAATAGATCACTAACTTTCTTGTGAATTTTTTTCTGTTAATGGGCACATTTTATGCCTAAAAGATATTGGTAGAAGATTGTCCACTCTGGTTTTTATTCCTGAGGGACTTTTGTTGTACAGCTATGTTGCTATAATTTCTTATCTTTTTTTCTGTTTTAGAGCTCAATGTTTTCTCTGCATCTTGCTCTCTTTTTCTTTCTTTCTGGTTCAGTATTTTCAACGACTCACTGAAATTGAAAACTATTTGGTAGACGAGGACACAGTTTGCAATCTTCAAGGTGTGAGGGGATTATGGGTTGGCAAACTAGTACTCTTACCAGGCTTTTTCTCTTGATGTTGTTATGGAAATACTAGTCTTTGTAGTCATGTGAAGGTAAGCGTGGGAGGATTCGATTTTCAGAAGTTTGCCAACAACTCAAATTTCAGAAGGTTGTAGTTTGCATTAGGTGAGACTTTTAAAAGGTTTTGGCTTATTATGGTGGGATAGACTGATGCAACTGTCATTCTCTTACGAGGAAAGTATTTTCAGC
>Ga0307510_10009565_pt1 | contig 11553 bp, 14 predicted proteins | sample 12_EM_MG_FD_207224 | JGI IMG/M metagenome (GOLD analysis project Ga0307510, IMG submission 207224) | Populus trichocarpa ectomycorrhiza microbial communities from riparian zone in the Pacific Northwest, United States - 12_EM | ecosystem: Host-associated > Plants > Roots > Unclassified | place... | reverse complement strand
ACCATGATCGAGTGGGAGAACTGCCCGACCAACGGTGGGATGTCCCCGTTTTCTTTGGAGGCCCGGGACGAAGACTACGACACATATCTCTTCTGGCCCTCTCTCAGTAACGGGATGGGAGCCTCCAAAGAGTCGTTTGTCGCGACCTATCACACGGTGATTGTCTCGACCATTGTGTTGTACAAAGCTCACCGCGACGCCTTTCAGTCTACGCCCCCCTCGTCCGACCAAGTCGATTACTATTCAGGCTGGGATACTGCACCCTCAGTATGTCCTACATATCCCCCTGCCTATTATGACGTGGGGAATTTAATCGTCTACAGTCACCGCTCTCCTTGACGTCACCGTCTGAATTTCATTTCCCCACACCGTGTGGGAACAAAACCCTCGAAAACGGCTTACCAGAAGGTCAGCCGAATGGCGTGCAAGAAAAGGGCTCACTCCCCAAGTATTGTAGGACGTTCAGGATGGGGCTCCTCCTCATAGTGCGTGGTTACTCGCTCGCCCAGCCTTTTTCTGACCCCCACTCCTGAAACAGCGGGCAGCGCGACATGTTGATCGTGCGGTGCAAAGTGTTGGGATCACGCTTCGGAAGAACAAAACGGAAGGAGAAGCAGTCCAAAAGGCGCATACGCACGACCATTGAACCTTGCACTTCGGTATATTCGAACAGATTTCTGGTAAAAGGACGATGATTCCATTCGACTTCAGGGAACATCTCCAGCGTCGATTTTACGCCACCTTTTAATACGCGACTGCATTTTTGTTAACTCACAGTCGCCTTTTACCTACTTGTGTTTCTGGTCTCGAATACATAATAGTAGCTTTAATCAAAGTCTGGAATACTGGCTTCAGACGATGAGACGCCAGCTGCGAGAAAGAATACATTACTGAAAGAATATGATGTGGAAGGCAAACTGACGGCGGACACCGGTTCTGACTTTGAAACTTTGTTTCTCTGAACTTTGATTTGATGTGATGTGTCGAAATCATCATCCACCAAACTTGACCGCACTCGTCTCTTTCACAAAACAATGGTACATCCCACCCCTTACAAGAAATCGTTGTTATGTTTCTGACGCCATGTAAACAGGATTCTTCAAAAGCCCCCGTAAAACTTGCCCGTGTTATCAAGGTCCTCTTTGTTTGTGTTCTGGGCGGCGCATTATCTCTGACGCAGTGCGTGCCACCGGTTACAGGTCCTTGGGCGCACTGGCTCTCGCGGTGGAGTCACACAAGTTCGCGTAGAGTTTTTGGATGATCCCACGCGGACTATCATCCGGAACGTGAAAGGTCCAGTGCGAGAACAAGATATTTTGGCTCTCTTAGAAAGTGAGCGCGAGGCACGGTACGTCTATCGTCACACACTACCTCTCCGCGTTGTATAACCGCCACACAACCCAGCCGTCTACGTTAAAATATCTCGCACGGTTCGCCTCATGCGCCGCGTCGTTATGCCATGACCTGTTGTAGTATGACAAATGCATACTTGATGACAGTGACTAGGTCACTTTCTCAAGCCTTCCGGAAATCAATACAAGCGTCTGCGTCATGCGTCGACCCATGTCAGAACATTGTGCAGTTATATTCCCTACTGGAACCAAACTACATTGATTTGGATGTTTTATCGTGAGTTGGCGCGTTCGGGCGTCATGGAAGCGGCACTGTATGCATCATCCGGCTGTCCACCTTGCCCGAAAGCCCCCTAGTCGACGAGTGATGTCCATGTTGAAATGGGAACGCATGGGGCTCGGGGATCGGTAGGTATACAACTACGTACCCCGGAGCTAAGTGAACGCCAATACCGGATCATGCAGACCTCGACTATAAGATTGGCACACATCGGATCCACAAACCTATAAGTGGCACATCCGTTCACCACGCGTGCCCTCGAACTCAACCCGAATATCTTTCTACAGAATATGTCTAGAAAGGGAGCGTATGTTACGCTATTGACTAAAGAGTCATACCTTCCGGGTGCATTAACACTCGAACAGTCCTTGAAGTCCGTTCAGTCTCGATATCCATTGGTCGCTTTGGTTACTCCAGCCCTGCCCCAACGTGCCAAAGATGCTCTCACCAGACGTGGTATCCTGTTCCGAGAGATCCAGCCCCTACAACCGGACGATGGTCCTGTTGTCACCGAATACGATGAGCGATTTGCAGATACCTGGTCGAAATTGAGGTGAGTTGGTTTGCATAGATCATTCCCAACGATGTGATTCATCTGCACCTTAAGGGTATTTGAACTGGTGGAATATGACGTTTGTCCCTTCAACCCTTACCTATCTTACGCGTGATGGGCTAAGCCTTCTTTTGCTCCAGCGGGTTGTGATGCTGGACTCTGATATGATCGTCATGCGCAACATGGATGAATTGATGGAGCTAGATTTACCCTCGGACTGGATAGCCGCAGCACATGCCTGCACATGCAACCCGAGGAAGTTGGCTCATTATCCAGAAGATTGGTGGGCATTCCACCGTACGTCTACCTCCAGCCTGCAACCAATTGACAACTGCGAGACAGGATCCCCGCGAACTGCGCATACACGCCCCTTAGCCACCCGAGTGGCCATTCCCAGCCACCATCGATCCAACCGTCCAGCCCTCTTCCCTACACGCTGCTGAACTCCGGCCTCGTCGTTCTTACGCCTTCTGCAACGCTCGCACGATCGGTCGTAGATTTCCTTCGCACCTCGCCGCTTGTCCCCACGTTTTCCTTCCCCGATCAAGATCTCCTCGCAGCTTATTTCCAAGGCAGATGGAAACCACTGCCTTGGGTCTACAACGCGTTGAAGACGCTGAGGGCCATACACAAGAACCTGTGGCGCGACGACGAAGTGCGCTGTCTTCACTATATCCTGCCGGACAAACCGTGGAAGGGGAGGGTCCGGGAAGGCGACGTCGTCGACGACTTGACAGAGCTAGACAGGTGGTGGTGGGAGCGCTTCGACAAGCTGATTGGTGAACTGAAGGATGATCCTGAAACACGAGAGTTGCTTTTGGCGAACGTCGGCCACTAGATTGTATGTCCGTTGCCGCAGTCAGAGAATGTGCCGACCCTCGCTTCGTTGTGTTAATAGAAATTCTGTGATTTTCATGCTGCGTATTTTACACTACGCTCTCCATGCGACGTGCACTTCATCCGTTCTGAATCTGTCCGCGAGATGATGGGTAATCAGGTTTTTTTCGACGGATGGGGTGGAAAGGACCTTTGGGTGCAGGTACTCTTCGCTAATGGCGTTTGGAAGCCCATGCGATAGCTCAGGAGTCCGGCCTGGGCGATCATAATGCCGTTGTCAATGCAAAATCTACCCCGCGGTGAGCCATCAGGTCGGGTGCAGTGGAGCGTGACGGAAATAGAGACCCACCGCTCGTCCGTAGCAAACACTTTCCCTCCCCGCTCCTCAGCCATAATGCCCATCATCTCCTGAAGCCTCATGTTACCTGCCATCGGTTTAGCGGACAATAGGCAAATAGAGGGTGAAGAACCACTCACAGCCGACACCACCGACGATCAGGACTTCTTTGCTTCCGATGTGAGCCATCGCTCGCTCTGTTATCTCTACGAGCATGGCAAAGATAGTCTCTTGGAGGGAGAAACACAAGTCGGCAGGGGTGAAGTAATCTCCGTCGGCCTCGTCTTGGGGTGGCTCTTCAGCCCGGTAGCGTTTGTCGTACGTTAACGCTTCTGTAGCAGTCAAGATTCCGGAGAGGCTAACGTCCATGCCCTTTGTTGTGTACGGCAGTGGCACAAGCCGCTTTCCTCTGTGAGAAAGGACGTCAGACAGAAAGCGACGACGATACACACATACTTTTTGGCTTCCTGTTCGATATTATATCCCGGGCTCGGATCGTTGCTGAGGTTTATCACCCGCGCAAACCGGTCCAAACAGTTCCCGACTGCGATGTCCAGCGTCTCGCCAAATATTCTGTAGCATTGACGCGAGTAAGCGATGACCTGAGTGTTCCCACCGGAGACGTAGAGCACGACCGGATTGCGTGCGCCGGTGATTTCTCTGCCCATCTCGATATCTGTCGTTGTTATTTTTCGCCACATGTAATCAGGAGTACCACGTCTAGAATGTGATGCGACTCACGTCCGACGCAGTGGTTCACGCCCACGAGCGGTTTGTCGAACAGCAGTGCGAGTGTCCGTGCAACTAGGACAACTGATTGCAGCGGAGCCCCCATACCAGGCCCTATAGTACAACCCAAAAGTTCAGAATTCAGGTGCCCCATGCAGTCACAGATGGGGACGGATGGGGGACTGGCCTTTGGTATAGCAGATGCAGTCCAGGTCGTGCATGGTGACGCCAGATTTAGCGACGGCGTCTTCGATGACCTTGAGGGCCCATTGCCGATGATGTGCAGCCGTATCGCGGGGAAGGAAACCCTCTCCGGGTGGGGTAATGTAGGTATGCCGAATGTTTGAAAGCACGGTCGACGATCCATCTATTTCGTGCCGTACAATCCCCGCACCGAGCTTGTTCGCGGAACCCTCGAGTCCGAGAGCGAGGTACGGCCTTTCTGTATCCAGCAACGCCTCAGCCGATCCTAGAGGGACAGACAAAGAAATGATGCATACGCACCTGGTTTTTTTAGAGGCGATCTACGGGTGCGCGTTGGCATTAGGAGATCAACGTGATGTTCGAGACGTCACGATAGCTTACATGCCTGCCTCACTTCCAAATTCGTTCACTGGATTCGAGTCCTTCATAACTCACGCAATCTTAATAATATATAGGTGCCGCTTCCAGAAGATAAATACGAGCAGGGCATGAGTGTGAATTAGTGCGTAAGGATATAAAGACTCTATACGGGCATAAGAACATGATCTACAAGCCCAGCATTTTTAATGACGCTCAAAGCATAAACGTCAATGGGTTCTCTAGGTATCCCTTGAAGGCGGTCAACCACCGTGCACCAAGCGCACCATCAACGGAACGGTGGTCACTGCTCAAGGTAACCTTCATGACATTCACAGTCTTGAAACCTCGCTCGTCTTCCGCGGAGGGAACAAGGGTAGGCTGGGTCGAACCAACGGCGAGGATGCACGACTGCGGGGGATTGACAATGGCGGTGAAATGGGAGATGTCAAACATGCCGAGGTTTGAAATCGTGAACGAGCCACCCTACAGAGATGTATTCAGTCAGGTTGAACACAAACCAATGCAGATCGAATGGCATACCTGATACTCGTGGGGAGCTAGCTTGCCATCGCGAGCTTTCTTCGCAAGGGCCTTCGCTTCCGCAGATATGGTGGCTAAGCCTTTTGAACCAACGTCTTTAACAATAGGCGTGATCAATCCAGTTGGCGTGGCCACGGCAACTGATATGTCTGCTTTCTTGAACCTAATCGTAGCATTTCAGCTCAGAGTATCTCAAGATCCACGATGAGGAACTTACTGTCGAATTACATCTCCCAACCACGCAGAGTTGACCTCTGGTACGTCCTCAAGTGCTTTTGCCACCGCCTTCACAACGAAATCGTTGACGCTAAGCTTCGCCCCCTTTTCGGCCAAGGATTTGTTGAAGACTTCACGTAGTTTGAGCACTTTATCCATCTGGATATCAACCGTCAAGTAGTAATGCGGCGCCTGGACTTTGGACTCTGCAAGACGACTGGCGATCGTGCGGCGCATGTTGCTCAGAGGGATGTCCACATAGTCTGCAGAAGGGTCCGCAGGTGCGGATGGGCCGACGCCTGGTGAGGCCAGTTCAGGTATGTACTTCTCAACATCTTCGCGGATGATACGGCCATCAGGACCAGTGCCCTTGACCTGAGCCAAGGGGATTCCACGCTCCAAAGCGATTTTTTTGGCAATGGGGGATGCAAAAATACGGTCGCCTTTCGGAAGCTCGGATTTCGACTCTGAGCTAGGTGGGGACGGCCCCTTTGAAGGTTCCGGAGCCTTCGGAGCCTCAGGGGTCGTTTCTTCCTTGGAAGGAGGCGCAGGGGACGCTTCCTTAGCAGCGCTGGTGGCCATCTCCGCGGCACCAGAAAGGTCGTCACCTTCCTCGGCGAGAATTGCGATAGTACTACCGACGGCAATATTCTTCGACCCGTCTGGAGCCTATGACGTGGACGCGTGAACACGGAACAATCATGATATCACCACTACGTACGACAATTTTGGCAAGGATGCCATCTTCTTGTGACTCAACGTCAATGACAGCTTTATCGGTTTCCTGCAACGACGCGTTGTTACATGTGGAGGTCTTAGGTGAGACCTTGAACGATGCACATACAATCTCGAGAAGGACATCGCCGGAGGCAAATGACTCTCCTTCCGCTTTTTTCCAGTGAGAAATTCCGCCCTCTGTCATCGTCGGACTCATCGCAGGCATTGACATCTTTGTGAGGGCATGTCGGCGAGCGGAACTGTGAAGTCCTTTGATAAAGGAAAATAAGGATCACATGGAACAGGGGGATAGGAGGGGGATATAGATGAGAATACCTCTGTAGAGGATGCGGGCCAGGGAAACTGAAGACATAGGTGAGGACGAGGGAAAGTGGAACAGGTAAGTGAGAGTGGGATTGGTCGGAGGCGGGTTATGTGACCTTTCGGAACGAACCAAACAATCCCCAACTGGATCTCATCACTCTCTTTCTCCCCCAACCGACAAGTGCGGGAATATACAATTGACGTATAAAATACACTGTTCGCATGCCTTCCGATTCCTTAGTCCCTGGTCAACCAGTCCCTCTTCCACGTGGCCCCTCACTCCAGCTTGGTGGCGGGATATACACGAGAAATGGTGAGACGAGAGCAAGTGTCTTTGGTACCCCGGTACATCAGGGCTCCGTCGGTCTCTTTTCTCTCTATACCTCATCGGCTCGAATAATCGTTTCGCTTGCCTCGGCTGCTAGAGCTTGTCAATTCCTCGTCTGAAATCTCGTCCGCCTGCACCGAATTCGGTTGTATTGGGTTCTATCACCCGACTGTCCCCTCAGCAGGCGGTTGTTTCTATCACGGTTGTGGATGGCATACCGCTGCCACACGGAGAAGACTTTACGGGAGTTATTCGCGTGCAAGACATTCGGGCAACAGATAAGGACAAAGTCAAGGTTGGAGATTGTTTCCGAGGTGGGGATGTTATCAAGGGTCTAGTGGTACGAACACGCTATGTTTGTGTCTATCGCCGTGTTGCCTACTCATGAACAGATTTCCCTTGGAGATGCGCGTAGTTACTACATAACTACTGCGCGCAACGACCTTGGTGTCATATTTGCTACGAGCGAGGCAGGTTCGTGACGAGGAGCGATGTATTCGAGGATGTAGATGGCTAATACGTTGGTGATGTTAGGTGGAACGATGGAGCCTGTATCATGGCAAGAGATGCGATGCCCGAAGACGGGTAAGGTGGAGAAACGAAAATGTGCGAAACCAGAAGGAGTATGAGAGTAGCTACGACGATAGTAAAATGATAAATGAGATGATTTCGCTCCGGACCGTTAACGCCGAGGCTGGAAACAAACAGGAGCCAAACAAGTCGTGTTCTGGCGACGTGCTCAGGGCGTTGCAAGTGACGAGTCCCTGGCGTCTCTTATCCGCGTTCAGTTCTCGTTCAATTTCAGCTCGACCGCGTCTCCCTCCCTTTCCCTTCCCTTCCCTCCATTCCATCCAGGCTATGACCGCCGTCCTCTCTCCCTCAAACCCCTTGCGGAAGGACAACATCATGGCAACTCTCGATGGCGACCTTATCGGGTAATTCTCGTCCTCTCAACCACTTTATGCACGCCACCCTAAACGCGTCTACCTTAGTTACTCCTCACACTCATCCGTCACGGACTGGAAATCAAAGTACTATGAAGCTGCGGATATGCTCACAGAGACTAAAAACGAGCTCGATGACTTCCACCAATCCAGTAAAGAGCTAGAGGAGGAACTGGAGCGGGAACTCCAGAGAACAGAGAAGGCCCAGCAGGAACTCAAAGTCAAGGTGGAACGGGCAGAGAGTGAACGCGACTCATGGAAGGCACGTCGACTCCTGTTTTCTACTTATGATCCATCGCTCACTCCCTATCCAGTCAAAGTTCATGTCACTTCAAACTAACCATAACACAACGACAACTTCTCTTCAGCGTGAGCTCGACTCCCTCCGCCAGGAAAATCAGAAAATAAAGGTCCAACTTCGCGAACTCGAGATGGGCAATGATGACCTCGAGAGAAACGAACGTGCTGTTGCATCAAGTCTGTCGGATGTCGAGGCAAAATACGCTAGGGCCCTCGAGGAAAAGATATTACTTGAGCACGAGTTAATCGACAAGGCGCATATCGAGGAAGAATGCCAGAGGCTAAAAGACGAACTCCGAGGTATGCTAATTGGTTTCTGATCGTCCGCGGACCCCTCATATTCTTGCAGACGCAAATGCAGAAATCTCGGTTTTAAGAGATCAGTTGGCGACTACACAGGCCCGGGCATCAAGCCAGACACTCGATTCCTTTGTATCTACACGGACGCGGTCAGGATCTTCATCTCTGCCCCCTCGTTCATCCAAATCCCTGGAAGACGATCTACTTCATACTCAACCTCCTCCCGATCTCGAGCTACCTGATTTCCCTCCAGAGTCTGAATTACCTCCAATTCCGGATGCACCACGACCGTCCACGTCATCCGCAGATTCCGAATCAGGACAATCTATCTTACTCCAGCGCGCGGGGTTCCCCTTCCCTCGCCACAAGATGACATCGCCCCAGACGCCGGTATCTCTGAGCAGGTCTACTACACTACCTTCATTGTCTACAGCTTCTCGCATTCCGCCCAGGACCGTTGTCAACCGTTCCACTTCACAGGCTACTGCTTCCTCAACTACTTCAGTAGCAGCCAGTACTGCTACCACTACTACCTCGAAGAGCCGAGGCGTCCAGATGGTGTCCGAAATGCGGGCGAAGGTCAAAAACCTAGAACAGAAGATTCATACACGCGTTCCTCGACTTCGAATGGGTAGCATGAGTCGCCCCAACCCTGCTCTCACAAACTCAAATTCCAAGTCGTCGAGCCTTTCCTCGGCAGGGGGCAGTCAATCAATCAGATCCCCAGAGGAACGTTCTTCTCGGCCGTCCCTCCTCGGCCGGCGCACTGTGGATAGTGATGAGAACAAACGAACACCCGCGAACACTTCTGGTTGGGTCCTTATCATGGAAGATTCCCCCTCCCCCACTAAACCAAAAGAGAGGGAACACAGAAGAGCATCGAGCCCTCATTCAGCTGCAGGTCTTAATACCTTTGCGTCACTTGTAAACTCTGACTCTCTGGGTACGCCGGACATGCAGTCTCACAATGCACAGTCGTCTGGTTTGAGAAGGCCGCAGTCCCGACTATCAACTTCCACCGAGGGTCGTAGCAGCATCAGCACGACTGCGACCGTTAGTTCGATACCCACTCCCGTCTCGCGCCCATCAACACCCACATTCATTCCGGCTCCAAGTTCTGGGCTATATGCCCACCCTTCGACAGCCGGTACAACGGGTTTGAAGCGACCAAGTGGCCCCAGCTTCGGTGGTGGCTATTTCAAGCGATCGTCACTGGGTTCGACTACAGGGGATTCTCCCACCAGCGGAAGCTTGTCTGATAGCGGCATTTCTCATCGTGCGCTATCGTCCTCGACCTCGTATCCTGCCCCGAGTCCGACCGCATCGTCCGGCAAACCTTTCTCGCAAACGCCCCACTCTAATGTCACAGTTCGTAGTCATTCGAAACTCCCTACGCCATCTACAACACCGCTATCACAGAGTCGGATCGGGAGACCTAACTTTGGTCTCAGCGGGCGTCGGAGCGCAGGTGCCGATCACTCTGACGTGGAAGGCCGATTCTTGGATACCCGCGACAAGGGACGACCACGCTCTGGTTCGGGACGCAGCTGATCAGGTATGAATGTCGGCTTGCATGGTTGTATCTGTCGGATATCTCACTCTTCTACTGCGTCCATACTGCGTTCCATCTTCCTTCACCCCCATCCTTTTTTCTTGCTACCCTTCCCAGACGCTGTTGGTACATCCGCGGCCTTTTTTCACATTCCTCCCAGTTAACATTACGACGCTTCCACGATTAATGCCCTCAGTTATGTGGCCCTCCCCACACAACATTTATCCTTGACACGATAGAAAGGAACTTCTTGCACCTATTTCAGGGCCAGTTCTATACCACGACGTAGCTGGAGATTCGTGATTGTTATGGTTATGTTACAAAGTTGTACAGAATTTATCTATGCCCATGTCCGGAAACGCCGGCCCGCCACACCCTGCCTCTTGCCGACTCGGTCTCAGTCATGTCAGAACCCTCAGAGCCCTCATCGAGTTCGACCTCGGTACCAAAGCGTTCGTTGAACCGTCAGACAGTTCTAGAAGAAGACGAATACACCGCCGCCGTTTCCCGTATCATCGCCCGTGATTTCTTCCCGTCTCTCGTTCATCTCGATGCGACCAATTCCTACCTGGATGCCCTCGAAACCCGCGACCCCCAACTCATCGGAGCTAGCGTCCGCCACCTCGAATCTGTCAATGCCTCCGTCAGATCCGCCGCACGGCCCTGGCAGACCCCCTCCGAGACGCCCTACGGCGCAGGTCCCTCCGAGACCCCCGTTGTGCAGCACCGCCAGGAGCCACCGCCCGCGGCCAAACGTGCGCGCTACGACACGGACATGAGCCTGGACTCCTTCCAGGCGCGGTACACGTCCGAGGACAACTCGAGCTTTACGCAGATCCTGGATGACGAGAACGCGCGGCGGCGCGAGCGGTACGGCTGGGCGTACGACGCGCAGGCACGCGTCGAGGCGCAGAGGGCCAAGGCGCTCGAGGTGCGCGAGAGGGCGTTGATCGAGATGCCCGAGTGCGCGGGCGTGAGGGAGAAGATGAGGATCGAGGCGCCGACCGCGCCGGCGGGGCTTATCACTGCCCGGGGAGAGGACGCCCAGCTGGACACGGACGAGGCTGTTGTTGCTGGTGGTGGTGGTGGTGATGGGGAACCGCTTTCTGGTGAGGGTAAGGAAGTCGCGCTTTGGGAGAAGGATAAGGTGGACGAGGTGGTGGATGTTATGGCGCCGAAGAAAGACACAAGGCCTGCGGGTGTGGATGGTTGGGCATTCCGCGCGAGGAATTCCTTGATGTTCTCCCCGGGAGTGGACGTGTCTCCCTATGACCCCTCGCACTCGTCAGCCAAGAACGCGCCTGCAAAGGGACCTCCAAAAACTATCAAGCATGGAAACACACGGCTACTAGAACAAGACGAAAACCTGTCCTCGTCTCAAGCGATATCCGAACCACCCAGTCCCACTCAAAGTCGGGTTGACAATGCTATCGCAGGCACGCCATGTACGTTTATCGTGTTTGGTTGTACGCGTGTGCAAGACTCATCACTTTCCTCCTCACAGACAGACCAAGATCACCTGGAGTCAACAGTTTCTCATACGTTCCTTCCCTTCCATCTCCTACACCATCCGAACTTGGACCAGCGGCTGTCAAACAGCTCATGACCTGGGGAACTCTCGCAGGAACACCTCGCATTCTCTCACAATCTGACGACCCTGCCGAGGCGTCGGCGCCGACG
>Ga0307510_10009564_pt1 | contig 11554 bp, 12 predicted proteins | sample 12_EM_MG_FD_207224 | JGI IMG/M metagenome (GOLD analysis project Ga0307510, IMG submission 207224) | Populus trichocarpa ectomycorrhiza microbial communities from riparian zone in the Pacific Northwest, United States - 12_EM | ecosystem: Host-associated > Plants > Roots > Unclassified | place... | reverse complement strand
ATTGTTTTAACAGTGCAATTCTCCTGCACTATTCAATTGAACAGTGTACCGTGTTCATGCTAATTGCACTGTTTATTGAACAGTGCAATTAGCATGCACAGTGAATGGAAAGCAGGATTTTCCTGCTTTTCATTTACAACGTTTCAGCCGCAAAAATCACGTAGGACCCATGCACAGTAAATCAATTTTTTTCATTACCAAACGGCTGCAAACTGCGTTTTAATTAAAACGCAGCCGCAGCCGCATAAACAAACGGACCCTTAACCTTTGGTTTAGCCAATCTTTTTTTATTTATATGTGTAAGGCAATATACAAAAGCAGTCGCAGCCGCGTAAACAAACGGACCCTTAACCTTTGGTTTAGCCAATCTTTTTTTATTTATATGTGTAAGGCAATATACAAAAGTTACAGTAGAGAATACAACACTAGAGTAGTGCCTATAATATTTCCTATATAGTATACATTCTATAACATGCTCCCTCAAGTTGAGAGTGGAGGATCGACTCGAAGCTTTAAACAAAAAAACAGTAAATGAAGCAGTAGAAATTGACTTAGTAAAAACATCTGCAAGTTCATCCTAAGAGAATATAAAACGAATCTGAATCTCCTTCTTCGCAACTCTATCGTAGACAAAATGATAATTAACCTTAACATGTTTTGTGTGAGCATGAAAAACAGGATTCACAGATAAATAATTGGCACCAAATGATAGGAGCAAAAATAGACAAAATCTGAAGATTTGTTAATAAATATTGAAGCCAAATAACCTCAGTAGTGTCATCTGCTAAAGCTTTGTACTCAGCTTCAGTAGAGGAACGAGCAACTGTACGTTGCTTACCTGATTTTCATGAAATCAGCGTCTGACCAAAGAACACAAGATAACCACCCATAGATTTTCTATCATCAATTCTACCTGCCAAATCTGTATTTGTAAAGCCATGTAATGTCAAAGAAGGACTACGAGTAATATGCAGGCCATGCGATGTCGTACCCTTAAGATAACACAAAATACGTTTAACGGCAGCTCAATGAGAATCTGTAGGAGCATGCATAAACTGACAAATTTTGTTAACAACAAAGCAAATATCTGGTATTGTAAAAGTGAGATATTGAAGAGCACCCATAATTTAACGAAAGCATGTAGCATCGGAAGACAAAGGATCTGGCAATATGATAGCTTTTGATGTAGAGATAAGAGTATTAATAGGTTTGTAAGATATCATACCAATCTGAGTGAGGATGTCAAGTGTATATTTATGTTCTCGTAGCATAAGACCCATACCAATAGATTGAACCTCAGTACCTAAAAAATAATGAAGAGTACCCAAGTCGCAAAGCTTAAATATATTCTAAGCTCAGCAATTGTATGAGGCGTTGAAGTAGAAGAGAGTTGTTACCCGTAAACAAAATATCATCAACATATACCAGAAGTTAACAAATATTACCAATAGAGATGATAAATAATGAGGTATCCATCTTGGAGGTGCGAAAACTAATGGATAGCATAAAGTCATTTAGACGAGTGTACCAAGCCCGTAGAGCCTGTTTTAAACCATATAGAGACTTATGCAATCTACACACATGAGAAGGGAGAGTAGAATCAACAAAACCTAGAGGTTGTTTCATATAGACCTCTTCGTCAAGGATGTCATTGAGAAAAGCATTATGAATATCAAGTTGATGAATTTCCAATCACACGAAACCGCAATGGAGAAGACTAATGTGATGGTCGCCTGTTTGATAACAAGACTAAAGTTTTAGAGTAATAAATACCTTTTTGCTAAGTGAAACCTCTAGCAACTAGGTGTGCTTTATACCTCTCAATGATGCGATCAACTCTGTGTTCAATCTTGTACACCCACTGACTACCAACAACATTCATTGAAGGGTGAAATGACACCAAGGTCCAAGTTTTGTTAGTGCGTAAGGCCTGAATTTCCTCGCGCAGAGCACTATGCCACACCTCATACCCGTTAGCATCATTAAAAACAAGTGGTTCATGAGTAGGAGGAGATACTGCCCAACCGATGGAAGTAGCAGTGGTGGTGGTAGTTGTTGTGGACAGCGCTGTCTTTGGCTGCCTAGGACGGAGGACCATGTGATGTTGACAAACAGCTGGTTATAGAGGAGAAGAGCTTGTACCTGGAAGTTGCTAGAGAGGATACAAGGAGAGATATATACAAAGCTGTAGGCCAGCTGGAGAGTCTGTGGAGGGACTGGTCGACACAATAGACACCGACGAACCTACGGTAGACCTGGAAGCACGAACATCTATCAATGGGGAACCTATTCCTGCATGATGATCATTGAAAAAACAAGCAGATTATGACAATATGACAGGGTTGGGCGGTGATGAAGTGGTTGCAGAATTTGTGGGCAAGTGGGGGGTCTGTTGAGGTGCGGCAAATGACAGAACAGAGGTGCTGGTTTGGCAAGGTTGTGAAGTAGTAGGCTGAAAGATTTAGGGAGGATTCAAGGGTGGGAAGTGTGTAGGTTGTGTGGAGGGTGCTGATGTATGTGTTTTCTGTTCAGAATTCGCAAAAGGAAAGACATCATGAAAACGAACATGATGAGAAACATAAATATGTTGAGATGCTAAATCAAGACAGTGATAACCAAGAAGAGATGAGCTATACCCTAAGAACACACATGGAGAGGAACATAAATCCAATTTGTGAGCATGATATGGACGCAAAAAGGGGAAACAAAGACATCTAAAAGTACGTAGAAAATTATAATCAGGAGTACGACGAAATAGACGTTCAAACAGAGATTTATTTTGGAGAAAAAGAGTAGGCATGTGATTAATAAGATATATTGATGATTCAAAAGCATAGTTCTAAAATCATAATGGTGCACTATATTGGCCTAAAAAAGTGAGGTCAGTTTCAACAATATGCCGATGACGACGCTCAACATTGTCATTTTGTTCTTGAGTATGATGACAGATTAACCAGTGATGAATATTAATGGTCTGAAAGAATTGATTTAACTTACAATATTCACCACCCCAATCAGTTTGAGCAAATTTAATCTTAAGTGAAAACTGACGCTCAACAAGTGTTTGAAAACGATGAAAGATGAAAAACACATCAGATTTGGCAACAAGTGGATAATACCATATATGTTTGGTATGCGCATCGATAAATATAACAAACAGAAGCCATAAGAAGAAAGCATAGGGACAGGACCCCAAACATCACTAAATATTAAATCAAGTGGGGTAGTAGTTTTGTGACCCGTAAGTTGCAACGACAGACGCGACGACTTGCCTAATGGACAAGCTTGACACTGAGCAAGAGAATGTCTAGAAGTACATACTATTTTATTGTTAGAAACTAACAAATTTAAAATGTGAGGGGTTGGATGACTCAAATGACAATACCACAGATTGGCAGTCACGGAGATGCAAGGAGAACAAAACGCTTGAGAAATGGACGTCGTAAAAGACTCAGAGAGGACATAGAGACCATCATTACTTTGACCAGAAAGGAGAACTTCCTTGGTGATGAGATCCTTGACATAAAACACAGAAGCGTGAAGTTCAAAATAAACATGGTTATCGCGATAAAAAAATTTTAATAGATAACAACGGTTTGGTAATATGGGGCATATGAAGAACATTAAATAATGTCAAAATATGTTTTGGGGAATGTAACGTAGTATGTCCAACATGTGATATGTCAAGGCCCTTACCTTTACCAACATGCAAATGATCATTACCAAGATAAGTTGCAGAATCAGTCAGAGTTACAAGATTAAGTGTGACGTGTTGATTCGCGCTGGTGTTGGGGAACCAAGTTGCAGCAGAAACATTCCCAACAGCAAGGTGAGCAGAGGGTTGCTGGGTACTACCGCGAAACTAGGGATAATGAGGAGCTGCATGACCAAAATTTGAGCATAATTAGCAGCAAACATTCTACTGTCCAAACCACTGTCCAGTCCCTGTGTTGCGCCTATTTTGCTGCTAATTGTTTGGCCTCCAGTCGGCAGTAGATTGGAACCTATTCTAGTGATTGTAGTGTTGCTATTGGGACACTAGTTTCCATGAGAACGCCCTATGTTATGATTGAAATGTGAGTTGTGATGAGACATAACAAGATGAGTAGAGGGTTATGGCGTTACCAACAGTGGTGGTTGTGGCAGCAGAGATGGAGACAATAGAGAGGGATTTTCATCCATGGAATGAAGGGAGTTTTGTGCAGAAATTCATGGGTAAAAAGGTGGCTATGAAGGTTAGCATATGACAACGGTTCTATCTTGGTTATAAGACTCGTTACCAAGTTTTTGAACTCACCACGAAAGTTGCAAATCACATATACATTAAAGTTTTCAAGAGAAATGAGTTGGCCAGCAGCTGCCAATTCATCAAATAATGATTTGGCTTGTTGTATGTATATACTAACCGATGAGTCACCTTGTCGAAGATCTTGAAAGGAACCATAAAGTTGCATGATGCGAGAATTAGACGGAGACGCAAGAGCTTTCTCAAGAGTGCGCCAAACACATTGCGAGGTATGACAATCTACCACGAGATGCAACACATCCACGGAGAGAGGGGAGAGAGCAATGCACTCAAAATAAGTTGGTCATGTTGCTTTCAACAAAGAAAAGAAGGGTTGATTATAGAGGAAGAACGAGCAAAATTATCAGTAACATGAGATGAAGGATATGTCATTGAGCAGTCAACGAAGTGAAAAACACCTTGACCAATAAGATAGGGTTTCATCTGCATTCACCAATAGAGATAATTTATGTTCGTAAGTTTCAACAAAACAACTTGGTGGGTGTTGGATAGAGCAACGATAGCAAAAGGTGGTGTTCCTATAATGTGTAGAGAAACAACAAAAACATGCAAGGAGAAGTCATTGACGTGTTCTGCAAGCAAAGACTGTTGTTGTTGAGGAAGAACACCACCGACAGCAGCTTATGGACGGCTGACTGACTGGCCTACACCACCGGTGGTGAGGGAAAAGTTGGCGGTAACAGCAGTAGAGTCCATTTAGAAGAGAAAAAGAGAAGGCTAGCTGCAAGAGGGAGAGGGAGAGAAGAGTTCTGATGGCAGAAGGCTCTGATACCAAGTTGAGAATAATTCGGAGGCTTAACCTTTGGTTTAGCTAATCCTTTTCTATTTATATGTGTAGGGCAATATACAATAGTTACGGTAGAGAATACAACACTAGAGTAATGCCAGTAATATTTCCTATATAGTATACTTTCTATAATACCATATAACTAGACTTGTGTGTTCAATTTTTTTCACTTCCTTTTTACATTGTTAAATTGATTAGTTTTAGTTTTTTTTTCTTAGGCTATCTCCTTTATAATGTATTTATTTTTCTTTTTAGTTTTGGGTGTTCCACTATTGTTTGATGAGATATGGAGTTATTGTAAGGCTTCAATTTGACTAATATCTGCTCAGGTTTTCCCTTTCTCTTTTTTTATTGGCTCATCTTTGCATGTATTCCCATTATTATGGAATATGTTGTAGAATAGGAAATATTGTGTTCTTTGATGTATTGATTTATCATGTATAGTATGCTACATCATAACATATGTGTATTGCCCTAATCATATAAATAGTAGAGGTGGCTACCTGATTATGTTAGCCTCTTAATTATCACAAACTCTGTTTCAACTTGGTTTCAGAGCTGATTTATCTAAACAGATTTACGGCTTCCCTCCTTCACCTTCTTCTCCAAACAGTAGCAGGATTTTTATATTCCTCCTTCATGATTAATTCTACTGGATTAATTCTCTACTAAAGCAAACATTATCTCCCTCTATTGCAAATGTGCCGAAGTTTGTTCTTCCTTTCCCTACTTCTTCTTTTTAGCAACGATTAAGTGCTCTACACTATTAACATCTTCCCCTCTACTGGATTAAGTTTTTTGTTGGACAAACGATTAAGTGTTCTACAATTCAGTGTTCTACTCAACTTCTGTCTTCTGTCTTCTCAACAAATATGGATCCTTCAGTTTTTGTTGCAACTGGCATCAATGTTAGTTCTTCTTCTTCTAACACCAATATCAGTGTATCCTCTCCCAACATCAACGCAGTCATGTTCCCCTTTGCTGCAACAACTATTATTCCCCTCTCCAACACACAACGTGTCATCAACTTAAAACTCACTAATATCAATTATTTATTTTGGCGTATACAGATGAACCTATATCTAATTTGCCAAAGGGTTTTCTTGTTAGCCGATGGATCGCATACATGCCCATCTTCGCATAACCTATCCAGTGACCCTTTTGCCGCTTTTGTCAGCTTTAGTTCTGGTCCTTCCCAAGCATTTATGACATAGAAGTAGCAAGACCAACTTATCCTCAATGCTCTACTTGCATCCCTCTCCATCGATGTTCTTCATCTTGTAGTGGACTGCCCAACTTCAACCAGTGTTTAGAGCACCTTAAAATGTGCTCTTGCCTCTGCATCCAAATATAGGATTATACAATTGCATGGCTATCTTCAAGACCTTCATCGAGGTGATAATATTGTCACTCTCTACCTGCAAAAAGCTAAGGGATTGTTTGACGAATTAGCCGCAGCGAGTAAACCTATCTCTATCACTGACTTTAACCTCTATGTTTTTCTAGGCCTTTATGGTGAATTTTGTGATTTGGTTACAAGTCTATCGACCAAATTCGAGCCCCTTGCTTACTCTAAGCTCCATAGTCACTTGTCTACACACAAGTTTTTACACGGGAGCTCTCTTTAATCCATTCCGACTATTGCACTGTTGATGCCCATACCTTCGCAGCCTCCCGCTACTTATATTGCACAATGTATTTTTGCTATATTTAATGGTAGTGGCTCCTCTCCTTATCGGGGCAGAGGAAAAAGAGGAGGTTGGAGGGGACATTCTCACAACAACTATAACCAATATAATGGTAGTCTTATCGTGGCAACAATGAGGGTTTCTCTTGGTAGAACAACCATAGTTATGGTAGCAATTGGCAGCGACACAAGTCAACAGGGCAGAACTAGTGGCCACGACATATTAGATGCCAACTTTGCAGCACGGTTGGGCACTCTGCACAGTAATGTTCATAGTTTGTGCATCATGGTAATTAAGCATCGGTCAACCTTTTCTTTAGTGATGCTTCAGCAGTAAATTCTGTCACTTGGTTTCCTGACACAGGTGTGAATCAACATGTTACTCTAGACATTATCGGTATGACACATGCAGAACCTTATCTCGGTAATGATCAATTGTATGTTGGTGATGGTAAGGGACTTGTTATATCTAATACATATCATAATATTTTGCATACTCCAAAACAAGCCTTTACTCTATCTAATATACTATATGTTTTGTAAATTAAGAAAAGACTCTTATCTGTTCAATAATTTTATCATGAAAATTGTGTGTTTTTTTAGTTTCACTCCTCTTTTTTCTATGTCATGGATCTCATAACCAAAGAAGTTCTTCTTTTCGGTTAGAGTAAAGATGGGCTCTATATCCTTTCGGAGTCCTCAACCACGTTTATGCCCCAATCCTTTCTATCTACTTTTACTGATGTTTGGCATTCTCGACTCGATTACCTAAGCCCTCGTGTTCTAAGTCTCTTAGCATCAAATAAAAAGGTCATTTATACTTCTCGTCATTTAAATTTTCAATGTCAAGCATGTCCATTACAAAAATCATCTCGTTTGTCATTAGGGCCTACGGGTCATAAAACGTCTGCTCCCTTGAACTTATTTTTAGTAATGTTTGGGGCCCTGCTCCTATATTATCTTTGGATGACTTTTGATATTTTGTTATTTTTGTGAATGCACATACGAAATTTATTTGGTATTGCCCTATTATCGTCAAATCTGATGTATTCAATATGTTTCATCAATTTCAAGTCCTGGTTGAACGCTAGTTCTCTTAAAAAATAAAATATGTTCAAACTTACTGGGGTGGTGAATATTATAAATTAAATTCATTTTTTAAAACCATTGGTATTCATCGTTACTTAATATGCCCAAATACACATGAACAGAATGGTACTGTTGAGCGTCGTCATTGTCATATTGTCGAAATTGGTCTTACTATTCTTGGTCATTGTAAGACACCTCTAAAATTCTGGAATTATGCTTTTGAAACCTCTGTTTATCTCATTAATCATATGTCAAAACCTTTTTTGTGAAACAAATCTCCATTTGAATGTCTGTTTCATCAACTATCTGATTATGCCTTCTTATATACTTTCTGATGTCTATGATTTCCCTTTCTTTGACTTTATAATGCTCATAAGTTAGACTATCACTACACTCTATGTGTGTTCTTAAGCTATAGTTCATCCCATCTAGGCTGTCGTTGTCTTAATTTGTCATCTAATCATATTTATATCTCCCATCATGTTTGATTTTATGAACAGTCTTTTCTGTTTCTTGAGTCTGTCAATAACTCTACTTCTACCAGTCATACCCCTCCGCCTACCACTATCACACACCTCTCCTCCCTCACCATATTCCTGACAACACCCGCATCAAACACACCACTTAAACCCATTAACCCCTTTGTCCTCTTATCATCATCTGCCTTTATATCTCTTGATTATTTTGCAAGTACAAGTTCTGCAACGTCGACTCTTTCTATATTTGCTTCCTCTTTTGTTGTTGTCTCTACAACACCGCCATCTAGTTCGTCCTCTCCATCCAGATCGTCTACCTATTTTTTGTCGGGCCTGGATCTCTGCGTTGATCTCTCCAGATATTCTCTTCCATGATAGAGGTCCCCTGTCAAGTCCTCGCCCCCTAACATAACGACAGCACCACACCAAACAGAACAAGATCGTCAACATAACTTTGGTCTCTGCTCCCTCATCACAGTCTTCAGCCCTACATGTAATGTCCCCCCTACTTTTAAGCCTCTAAATTTTAAGGAAGTTAATCATTTTATGTGTTGGCATACTGCATTGAAGTCTGAAATTACAGCTTCATATGCCAATAGTACTTGGTACCATTTGATCCCTCTGAAATTGCAATTTCATTGCGATGATTTTGACTACTCATCTTGCAAGAAAAAGTAAATAGGGTCTCAAAATTGTTTTTTTTTTAATTGGAGTGATTTTTCAGTTTCTTTACCAATTAAATGTTTGTTTGGGGATGGATATAGGTTTATTGAGATTTATGAGGTATGTTGTAAACCCTTAGAAAAAATAATCTCATCTTGATTTAGTAAAATAAAATAAAATACAAAGGATGTGGAGAAAGGATTAAATTGAACAAATTAATTGGATGAAAAGAGAAGTTATTTAATGAGATGGGTGAAATTAAAAATAATAATAAAAGAGTAAGGAGTTAGTAAAGAGAAAGAAAAGTAGTGGGGTCAATGTGAAAATAGAAGAAAATATAAAGGGGTAAGATGCAAATAAGGAAAGAACATAACTATAAATAAGAAGAAATCTCTAGAAATTCCTAGAGTAATGGTCAGCCAATGAGAAGAAGAAAGAGGGGAAAAAATGAAATTGAGAGGAAACCTTGTAAATTCATCCTTTGAATCAAAAGAAAAGGGAGAGTAAGTGAGCTAAGAGTGCTTCAAGTAAGATTTAGGAAGAAAACCTAGATAATTTACTAGTGGGAAAGGAAGGGTTAGAAGAAGGAAGGAAGGAGAAGAAGAAAAGTGGTTGTTCTTAATCTCTTGACTCATTTCCTTTGTCATAGAAGGTAACAAGCTCTCTTATTAAGTCACTTGAATTTGTTTGTGTTTTCCTTGAAAAATTGAGATTTTAGAATACCTTAGTATAGGTTTAAGAAGTTTGTTAAATAATGATATGAGGCATTTTGTGTTTATAGTGGCTGGAAATGATGGAAAAATGCATGGGAAAAAAATTTATACTTGTTGAACTTAGAAATCAAAACTTGTCTCTCAATTTCTCTACTAAGATTTAAACCCTAAGATGACACAATTTGAGATTTGGAATGATTGGAATGTGTATGAGAAATGAATACAGGATGTGTACAAGTGATTTGTTAATAACTTGGGACCTCTCGGTATAGAGGAGACTCTGCCGAAATTTCAGTAGAAAGTCTAGTAAACTTTGTATGAGTTCAACAAAACAATAAATAAATAAAGTAAAATAAATTTTTACCATGTTTTCCCCCTTTTTTTATGATTAATGTGTTGGTTTCGGAAATGGAAATGTTACTTTTTGGTATCACAGCCTAGTTAGGGTTCAGGATATTGAAATGAAAACCTTATGATTGTTGGATTATTTCATGATGGTACAGACGATAAAAGGTGTGGCTACTGAACCCTCTTTAGTGAGGGGGAGAGATCAGGATACGAGATTTGATGATAAGTAGTGGGAGGATCCTTTAGAGGACACCGCTTTGCATGTGCCGTCAGCATCTCATCAGCCAAGTGTTGAGGAGTCGTCTATACTCGAGACTGGGGTTAGTTCTATTCAAGCTGGAGATTTGCCACTTGAGAGAGTTGGACCGCAAGAACAGAAAGCAGCACCAGCAACAGCCCCTACTCCTATTACAGACCCCGTCTTTATTGCTTAGATAGTCAGAGCTGTGATCGAGTCTATGCCTGGTATAGTAGCTCCAACAGCCCTAGTAGCACCAGCAGTTTCAGTACCACTGACAGCTCCGGCTACTGCTATTGATTGTGACAATGTAATTGCTCTAGTGTGGACTGTAAAAAGTATGAGGGAGTTGGGATGTGAGCCTTTTTTGGGCGAACAAGATGCATAGATTGCAAGTAGATGGATGCAAAAAGTAGAGAATACTATGACTCAAATGAGAGTACTTGAGGATTGACGGGTGAATTGTGCTACACAGTTGCTGACAGATAGAGCCTAGTCATAGTGGGAGGTGATACAGTCTAGAAGGGATACTAGGACATGGACTTGGAGTGAATTCAAGAGACAGTTTGAGATGTAATTTTTCTCTTCTTATTAGTATAGGATCAAAGAGCAGGAGTTCCTGGCATTGAAACAATGGGACATATTAGTACTGGAGTATGAGAGGAGGTTCCATGACCTCTCCCTGTTTGCTTCACAGTTCATTGCTAATGAGTAGTATATGATTGATAGACTACGTGATGGATTATGTCAGGAGTTGAGACAAGGATTGATTGCTTTACGGTTTGAGTCTACAAAGGAGCTTATAGAGGTGGCTCAGGCTTTAAAACCATGTATAGCAGAGGGTCACCAGGGCTAGGTAGTATTGGGTAAAAGGAAGGATGTTGATGTTTCCTCAAGTAGACCTTCTTTTCTTAAAAAATGAAAGCCTCAGTTCAATAGGTTCAGGAGAAAGGAAGGGGTAGCAGTTGGGATTGTTTAAAGTTCCAGTATTGGACCTACTGAAGGACAGCGGGGCAATAGGAGTAGATCCGGATCAGTTGGAAGGATGTCAAAGCAGAGGCTAATTATTTATCCTCTATGTATCCGGTGTGGACAGAAGCATCCTGGAGACTGTTTCATTACACCAGGGTGGTGTTATGTATGTCGATGAGAGCATAGATGGAGGGATTGCCCATATTTAGGTAATGGATGTTATTATTGTAATGGACATGGACATGTTAGAAAGGTTTGCCCTCGAAGGTTAGTTT
>Ga0307510_10009563_pt1 | contig 11554 bp, 15 predicted proteins | sample 12_EM_MG_FD_207224 | JGI IMG/M metagenome (GOLD analysis project Ga0307510, IMG submission 207224) | Populus trichocarpa ectomycorrhiza microbial communities from riparian zone in the Pacific Northwest, United States - 12_EM | ecosystem: Host-associated > Plants > Roots > Unclassified | place... | reverse complement strand
GCGCCATGGGCGCACCTTGACCTGTGGGGCGGGTTAACGAAATAGGATAACCACATCGTCTAGACGTACACGGTGGCACATGATTGATAACTTTGCTTCGTCAGCGGGCTATAGGAACATAAAGCATGACGTGCATACCTTATGGAGACTAGGCTGACGATTGAAGAGCACGATATCGCCATCGATAATATGTCTTTCAACAATGTCACCGTACTTCAGACCGTCAGCAATCGTCCCTGGGTTTCCGAACTTGAGGTACTTTTTAAAGCCGTTGCTCCCAGCAGTAACGTAGTTAGCTCCAGGGTGTATGTCGCACCCATTTCGTACAGCTTTGCGGAGTTTATCTATGTTGAAGTTTGTCACACGCTCAGGATATGTTAGAATCTTCGCGACACGCTCTGGGACGGCAACCTCGTCTATACGAAGGTTCGGGTCTGGAGAGATGACGGTACGACCCGAGAAATCAACGCGCTTCCCTGAGAGATTGCCACGGAAACGCCCTTGTTTTCCTTTCAAGCGCTGACAGAATCCTCGTATTGGTTTCTGACCCACTTGAGAGGGCACACCAGGGAGCTCAGAATTGATGTACATGGCAACTGATAATTGAAGGAACTCCCATTGTTCCTGGGGTGTGTACGATGAGAGAGAGAGGATAAGAAGAAGGCTGGAAGTATACCATGAACTGCGCTGCCGGAGCACCCTTTACCAAGCCTTGCTTTATGAGAGCATTTGTGAAGACGATTTCCGTAAGCTTCACAGTGAGGTCATCTTCGTTTGATGCGCCATCTTGAGCAACGGACGGTCGGATGCACACCGGCGGAACAGAGATGTACTGCCAGATAAACTCCTCTGGACGGCTATGTTCCGGACGCAAGCCAAGGAGTTCGCAGTCCTGGCCATCGAGTCAATGGGGAAAACAACTGCCTGTGGCGGAAAATATTCACCTCGTTCGAGATACGCCTGAAGAGGTCCAGCACCTTCAATGGGTTCAGATCTTCATGGACTGCCTTGCTAATGTACAGACTAAGCTCCTTCTGTGCCTCGACGGCAGAGTTGAAGGTCCTCTTCCAGGCCTCCATCTCTACGGCCGTCTGCTTTGCGCGGAATTTGTCGTGGATGATCTTCAGGGCTCCGGCTTTCTTCACCGCACCATTCGTCGCGGAACAGTAAGGACAATACACGACCTTGCGTGCAGCAGCATTCACAGCTTTAAATACCGACTGGCGTTGAATATTTTCGAGGTTCAGACGGCGGAACCTTCTCAGAAACATGCGCCTTTCGGGCTCGTCCAGCAGCACGCGAGCGCATGTCTAAAAGTAGACGTGAAGAAGGAGAGAGCGAAGGCAGGTGCAAACACGTACTTTACATATGCACTGAAGAAGCGCGATCGTGTGTTTGAAGTACCCGATATGAAATACGGGGACGACGAGCTTGATATATGCGTAGTGACCGACGCAGTCGACGGCATTGAGCCCGCAGGTCTCACAGAATGCGTTCTTCTCCGACGTACCCTAGGAGGGACGCGAATTCACATCTGGCCGTGAATGGGTAGAGGGACATATGACCTTACCAAACGTCGATCGAGCACGCCATCCTTCACCGGGGCCCTGTCAGTCGTAGTGTACAGATCTCTGTGCGTGACCTGAAACTCTGAGATTTTGACAACATCTTGGGCGGTCAGAGTGCTGAACTGCAACTTTTTGCTAGACGCGGGCGGCCGTTCAACGGATTGTGAGTCGAGAGACGCAGAAACAGGAACAAACGCACATGACTTTGGGGGCGTTTTGTAACACAGTTTCCTTCATCTTTGACTATGATTCTGGCCACATAGGTAGGGGTGCTAGTGGAGGACGAGGAGAGAGTACAGCGTCGACCGTGACGGATCAGGCGCTTCGGACCCAAATCTCAGATCCGGGCGAGGGCTTTCGTCACGCGTTGCGTTGATTTGATTTCACACAACTGACTCGCCGCGCACATCGACCCGGGGTGGGCCTGGCACATACTCATCGGGATGACGTCTCACTCATATGAGATCGCGCTCTATGGAAAGTTTCAAGAAGGCGATCTCAAGCCTGTTCTCAACAGGATCGCCCTCCACAGCGAGTCGGCACACCAGATGCACTCTCGGGAGGTCGTGTTTGACCCTCCAGATGCCGCGCTACAGCGAGAAGCTAATCAGGAGCCCGCCCTGTTAAGGGCTAAAAAAGAGCTGCTGGAGCCCGACGCCAAATGGTAGCGTTCCTGTTCTTTCGATGTACAGACTAAAGTGGATACGGGCTGAAAACTCAAACAACCTATAGGGTGTTGTATTCCTATTGGAAACCTGAATCTGCTCGTACTCACCCTGAGGCGACTGTCCGTCCGTGGGCAACCGTCCAGGTGGTGGGGGATGCTCTGAGCTTTGCCTCAGCCCTCGGCTACATGTGAGTTTCTCCTTCACGACTTTCGAAAAGTTGCTTATACAACATGTACTTCAGCAAAAGAACTCAAATATATAAACGGGGCTACGTATTTCGTCACGGACGGCTGGTTGTCCAAATCTTCCAGGAAGAACAGGTACATATTCTGCTCATCCTACAACTTTGGCACTGAATGACCAAATATTGTAAAGAGTGACCCGAATACACAAGACCCCATTCCTGCTCATGAGGATACGCCTTGGCAGGTAATAGCCAAGACTGCCAATCCAGTTCGTGGTACACAGGAGATACCTCTTGGCCGACACATCGAAGCCGTCCTTGAAGTTCAGGCTCTTATGAAGGGACTTTTAGATCTTCATAGGCAAGATGCGTAATACCAGCCTCTAGCTGGTTACCATCCCATTCCGGATCAACTATCTTCGTCGGACTCTCCCCAGTCAACCTCGTCATATTCCCCATCCTCTTCATGCTGTCTTTGGGCCTCCCGCACCATAGCCAACAACGTCGCGGGATCGACCGCCGCGTCTAGTTCACCCTCTTCGCCATCGTCATCTCCCTCAAGACTATCGGTGTCTGCCTCGTCTGACGTGGTCGGCTGCTCGTCCTCGACGTCGCTTTCCTCGTAATCTCCCAACCTAGTCAGTGCCGTATCGACCTCTTCGTCATCCTCGCTTCCGTAACCTCCGAGTAGTCCAGCGATGGCCGCACGGCCTTTTGTGACATCAAGCTTTCGCCTTTTTGCCGGTCTTTGCGCTCCTTGCCGGTCGATTGCGCCAGCGCCGTCGAGTAGCACTCCACGAAACGTGCCTTCCTCCCAGACTTCGATCGTGGGGAATTCCACAATCTGCTTATTCCTCAGCAGCGCGGAGAGCTTCCGCTCGCCATCCAGCTTGATGAACCCGAACTTCACACTTTGGCCTGATGATAACAAGCCCAAAGGCGCGCGCATGAAGAATTGAGGGGGTGTGAAAGCATCTGGGATGTCTGGGTGTGGCAGCGCGAGGGCTTTAACCCATGGGGGCAGATCTGCGCGCATCTTTCCTTTTGTGCGCTGGAGCATTTGGGACTGAAAAAGGTCGCGTAGGGGGAGATCAAAATTGTTGCGGTGGGTGAGGAGAGTGTACGGTTTTTGTGCATCATTTGTACTGGCGTCCACGGTGACGGGAGGGTGAATAATATACTCGATCGTTAGAAAGGCCGTCCTCTTCCTGCGGAGGGGGGAAAGAATGGGTCATCGCATCATGCGTTGAGTGTGCAACGGGGGTTCAACGTACTTCGGATCCCAAGCCGAGTGATTGAGCTTCCGCCTCCGCATGCCAGCGGGGAGCAAGTCAACCTCGACGTCTCTCAACTCCAATTGCGATCTCAGCATGTCCCGCTTCTTGCCGGACGCGCCGTCCCTCGTCGTCGTCTTATTTCCCCGTCCCCGTCCCGTTCCACCACCTCTACCGCGTCCGAGTCGGCCTCGCATACTACCAGTCGCGTAGCCACCACGCGCGATGTCCTGGCCCCACTCGCTCACTCGCCTGCTCACATCCTCGAGCAAGACGTAGTCGTCCATCATGGTTCCATCCGTGTAGCGGTTCATCGGTACAAACTTGGCCTTGTCGCGCACGCCGGCACAACCCGCGCTCGTTTTGTGCGAGACGGAACATGGCAGGGAGCACGTCCGCGTCGCGCACCGCGGGCATGTGTAAATCGCGACACGAGACGAACACACGGTACACTGGGTGGAGAGAGCCGTGGAATGTCCCGGCTGGGAAGAAGCAGCCTCGATCGTACCAATCATCGATAGAATCGTGGACCTTGCTGGTCAGATCTTGGGCCCAGGCGTGGCTCGTGGGCGCTGTTGGTAAGTCCTTGCTGTGCTGTACAAGATGGAAATCGCCGAAAGTTGAGTTTACAAGGTATTTTGAGAACATAACATTTCACAAAAGATACATCTTCAATAACTACCGATAAAGGCTATCTAACTTGGGAGAACAAACCAACAGGTCATCAAAGGTGGGTGATGAGAACCGCCCCGTTCAAATCAGATTCCATGTGGAAGCCTGGCGATCACAAATTAAACGTCGTCCATCGCGAAATCAATCTCGACCTTCTCTCCAGGATTGAAAGCCGGGAGACCTGGAATTCCGCGCCTCGCCAATCAGCTCGAAGCAAATGAAAAAAAAAAGTCGTCTAGAAAAGACGCACCCATGTACGGACAACTGGCGCATCTAAACGCGTCCCCCAGGAAGCAGTTCCCACAACTGCTCGTCGCCTTGGGCGCGGCCTTGGCCGCCTTGCCCAATCTCTCCTTCTCCGAGAGCGCGACCTCACTCGCCACCCCACCTTCGCTCCCATCCAGCAACACGACCTTGGCCATCCCGTTCCGCATCTCCGCTTCTTCCTCCTCGGCCAAGCCGCACGTACAGCCTTTACACGCCTTCCTTCGCCGCGGCCCTCCGGCCTTGGGTGGTTCGCACGCCGCGGGACGTGCTTTGTCCGCGTCCGTCAGCAAGCCCTCCGCATCGACCGTGTCCCCGCGCGGGGGTGCGAGGTCCCAGATGGCCTTCTTGGCAGCCACGCTGCGACGGGGAAGGGCAATTGAAGTAGGGGAGGCGGTTTTAGTCTTCAGGGATACCGATGCACCAGGCGAAAGGGCTGGTTTTTGAGCGATGACTGTGCCTTCCGCGAGATGGACAGTGAGGACGTGGAAGCCGGCCAAGATCAGGTTGGAAGAGAGGTTTGGAGAGTCATCAGGGGTCAAGTGAAGCAGGTGTAATGTACCCAGTGGGGAGAGCCCCTCGTGAAGTTGAGAGAGTAGCTCTGACAGCCGAGGCTGCAAGGTTTGATGATCGTCAGAGGAAAGGGTGATGTGAATCGAGGCATAAGACTCCGGCACGAGAACGATAGCTTTCGCATTCCATGAGTAAGACGCTCTGGACTAAAACTGAACACATTACCTCGATCTAGGAGGCGGTCTAACATCTGTCGTTCTACTTGTCGTGTAGCCTCCAACTCTGAAACAACGCGTTGATATTTCCCATCCTGAGCGGTGGAGAGGGAACCGATGACTAAAGCAGGGCCCTTCACTGGCTTTGAGAGGTCATCGAATGGTGGACATATTGCGACGGGGGCCATGGAGAAGCACAAGTTTTCTCTACCTACCTAAACCGTCGCCCTCACTTTTTTTTTTGCTTTCAAACCGGATCGGATCGGCTGCCGGGGAGAGCTGACTCAACCAACTCCCTTGACCTGGCGTTAATGTAATGTAACAAGGAATGAGTTGTTTCTCGTCATATTCATAATCAAACGCTTATAAACGAACTACTGCAACAGAATCCTTGCTCAAGCTCAAAAGACAGAAAAAGAGGGAACAGGAATGAAATAGGAGACATGTGAATATGGCCCCAACCAACTGACAGCCTTTCACCGCTACGCAGGTGGCGGTCCGTCACGAGTAATCTCACTCCCATCGGCTCCCGGTTCCAAAGGTGGGGGCGGGGGTGCTGTACCCATGTGATCGGGGGGGATGCCCATCATTAACGCAGCACGAACACGGAATAACATCTGTCGATACCACTCCTGATCCACTCCAGCTTTGTCCTGGTCGTTGGTTAGTTGCTGGAGTGCCTCGAGCTCCTTGACCCAAGCGAGGTGCCAGTCGACATGACCATGTTCGTCCAGTCTGAATTCTTCCATAGGAACGTGAGGAGGCGGTGGCACAGGGAAGCGCATTCCCGGGGGAGGACCCATCATAGTGAAGGCAGCGGGATCAAATCTGCGATTGCACAACAATACTTTAGCCGGTGTTAAGGTACCAATGACGATGATGACGAAATGCGTACGGTGGATACGGCGGAGGATACGGGCCTGGGCGACTAGGCCCAGGGTCATTGGGGTCCATTGGTGGGGCTGGAACGTACTGTGTAGGGCTTTCATACTGTGGCTGAACGGTTTGTTGTTGTGGATACTCTTCGGTTTCCTCTGCCGGTCTGCTTTGGCCTCTGCGTGCCTTGGGTTTCTTCTTTCGCACGCGGTGGACACCTGTGCGTGGGTCGACGTTGTCGTTGACGGTCCAATAAGATCCTTTGCCACGATCAGTTAGCGGGCGAGGAACCTTCTCGAAACATGGATTTAATGATAGATTGTGGCGAACAGAGTTCTGGAAAGGGCGGAAAGTGGTCAGTCTATGCTATACCCGGGAGTGTGTGAACAAAGATAAGATTTGCGCATAGTGTAACAGGTAGCGACAGGGTCAAGCGTCGCGGTTGCGCCCACGAGGATCTCTCAAGGCCTCGATTTCTGGATCCAGGCTTACCTTCCACCCCGAAGGCGCAGAACGGAAATATGGAAACTAGATGAAAAGGGAAGGTGTGAACAGCGTGCCTTCATGTACAACGATAAGAGCTGCATACCCGACTTTCAATAGCGTAGTATATGTCCTCCAGTAATAACTTTTGATTCGGGGAACCCTTGATAGCATAGCTATTTGTAGAAGGGATGCGAGTAGATTGCATGAGAAACACCAGACAACCAACAAAACGCGCACTAACTCACCGAATGAGGGTCGAGTACGGGTAGAAGGGCTTACTACCTGGAGGACCATCTCGAAGCGAGTCGAGCGTGATCGGAAGACCACCAGTGACATCGTTCGGCGGTTCGGGATAGTAAGCGTTGGCTTGCATGTCAGGGTGTCCTGGGGGTAGCATGTTGGGTGGTAGCACCGCTTGTTGCTGAGGTGGCTGTGATAACTCCATAATTATGCGAGGTTCGACTGTTTGATTATTATGTGGTTAGGGGAACTGTTGTCTGCGCTGTAGCGGCAGCGGGAGAGGTACGAAAGAACGTCGTGGCCGCGACAAGCAACGATGGTTGAGTGCTTACGTCATGCTATCCATATTCAAGGTCTAGGTCCGCACGGACCAGGTGGCTAGTCGTCGTCGTTTGAAGCATTGACAAAATAGCAGTGAGCGTTGAAGACGACGGAAGCGATGAGGTTATGAGTGTGTATTTGGAAAGTGGGCGTTGCAAGGGTGTGGTACAAACTCTCGACGACACCAGAAAACAAAATCCAAGCCTCGCATACAGACAGCAACACAGACAAATTGTGCCCTCGGCAACCCGACACAAACCACACACAAATACCCGTCATCTCTGTGTTTTGTAATTTTTTTTTCTCTCTCGTCGTCGGCAGGCTTTAAAGAGGCCATCTTATAAAACGTCGTGTAGCTGTCTTTCGTTAACCTGAGGCATTTACGCTTGTCGTGCTTTGTCAAGTGAGCCAACGTCGCGCGCGCCGTACAACAAGTGAGCGTGAGCGAGTGCGTCTGTTTAGTTCAGGATTTGCTGAATAGAACGTCTCAGCTACAAAAGTTGTTGCACTCCCAGTCCATGTCAAAGTCAAATTCTGACTCCGAGTCGTCGCCGCAAAATTCAAATCAACCGCATTCGATCCATGTCGAGATACCGCCACGTTTCTACCTCCTTCCAGGAGGGGCCATGTGCATAGGAACCGTAATTGGGCTAGTACGAGGGTCCAGAGCGGCTGGTTTACGCTTTCTGGCGGAAAATGCCCACAGGCCACCGACTACCGTACGAGGATGGTACTTCTATAACAAGACAAAGAACTACAAGATGATGTTGGGAGGGTTAAGCAAGGCCGGAACAGACGCAGCAAAACTAGGTTTTACGGCGCTCGCCTGGGTGACATTCGAGGAGGGGTTAAACCATCTTGGGTGGGGGGAATTTGGGGAGGTTGGAGCGGGGATAGGGACAGCTGGTGTGTTTGCGGGGGTCTGTAAGTGGGGCAACAGCTTCGAATTGGGTGGAGCGCTGAAGATAAGTCTAGATCGACTTCCATGGAGAACGGCGTCTCGGGCGGGAATATTAGGCACGTTGGTTGGAAGCACAATGAACACGATGAGATGGGGAAAAGAGCGACTGGCGGAACAAGCTCAGGCGCGAAAGGAAGCGAACCAATAATAGATGGTGGCGAAACAACCGCAGGAAACGGCAAGTCGGCCGCACAGCGTTGGTGCGACAAGTCCGTATCTATCAGACCGGTAGATCCTCCCGCCGTAGATGGTAGCGCTCTTCGTTTTCGTGAATTCCAGTCAGAGTTTTTTTTTCATTATTTCAACTAGATGCAATTATAAACGTCCCTCACTTTTGCCCGCCCCCGTACGCATCAGCTTCACCGCTTCTCCCCCTCATACTTTGGCGTAAGGAAGATAATGGATTTCGCACCACGGCCGACACCTCTTTCTCCACCACTAACCACGTTACCCGCCTTTTCGTTTGTGGCAACAGTCATCAAACATTGGCCGACACCAAACATCGAGCGAGCCAAGGCCAAGGCCGAGGCCGGCACATTGAATAGATATGAGGGCGAATATAAGCAGCCGATCGTCAAAGAGTTTTCACCAGTACCAACACTAGCATTGAAACCGTCGATGAGACCGTTACCTTCGCCGTCAACGCCGCCGTTGGTCACGGTCGCGGTTGCGGTTGCGGTGCCAGGTGAGAACACTGGTAGAAGTGGAAGTGGAAGGAAAAGCCCACGGCAAGGTGGCCGGGTGACTCCCCCGAACGGAATCCATCATCGGCTCTTGCAGGTTCCGTCACCTTCCGTTAATGGGACCGAGTCTGCGCCCGTAGGGCCGCTATCTCCTGCGGTCACTGGCATGAACTTAACCACGACCGCTCTTCCAACGACCCATCTCACCCTTCATGCCCCCGATTTCGATATGCAGGTCCCTCCCGTCAAACGTTCCTCTCATTCCCGCTCTCCTCCCCCTACCCTCGCCTCTTCTCCCTCGCGTCCCCTCCCTTCTCATTCATCATCCTCTACGGCGACCCCGTCTATCTCCTCAAAAGGCCAAATTCACGTAAAGCTCATCTCTGCCCGCGGTCTTAACGCCCCATCCATCAAGTCACGACCTTATGTCGTCGTCGTCTTCGAAAATAACGAGTTCGTCAGCAGAGATCCGACCGACGAGAGCGACAAGGAAGTCAGGGGCGTCGCTACCAACCTTTCCCGCGCTTCATCCTCTATCGCGATCAGCGCTTTGGGTGTCCTCGGACCCAAGACGGTCGGGCAAGACACCCCCACGCTTACTCGCCGCCAGTCTCCGGTGTCAAGTTCTTCATCCAACTCGGCCAAATCTTCCGTTTCGGTCCCGGATGTGTCGGGCACCAGAACACCCTCGAATGGGTTACTAGGGCGTAGGTCTGCCCAAACACCTGTCTGGAAGCATGAGGTATCTTTGTATGTTGACTTCTTACTGAGCCCATGTCCCGCCGATGACGTATCTTCCCTTTCCCCTCCTTCCAGCGACGTAACATCCGAAGAATCCACGATCCAGGTCAATATCTATGATCGTGCAGATGAGGACCATGGGTTCATGGGTAGCGTCAAGGTGAAGCCCACCCTGGTTCATGATCACACAGTTGATCAGTGGTACAAGTATGTCCCGCCTATCGCCGTCTCTTCCGGCTCTCACACCTTCTTGAAGACTTGGTCCGTATGAGAGCGAGACCAACATCACCGGTGAAATCCGCATCCAAGTAACCTTTGAACAGTATAAGGTAGCATTTCATTTCCCACTCCCATAGTTGTAGACGTTCTCAACGGTCGTCCGGGCTGACAGTCAAAACGTTCTCTGACGCCACGGGATTTCGAATTCCTCAAACTTATCGGAAGGGGAACATTTGGCCGCGTCTTCCAAGTGAGGAAGAAGGATACCAAGCGCATATATGCCATGAAGGTTCTATCGAAGAAGGAGATCATTGCTAAGAAAGAGGTCGCGCACACTATCGGCGAACGAAAAATTTTGCAACGTTCATTGGACTCGCCATTCCTAGTCGGGCTGAAGTTCAGCTTCCAGACCGATACGGACCTTTATCTCGTGACGGATTTCAAGAGTGGGGGGGAGCTATTTTGGCACCTTCAAAAGGAAACTCGCTTCAGTGAAGAGCGAGCCCGGTTCTATATCGCAGAATTGGTGTTGGCGTTGGAACATTTACACAAGTATGACATCGTCTATCGGTGAGTGCCACCACCCTTATCATCCTTCGATCACTCTCTCACGTCGAGTCAAAGTGATTTGAAACCAGAAAATATTCTTCTTGATGCGACTGGACACGTGGCCCTCTGTGATTTTGGCTTATCAAAGCCGGATCTTGGAGCCAACGACCTGACCAACACATTCTGTGGGACGACCGAATATCTTGCACCGGAAGTTCTCCTCGACGAGCATGGTTACTCAAAACTCGTGGACTTCTGGTCGCTTGGCGTCTTGCTTTTCGAAATGTGCTGTGGATGGAGCCCTTTTTATGCCGAAGACACACAGCAAATGTACAAGAACATTTGTTTTGGCAAGATTCGTTTCCCCAGAGGTGTCATCAACGAGGACGGGAAGCAATTTGTCAAGGGCGTAAGTCTGCGACGTAATCTACCCCATTCGCGTATCGAATCCTAATGTGTGTTCGCCAGCTCCTCAATCGTAACCCGAAGCACCGACTAGGTGCACAGCGGGATGCGGCAGAGCTCAAAGAGCACCCTTTCTTCAAAACGATAGACTGGGATGCACTTGCGCAGAAGCAGGTGACACCGCCGTTCAAGCCCATCGTCGAGTCCGACGAATCGACTTCAAATTTCGATCCCGAGTTTACATCGGCGGACATCTCGCAAATCGGGTTGGTGTCCGAGTTGAAGCTAGACGACGACGACCCCTCGGAGGACTGGGTCTCCCAGTCGGTCACCGGTGGTCCCCTCTACATGCCTCACGGACCTCTTGGTAGCGATCGCCCACCCTTATCGACGACCCCTGGCATCCAGATCCAGTCAAAGCGTCGGGGACGCGACGTCGCCTCCAGCCCTCCCCTCACCAACAGCGTTCAAGAGAACTTCCGTGGATTCACGTATTCTGGAGAATCCGAGAGTCTCATTGCGCGTGTAGTCACCCGTCTTACCGAAAAAGAAAACCGCGAAGCGGCCGTCGCCGATGATGAAGTTACCTACCCGACGACTGATGATGAAGCACTGGATGCGAGCACGCACGCTGGCCGCTACTCTAAACGCCATGGATACCGCAGCGATTTTGACGACGATATGATTTTCTGACCACTTAAGCTATCGACTATGT
>Ga0307510_10009562_pt1 | contig 11554 bp, 15 predicted proteins | sample 12_EM_MG_FD_207224 | JGI IMG/M metagenome (GOLD analysis project Ga0307510, IMG submission 207224) | Populus trichocarpa ectomycorrhiza microbial communities from riparian zone in the Pacific Northwest, United States - 12_EM | ecosystem: Host-associated > Plants > Roots > Unclassified | place... | reverse complement strand
TGGATAAGTCCATCGGGACCACCCGCCACTACTTCGACTGTGGTGGCTTGTGCGGGCATAGCGGCCAGAAGGCCGAGCAAGGTGGAGAGCGCGAAGACTTTAGAGAACATGACTAGTGTATCGTAAATGTGCAGCTGGTGTGTCGAGGAAATGAGCCGATATTTGATGAGCCATGAGTGACTGCTCGGATGGTCTTTATATCCCAAGGTGGCCGGACTGAGCGGGTTTCAATTTAGGATAAATGGGGAATTGAAAGGACACCATGAGAGCACGCAAGACAATCGGACGAGGCGCAAGGGGTCCAGCAATCGCGTTACAAGGCGGTGTGCTCAGTTGTAGGTTTGCCAAGAGGATACAAAGGGTGCGCTCGGCCTGAGGCCACTGCCTCCGGTTATCCAATAATGAGTACGGTGAGGCAATACGGCCCACGCCGCACTCCGGGCTTGTTCGGACTGGAGGCATAAACCTACTCTGATGTGAACCCATTGGTATTGCGAGATAGCTCCTAGGGGAAACACGAATATATGATAGCAGAGGGGAGAGAGAACAGGGCTCAACTGCTCCCGTTCCGAGTCGGTGCCGTGGGCGCATCAATAAACTCCCACAAAATTTAACCCTTAATGACCGCTTATTATGAGCTTATCAGGCCGATAAGCCGTACTAAGTATGGAGGCTAGAAGTGTTTTTTTTTCTGATGCCAGTTGTAAACTCTACCAAAGTAGCCATTAATAATAGAGGAAAATAAATATCGAGAGGAACGTTCTGAACGTTTTGCGACTTTTGACTTGCAATTGGCTTGCAGCAACTACGGTGGGCCACATGGTTTTGCTCCCGCGCTCTCGCTGTGCCTGGGCCTGTTGGCCATCAGGAATTTCGTGGACGCCGGTGATCGATGCAGCACATCTGGCGCGAGCGTCCCTTCTTTTGCGCTCAAAAATTACGACACCTACTGTAGAAATTTCGGTCTTCTCGGCGATCAAACAGCAAGACACATTAATATTGTAGAAAACGTAAAAGCTGACCGGTTGTGTTCAGGCAGTGTTCCGGCACGCGTTAGGGACCTCGGGAGACGCGTGTCGGTTGGACGCTTCCAGGACTCAGAAACTCACGGCACAAACCAGTACCCACGGTGTTTGAACAGGGCCTACGGATCAAGGAATGACTGGGGCGTGGTGAATGCGCCACAACCTCCAGCTACTAAACTAATGTAATGTATCTGATCCGGATGCCAGTGTCGCCGCTCGCTCTCAATTGCAATTTCTGCCAACCCGCTGCATTATTGTCGCTTTGAATCTGACGTTACCCGCAATATTCTGGAATAATGCCTTCGTATTGGACACCTTTAGGTGGCTCTCATGCGGTCGACTTGGATTTAAATCAGACAAGCTGTGAGAGACATCTATGAGTCCATGATACGAATCTCGGCCTTCTCAGGTGAGGCGAGGGAAGAGGCGATGACCCAGCGTTCATGTGAACAGTTTCGAACGTCGATAACCAATAGGTGATAAGAGATCGCGCCCACTGATTTGTTGCGCCGCGCCCGATCATGAGACATTTTGTTCCCCACTTCGCGGCTGTGTTCCTTCTTCGACAGCATGATCTCACATGTTTCAGGACGAGGGAATTACACACCCAAAAACCTCGTGATGTATGCGGATGCAGGCCCCTTTGCAACTGTCCTCTCTCCTCGGTTGCCTCAGCCGTCTATCGTACTCGGACGGCACGTGTCAGATGTCATTGGCTAATGCAGATGCAGTGAGCTGGGTAGGTGAGAACATGGGATTGGACGCCAATGTCACTTTTTCATGTGATGGGGATGGGGTTGACTAGGACCGGAATACATTGTGAGGGTTGGGACAACTTCCAGTGCGCGCGTCAATGGGTCAATGTGTCAATAGCTGATGGAAATATGGGACAGAGGCTACTCGCAGAGGCATTTCTGCGGTGCGACTTCGTAATTTGGCATGAGCAGCATGCTTGGGTGCTTCCACATTTCCATGTGGGTGTGTAGCGCGTTAATTTCGTTCCTTTTGATCAATGTAAATACCCATTTATGATGCGCGGCATGTATGTATGTATGTACAAAGACGCGCCCATGCTGTAGGTACAGCTCGGTTGGTTTGGATTATATATGCTATGTCAGATGCATGGCGAAATTGGCTGCTTCAAGTTCTTGGCGGCGCATGTGATGGTGTAGCCTATCCTGGCCATCAGGCCCCCTCTTTATCCGTAGTCTTCCGGAGGTACTGTAGTTCCTTGCGGTGTGGTCCTATAGGTGTTTGGGTGGGTGTGGTAGATGTGCCGGGCGCTTTATCTCCGTCTTTGGTGCGGAAGGTACGGGAGGGGGCGGTGGGAGGAGGAAACACTACCAATGGAGCGGGTGGTATGATACAGGGCGAAAGCGTGCAGTTGATTATATGTGTGGACAGCGAACGGATACCAGTGCGGGAAACTAGTGGTTGTGGGATGACAAGCCCTGGGTGAACCGGGGAGTCTCCCCATCTGAGGGTTTCGTGAGGGCAAGATGACGCCATTGCTACTTCGGCGTCTCTCACCAGCGAGCCTGACATCGGGCGATGACCTCCGCACGTGCCACGACACGGATATGGACCTTGCTGGCTGGCAGAAGGGAGAAGAGTTGGTCTTAATTTTGCTCTGCTAGCAGAACTGCCGTGGCGGTTGGCAATTTGGTGTTGATCAGAGGGTTGGAGCATTTGTCCGGTGGGGCCAAGCTGATTGTCAGTTTAGACTGGTGGCGTGTCCGGGAGTTGGTGATCCCTGGGAGACTCCGGATTTTGGACGACGGGTACCACAAATTCCAGTCGAGACACTACGTAGGAGTAAGGAGTAGTTTAGAAAATGCGACCTCTCGGATTGCCCTGCATGTAAAGAACGGAATTTCTCAGGACGTACTGTTCTAATGAAAGCAAGCAGGATGTTACATCCCTGGTGGGGGCGTTGGGGCCGATTATCCGAGTGAGGTCATCGGTCTATTGGCCCTTGTGCTGGGCAGCGCAAGCGGGCATGCTTATGGGTGTGCCATTTCCGTTGCTTGGGCAGCAGACATGGTAGAAGAGGAGGACGATGTCTTCTTGGAGGTTTTTAATGGCCCGCGCTATCTCTTGGGATCGTCGTATGTGGTCTTCTCTTTGAGATACGTTGGTGACTTGCCACACCAGACCGAGTCGTTCAGATGTTGTAGCATGGCGGGACCAAAGGCCGAACGAAACTTTGTGAGAAACGGGGATTGCGCGACGACAGGACCGATCGGCCTTTGACTCGAGGCCTTGCGAGCACACCAGCAACTGTCCGTGTACCTACAGTGCGCTGGTTCAGGGTGTCAGTACATCTCAGAGATACAACTGCATGATTACAGTGGTTATCGTGCCAGTCAGTGGTCGGCGCTTTTGGATTTATTGAGTTTCCTCCGGGACTAAACAATAACAACTGTGTGATTCCTTGGCATTCCTTCCTATGGCTGACAAGTTGGTGATGATAGAATGATGAAGAGGACTGGATTCGGTCATGTATATTCGGAAAGAAAAGAGTGGAAAACTTCGTCATCACATTATGATGCGGTAAGTGGTAAGTGTCTATGTCATAGCGCAGCCAACGACCGTCTTCAACCACGCTCATCTCAATACTCAACTCCCTACTATGCTTTAAGGCTTTTCAACCGTCATTTTTCATCCTTTCATTAGAAGATTTGGCATTCAGAAGCAATTGAGGTCGTGTCCATTCTCCTGCTATCCGTGTCAGCCTGTAAGTAAATCCGTGACGTGAGCAGACCATATATACTCACACCTCCGATGACGGTTCGCTCCTCAACATATTTTATCTTCATCGACTACATCTCTTGTACTAAGGTGAGATTAACGGCGAACCTATTATCCAGGGTGGGAGATGAAGCAACGAACGCTGGCGAGCCACTGCACGTGTGTCGTCCTTTACTGTCATGGCATCGATCCCTGGATGAACCGGACAACGCACGATTCTTGTTTTCCCTCAGGCTGCTCGGTCGGTACGCCCTCTTCTGCCGCAACATGGCTCTCTGCGTCATCATTTGCATGCACAAAGCGCTCATCATATGTAGAACTCCCAGCTAAACACACATCTCTACGGGTCAACCAGAAAGTACAGCGACCTGATTGCCATTCGCCATTCTCCATAGTGAACGGCCAACTCCGTCGCGTTTTCACCCGTTGTGGCCGTCCCTACTGTCCCTCGTAGCGCTGACTTTGATGGTCGTGACTCGGAAGGAACGCGCGATGCCGTTCTTTGTCATACGTAGGTCACCTCACCAGTATTTCATCCTCAAATCAACCAAGAAGGACATTGTGCGGGTGGGCCGTTGTAGGGGATAAGGAGGATGATGATCGTGGCGATTGCGAGATGTGATGAGTGACTCCGACTGAGAAAACGAGCTCCGCAGGAAGCACAACACCTCGAAGAGTTGTCGTTAGCATGGTCGGTGACGACGGTAAGTCATTGGGTAGTTGGACGGACGACGGTTGCTTACTTATCTCTCTGTAGAGTGGCAGCATTCCTAAGCATAGACTGCGGAACGGGGTTAGCCGTGGGCAGGGTTCCATTGATATTTGGTGCTGCAAGCGGCACGTCCACGTCCGGTTGTGCTGGTTCTTTCCAGAGGGCGAGACAGTAAAATGGTCGGGGCAATTTCTTGGGGCGCGTCGGGAACGCCACCTGGTGTGGGCCTGTCTATGGCACGGCCTGAACTGAAAGACTAACAGCCGAGTGCGTTCAAGTTAGGGCGGCAGGACTGGAGTCGACGGAAATGTGGGGAGATAGATGCAGGAGGAGCCCGACTGATCTCTCGAATCGTCGTTATGTTGGTTGGGTGTCGGCTCAACTTCAAGATTTGAGTTCCAGGCACGCGTTGGAGGGTTGCGTCAGAACGCGTGCACAGTAAACATGGGAACTGAGGGCACAAAAGCCAACCCAGCTACGAGTACTGTACATATGCATAAACGACTACACGATTCCAGAATATTAAATATTCTAAGGAACAGCTAACGTATGCTAACTGAACAGAATTCTAAAGGTTTCACTATGTCCATTAGGAATGACCCGTCCATATCTTATCGATCCGCTCCATGTGCTCTACTTCGACAACGTTGCAATCTATCAGGATGCCCGCAAGGTGGCATGTGCAACCTGGTGCGGGACTCGGAGGGTGGTATCCAAACCGGATGATAAGGGTCAGGGAACGACGTAAATTCGACGTCACCAAGAACCGACGGTAAAAGCGAAATGGGAGAAGTCGCAGTTTGTGTTGAAGCCATTCTCTGGTTCACGACGACTCCACGAGTTTCTACCATCGCCTCCAATCTCATCTAGGAATTGAAAAGACTTTTCGTGGAGTTGGTGCGAATAATTTTAACCACGGCGTCATTCATGCGGCACATGAATGACGTCTCCGTTACAACTATCGACGATCTTTGTCACTGGTTTGATAAATGGATTTCCTAGTAGATACATAACACACTGTAGGATGATGCGGGAATTGAAAAGGAACAAAAGTCCAACGGCCATACAGAAAAGACGAAGCGGTGGGTATCGCAACAATTATATCGAGCAAAATAGCAGAGAAAGATATGCAGAGGGCAGGGATAGAGCGTGAAGTGGATGAAACAGGACAAAATTAAAAAAGGGAAAAAAACATACAATCTACGTACTGGAAAGGAATAGGAGGAAACAGTAGAAGAAATAGACGTGTTGAAATATCGTAAAAACCAAAAATAAATGCAATCTCTGCCCGCCAAATCGGCGAGAGAAATCCGGCTGACAAGAAGATGCTCACGCGGAATGCGGGGGGTGGACTAAACGCGCCACACCTACCGCGAGACAAACTTGCTCGTGACCCGCTTCCATAGCGACTTGAGCTTAGGAAGCACAGAAGAATTATTCTTCGTGCTTTCTGCCTGCGATGAAGGCGGTATCGTGGCTTCGGCCGGAGAAACAAACGCTTCCTTCCACCCGGGCGGTAGATCGAAAACTGGCTCTTCTCCGAAATCAAGAGACTTGATTGACATCCGCACCAGCACTTCATCGTCATCCGAGTTGTAGGTTAGCATCGCTGCCGTTCCTCGACCGAGACAGATATTGGAGCCCTCAAATGCTGCGGTACACTCCGCAGGCGAGGCAGAAACGTGATCTTCACCAAGTGGAAGAACGGTGCGCCGTAGGACATCGCCGGTCAGGCCTTCCTGATCGAAATAGAAAGTTGGATGTCGATATAAATGTGATAGAGAGAAAGAATCAAAAAACTGCAGGCTCCCACATGCGACGGGAGACTGTAAGGTGCACGGGGCATCAAAGTGAGAAGGGGTATTTGGTTCGACGATGCTGGATTCGAGTGAGCAATCAACATCGCCGATGTCATGGGTAGGCTCCGAGTCCTCGACGATCATCGACGGATTCAGCCATGTGAATTCCGGATATGGATCTGAGTCGACATGGTGTTGGGGAGCATTTCCTATCATGTGTGGAATTTCATAGTCCGTGGACCTGGGAGAAATGGAGGGTGCTTGAAAAAATCCAATCAGCACCATTGCTTCCGTTAATGGAGGCCCGTAAATGAGACTTACAATGCGAATCCAAGGGAATCACACTTTCCCAGTTGCTGCCGATTTGTGTGATCTGGTAAGCGATACGAAGTGGGACGAAGAGACAGCACTCACATATCGGCGAAGAATGTCGCTCTTCGTATCACAGAGAAGTTTGCTCTGGCGTCCTCGTCAACGGATAATAGCTGCGGAAATCGTGAGCATGAACGACCTGCGATGATTGACTTCTTACCTTGTTGAGCAGCTTTCCGAAAGCCCCATTCTCGAAGATGGAACCAAGCGATATCGTAGAGATCATCTCCTTCAGAAAGCTTGCTGGATCTTCGTACTTTCCCAGCCAGGGAAACTGTATTTAACTCGGTGAACTCCGCATTACCAGACGAAACAGATGCGTACCTTATCCATGCAGAACACATGCAGGAACACCCCATACGCAAACCAATCCACGCCATACGAATACTCCATGTCGCGTAACATCTCTGGAGCTAGATAAGGAAGCGTGCCAACGATTCCTCGTGCCTTGAGGGTCGTGGTCTTGTCGACGCGAACTCGTCCGCCGTTATTCGGGGATAACCAAGCGCCAAGACGAAGTGCCAGTCCAAAGTTGCTTAGGACCACGTGACCATCGTCCTTCAGCATCACGTTCTCCAGCTTGATGTCGCGGTGGATGATTCCGAGGCTATGAAGGTGATCGACTGCGCACGCCTGCAGAACCTGCGTCGGGATACGAGTCTCTCCCTTCTCTGAGAGTGAAGGCTTACCAATTCTGCTAACGCAAGCTTCTTGTGGGTCTCGGACATCCGAACGTGCTCATCGAATAGAGTGAAGCGACAATAATCCTAGAGTCAGACCGAGTCAGCCTCTCTACGACTTGTCGCGGATCAGAAAGACAAAAAGACTCACAGAGACCAGATAGAATCCCTCCGCACCATAGAAGGAAGCCATCAATCCCAACAGGAATGGATAGCGAGATGCTTCGCGCATGATGCGCTGTTCTTCGAGGGCGGCACGAACGACGCTTTCCTCTTCGACGATGGCATTTGAAATGACCTTGATCACACACTTGCGCTGACTCTGTTTGTGACGACCGAGCGAAAGTCTGACAAACGCGTCCCGACCCAGGGAGGCGACATATTCATAATCGGCAGAGGACAAAGATAGAAACTGAGAAGGAACATTCTGAGGAACGCAAACAACTTGCTTCTGGTCCGGTGTGGTAGTTCCGAGCCCATCTGATCGGGCTTTAGGTGGCCCGGAAACTGTTGCCGCCCCGCACCCCACTGCCGTGATGGCTGCTGGCTGCCACCACCCGACAGCTGCCGATATGGGCTCCGGCACGCAGGTAACGCTAGCTTCCGGAGTGGCCTTTGGAGGCGGCATCTCTCCATGTCGAACAATGTCCGTCTCAGACGCAGGTCCTAAGCCCTCTGCGAATATCTGTGCGATTTGAGCCTCGAATCCATTGACCGATGACAACTCTACCGCCCCGAACAGGTCGTCTTCTGACTCAGGATCGTCCTCGAATGTACGGAAACATGACACGGGCAGGAGGGGTTCATCATTATCGACCTCACTCGAAGCGGAAGCGACAGCGACGTCAGCGAAAGTGGTTCTGGTGGAAGCAGGAGTGGTAGAAGAAGTGGTTGACGGGGAGACAGCCCTCTGTGATGGGGAGTGGATCATAGCCTGAGACGGGACCGACTTAGACCTGCCTGTGGCTGACAGGGGAGTGGGGGCCTTCGTTGCGCGGGTAGTCGACTTCCTGAAGCCCAGACCTGGTGGCTTTGTGGGGGATCCGAGTCGCGAATTCGTGTTGACGGCAGAGAGCACAGTGCGTTGGGTCGGACTGGCGGGAGATGCCAGACCCTTGGGGATCGGAGACCTCACCGGCGGGACGTTCTGAGAGTTCGAGGATCGCTTGGTGGCCTTGCTTTGCTTTGCTGGATGAGAATGTTCCGTCTGTGGCGGTGCGGCTGACACTGTGGTGAACATCTGAGGGCGCGGCAACCTCATCTCTTTGAAACGGGAAACCATAGCGTTGTGCCCAGAAATCTGCTTTCTGACGGCGTCAGCTGCACGCTTCAGCTTGTGGGGTGTCGGCGAGCCCGGCGATGATGACGACGATGACGGAGAACTGAGCGGGCAGTCGATGGCATTACGATGTGGTTTGGGGAGATCCTTGGGCTTGTATAGACGCATATTGAAACTTACAAGTTGCTGGTACGGCGGTAGTACTTGCGGTGTAAGAACGAAGAGGGAAGAGGGTGGTGTGCCCACTGAAATATGGGGATTTCGATCTGGGCTAGATCGAAATCCTTGTATTCCGTAGTCTGATGTCAGCGAACCGTTAGAGTGAATTCGTTAGGTAGGATTGATGGATGACGGCAGGTCGCAACTCAATCAATATGTAGACAGAAGACAGACGTGAGACTGACAAAAGTTATGGGCTGGGTGAGGGTAAGGAGTTGTGCCAGAGGAAGGGCATCAAAGTGGTAGTGAATGTTGCAAGTTTTCACTCGTCGACCCGTTTCGATATGTCTGTACACTATGAAAAACGCAGGTCTTTTGGTTTTTAGTATATGTCCACATTAAGGAGGGTTGCCATAGCCAGAGTGCTTTGAGTCTTATTGGGCCAAGGATTGGGAGTGACGTGCTTGAGATGTTCCAGATGTCAGTGTTGCCTGACGTCGCATCCTTGGAGGTCACGTCTGGTGAACTTGAAGAGGAGGGGAGTGGCTCGATACAACGGGGTGAGGCGAAGCTTTGACGGATGAATCATTAAGTGGTGTGGGATGCGGAATGATAGGGGAAGTGATAACAAGACAACGCGCGACAGAGGCTAAGTACGAGGTCACTATGGGAGGGAGGAGAGGGTTGAGATGACATTATGTAAAGCGGCGAAAAGGGCGAATCCTGGGTAGCTACTGTATGCTGTTAGATCCTTAGTCTGAAGAAGTCGTGGTAACAGTCTTGGTACGTCAAATTAAGAAAGTGATTCCATAACTTCTCGTTCCGCATGACCAGTCCCAACGCGTAACGTGGGTCAAGACCGTGACGGCAAGGAACATGCTCTCCGTACTACACGCCTCAACTCCAAAGCTCGTCTCATTCCACCCTCGTTGTCGCGCGATCGACTCCCTCCCCTTCACACCCAAGCTCTCCGCCTCGTCGCACCACGTGGATTGCCCAAGCCCGTCATTCCACACAGCACACGTCGCGCGCGGCCCCTCGCACGTTCAAGTTGGGCGTCGGCCTAGACTCTATGTTGGAAAGGAAAGGACTTCTACTGTAAATAAACTCCCTTGTTTCGTAAGTTTCCCTTATCTCCTTTGGCCTTAGACCTCCCACTCTCTATTTTACTTCGGCCCTTTTATCATTTCGGACACCGCGCATCCTACACCCTCGTCGTCTACGCACCCGTCGTCGCGCACTTGACTACGATTCGGTAACTCTCGCCTCACTTCGGACACCGTACCTCCTTTGCCCTAGTCGTCTACGCATCCACTTCTTTGTACTCGCTTCGACACTCCCGACAGACGGACGACAAGCCGAGCCGTCTCTCGTCTCTCTAATCTCATGTGTGTGCGTGTTTCCCTATCTCTTTGTTCGATTCACCCTTGCAGGTCGTCAACACCTCGCTCCCACGAGGAGAGCCACTCGTTATCATGTCACAAGTTACCCGCATCCCAGCATTTCAAGCCGCCCTTGGGGTCGCTCAAGCCTTAAGAGCTTGTCTCCTTTCTTTCCCTCTATCCCTTTCGAACTCACTTCCGGACCACTCCGCTCTGTTCTCCACAATGCTCATAACTTGACGCAATCTCCAATTGAAGTAAACCTGCTGTCATGGGCACAGATATCAGATGGGTATCGAAACGTGTATCCATACCCATACGTGTGTAACCCATACCCACAGACCCGGCAGGTACAGCAGACCCCTGTTAAATTCGCGCCATACTTTAACACACCGGCTTCGGGAGAGACGTACAGTACATGGCGATGTAGTTGCGCCAAGTGTCAGCTCTGTGGATCCAGAGGGGTGGGTGGAGGGGTGCAGCGGTTGAATTACTACGTGATTATTGATACGATGAGAAGCGAGGGGATTGAGACGATAATACTGAATCTGCTGTCATATAAGGCGCCGCATATAGGCCAACAACCTTGCCGATGCTGTTATCATCATGAAACGAATAGACGACGTCAATCATAGTGAAGGAGAACCACGGCGCTAAAACAGAGCCACAATTCACATGAGAAAATGGGGAATGTCCAAGAGATCAGCGGAGCAGACGGCACGATATTAAGCAGTCATATACGAGTATTCCTGTGGAAGTACGTGTAACTGATAATTAAGCACAACCATATACAAAGTGTTCCTGTGCGAAGTACGTGTAACTGATAATTTAAAAATATGGTATAAAGTCCACAAATATGCATTATCAGGTCGTATGTACGAATGTCGAAAGTCCATCGTGATGTTATGAGTCCGATAAATGAATTGGTCCGTCATGATCGTAGATGGAAGAGAAAGACTCCGAGTCAGAGTTTACGCCCCCTCACGACCGAAACGCACAGCGCGGGAGCCTGAAGTCCAGTGGGACGACTCGGATGTGGTCGCAGGGGAAGGTGGGGTCAAGGGTGTTTTCCTGGCGTTCTCCTGGAATTCAACAAGCTTGCCACTCTGTCCAGGGTTGATAGCGAAAACCATGCCCTTTTGGCAATGCCCAGTCTGCCGGCAGTAGAACCACACCGGGTTCGTGTCTTGAACAGTGTATAGTGCCGTCGGGAAGGGCTCCTTGTTTTCTGCCACTGGCATACTGACAGAACGAATCAAAACCTGAACTGGACGCAACGGCGAATGAGAGACTTACAAGCCAGTGTCGAATCCGCCAGCAAGGGGCGAACAAGGGGTTTCGAGGGTGGACTGTGTCACGGTGTGGTTCTTCTGTTTGAAGATGAACTTGATGGTA
>Ga0307510_10009561_pt1 | contig 11554 bp, 11 predicted proteins | sample 12_EM_MG_FD_207224 | JGI IMG/M metagenome (GOLD analysis project Ga0307510, IMG submission 207224) | Populus trichocarpa ectomycorrhiza microbial communities from riparian zone in the Pacific Northwest, United States - 12_EM | ecosystem: Host-associated > Plants > Roots > Unclassified | place... | reverse complement strand
TGTGCCTAATTCCAGAAGATCCAATAGTCCGATAAGCAACATAGTGACTTCCTATAAGATAACTTCTTGTAAAATCATCTGGAAAAATTTAAGTATAATCCAACAGTCAAATCTCATGTTATCTCAATTTCAAGGATCTAACAAAGTCTGGCACTACTAAGCCTTCTCTTGGGCTCAAACTTATCCCACTGGCCACCTATATAGTCTGTTTGGATCAGACCCTTATTTAGTAGTGTCAGATCCTCACTCAAATACTCAGAACCTTTAGTTTCTTCAAGTTCGGTTGTATCATTCTTCCCAGGTTGAAGAGAACTCATCCTCGAGTTCTATTATTTTTTTTCAAATAAGATGTCAAGTGATAAACATTAGAAGTTTTCTCATATGGCTATGAAGGCAAAGAGAATCCACCAGAAACTTATCACAAGTAAGCACTGCTCATACTAAATCACCAACTCCAAACCCAACCCTTCTAATACAGGGCTTTATACTTCAATTTGTTGTCATTGAATTGTCTTCTTGATATGCTCATAAATACCATACAAGTAATAAGTCATACCATCAGCTTGAACACTCAGTTATCCAATACGAGGGATAAGCATCAACTCCAGCACTCCAAAAGGGTTCTATCCATAGACAATCTTGAATGGACTTAGTTAGATAATTCAATTCCAAGACCTGTTATAAGCAAACTCTGCTTGCGGTAAAGCCAAATCCCATTGTTTCAACTTGTCTCCTATTAAACTCCACGGTAAGTTACCAAGGCTTCAGTTAACCATCTCTGCCTGCCCATCTTTGTAAGGATGATATATACTACTAAAATTCAGTTGAATTCTCATCTTACCCCATAAGCTCTTCCAAAAGTTACTTGTAAACTTCAAATCAATAGAGAAAATATATGCAAGGCTGATTAAATAAGTCCTACTTGCTCAGAACATGGTTTGGCTCTATTTTTTCAATAAATGTCAAACTTTCGTCGCGAGCTACATTGGATGGTGGAATCCTAAGAAGGTGAAAGTAGAGACAGACTTAAAGGGTGTTAGAAATGTGGTAGCCATAGTTTTTCAAAGTGTTTTTCACTTGGATAACACTAACATGTTAAAACAATCCATAAACATTAAAGGAATTAATTTGAAGTAAAAAAAATAACAAAAACACATGTTAAATTCCACTCTCAAACACCCCTTCAATATTTGAGAGGAAAAGACAGTCTAGAACAACAACCAGTCGTGTTCTTAATAACACGGGAGGATTTCAATTGGTTTAAGAATTGGTGGAGGTGCAATGGGAGTTCAATCAGAAAACACTTCCTTTACTCAAGAAGTCACTTGCAACCTTACCGACCATTTTCAACTCTCTTGTTCGCTTGTTGCATGCTATGTTTTTAATGGAAAGAGCAGAATATACTGTTTCAAGAATATAGCGAAAAAGAAAACATAAATTACCTCAACAGTATTCCCATACCTTCAAGATCAATTACACAAACCGTTTTTTGGAATCTTTTTATGGTTGATTGTAAGCCACCTTCATGTCATCAACTATTTTGGAATTCTTCAGAATACAATATTTGTGTTCTTGAATTTGGCTATTCAATTTTTTTATGTCAGTTTATTTTTTTGGAGCCAATTGCTTCTGAGGAAGCGCTCTCCACCCAATATCTCGCCGGTAGAACCCTCCTGGCCAGTTGATTTCCTCAACTGCCTGATAAGCTCTGTCCCGGGCCTCTTCAAGATCTCTTCCAGTGGCAGTGACCCCAAGAACTCGGCCCCCAGTAGCAATGAAGTTGCCGTCTGAGTTCAAGGCAGTTCCGGCATGAAATATCTTAACTGTTGGAGCAACATTCTCAGCCTCCTCAAGGTTTTGAATCACAGTCCCCTTTTCATAGGACCCAGGGTACCCCTTGCTTGCCATAACCACCACCATGGCAGACCCTGGAGACCATTTCAGGGACACTCCACTTAGCTCTCCTCTACTAGCTGCAAGCAGGACTTGTGCTAGATCCGATTCCAAGCGAACCATCAACACCTGCACATTAATGCAAGAGAATCCCCCATTAGTTTTATGTCGCAACTATTGATATACCACACTTCCAGCAACTTTTGTGGGATAATCATGACAGCTAAAATCTGATGGCCAATTTATAGTGTGTTCAATCATGCACATGCACATGCACATGCACATGCACATAAAAGAAAATCAGCGCAACCTCCCCACTCATCATCGCCAATATAGATAACCCAACTGGATATTGCTTTAGTTTATGCATACAGTCATAATTTGAAGGTATGAAGAAACCATATCTGAATTACATCATGCTGTTTATTGATAATTTGAAACAAGTATTCAGGTTGACCCAATCACATCACAAACCTGTTAGGGAAAAAACCAAAAACCACGTCCTTTAATGATCACCTAAAATCTAAAAGTTTATGCAGTCAGTCACTGTTAAACGAATAATAAGACAAATGATAGAAGGTTTTCACCAGGAAGCAACAAACTACCAACAAGCTAAAAATGACCAAACTCTAAACTTTGATACTTGAGCCCTGACGGAAACATATATTTTCCCAAACCAACAGTTTCAATAAAAACTCGTTTCCCCATCATTAGTAGCATAAAAGTGGTATAGGGCAGGATCTCAATCAAAATACAGCTTCTCCATGGGTATTTCACTTTAATCAAGCAGCAAATGCTGCATAAGACCACATCGGCACAACACTAATTCCAAAGACACAAGAATAACAACGAAAAAGAGACAAGAATATGGTGAGAGAAACTAAAAGAAAGCTAAATGGCCAGGGAAATAAGGACAAGCCTTCTGGGTTTTCCCTTTCACCATTTACTCTTACACATATATCCTAAGCCCACTCTGTGAGTAGTAGATACTGTAAACTAACAAGACATAAATAACCCAATAAATACAAGGGTCTAATGATCGCTCTTCCAAAAAATATAAATCAACATTGCAAATAATAATTCAGTTTCTCATGCAAGAACTGGGTTTATAATTTTGAATGCATATTACAGCCTGTATCTAACCTGACACTCAGGGTCGCCAAAGCGTACATTGTACTCAATTAGCTTAGGTAAGCCAGTCTTCTTCTCAATCATCAGCCCAGCATACAAAACACCTACAAACTTGCAACCCTCGGCTGCCATTCCCTTGACTGTTGGGTGAATTATAGTTTGCATGACCACTGACTGAAGTTCTTTTGTCAATACTGGTGCTGGAGAGTATGCCCCCATCCCACCAGTATTGGGACCTGTGTCTCCATCACCAACTCTTTTATGGTCCTGAGCAGATTCTAGAGGAATAGCATTCTCTCCATCCACCAGGGCAAAGAAAGACGCTTCTTCTCCTTCCAGAAATTCTTCAACAACTACGCAACAACCTGCAGAACCAAAAACACTCTTCACGAGCATTGAATCAACAGCTTCATATGCCTCCTCTAGTGTCATGGCAACAATAACTCCTTTTCCAGCAGCCAAGCCATCTGCTTTTATGACAATAGGTGCTCCCTGGTCCTCAATGTATTGCTTTGCAGAAGATGGATCTGTAAATGTTTGGTACTGCAACAATAAAGAAAGCTTTAATAACAGGGTTCCAGCAACAAAGAACTGGGAAAGCAAAGAGAGTGCCTTGAAACTTTTAGTCAGGTAAGAATGAGAGGATTCCAGGCACACTATTTTGTTTCAATTTTTTTCATTTTCCAAGAAAAGAATTACTGATGAAACTAAGACTAAAAGAAAAGAAATGGCAATTGGAAATGTTCAGGAGAAGCAAGAAGGTTTTGAGTCTGCCTGGTAACTAAAACCTAAAGGGGTAAAAGGAATAAACCTTAGCAGTAGGAATTTTATATTTGTCGCACAAATTTTTCATGAAGTTCTTTGAACCTTCTAAAGCAGCTGCTTCTGCTGATGGCCCAAAAGTAGGGATTCCAGCTTTTACTAAATCATTTGCAAGGCCAGAAACCAAAGGTGCCTCTGGTCCCACAACAACCAGTCCAACACCCCATTTGCGGCAAAAGGAGATCACTGCTGAGCTATCAGAGATGTCAAGTTCTGGAATACAGGTAGCATTTCCAGAGTTAGAAATCCCTGCATTGCCAGGAGCACAGAAGACTGCATCACAGGAGGGAGATCGCTGCAAGGCATAGCAAAGTGCATGTTCTCTTCCCCCTCCACCAATAACCAACACAACCAACCTCTTTTCTGCAAAATTTGTAGGTGAAGGAGGATCAATAAACAAGAAAACAGTAAGACTAAAAATTTAACAACTATTTTAACCCAATTCTTTGTCTCCCATCTCAATAGAGAAAACAAAAACAAAAACAAAAACAAAAACCTGTAGCAAAATATCATGGAAGTGTATGCAAAAATCAGTAAGATTTAAATGACTCCATGTACAAATAAAGAGGCAGTCTCAACTATGTAAGAATGGAAAAATAACCATCATTGCAGCAGTAAAAAACTTCACTACTTAATGACAAACTATTTCATCTCATTTATAACTTATTGCTAAACAAAAGAAGAAACTGATACATTTTCACGCAAGTGCCTCAAAAATAGATAGACCACCATGGAAATGATTCACAAGAAAAAACTAGTACCATGGTAGGAAAAAGGAACTGCATGCATAGTTTATGACAGGTATCGGCGACTGCTTTCACAATGGAGTTAACTTCCTAGGATTACCCGATAAACTTTGCAAATTTGAAGATGACATAAAAATCGGTGCTCAGAAGATCAACAAATAGGAACTTAAAATCCCCACTTCTCAGGTTTTAACCACTTACTCAATCTGACCTCAAAGTATCAAAGTTCCTACTCTTAAGTACAAACTTCAATTAAAAAAATGCAATGGAATATCATCTCAAAGTCCATTGATTGTTAATTTCTGCTCACAACATCCTCTCATCTTGTGAACAATAGCCACCTAGGCAAGCTCAGCTACCCAGACAAAAATAATAGCTAAAAAAAAAGCTAACTGGATGATCAAAGAAACCAACAGGAAAAAAAAAAAAAAGAGCAAGAAGAGGCAGTGGAAGTTGCAGCTGCACATCCTAAATGTAGAAAATTATGGAACTCCAACTCATACCAAAGGCAAAGGCAAGTACAACTTGAGAAAGTGATGATGTATATTCTTCATTCTATAAGTATACTAAAAATCCAAAGATAATTTAAGCATAAAAACAACAAAAACCAACAAAAGTTGCAACAGTGGGTCATTTATTTACCATCTTAAACTCTTTTTAAAAAGAAAACCCAACGATACTATGAAATGAAACATAGGAATACAAAACCAAAGACCATGTGAACAAATAGATGAACAGGAATAACAAAACTAAAATCATCAGTTCTTACCAGAAGCAATATTGCTGCCAGCACCAACTGAAACCGACAGCTCTGATTTCTGAGCAACACATTTGAAGACGATGGGAAACGATCTTAAGCCCTTAATTACATGGCATGAGTCCCAAGAGCTTTTGTTACCATAGGAAGTCAAGGGTCCCACAAAGCTTACCGAAGAAAACGAGCTGCTGAGGAAACAAGATTTCTTGTTTGAAGGCTGAAAGCAGCTATTGAGAAGTTTGAGAGAAGGTGGTAGGCTTAAGGTAGCACAAGACATGCTTCTAGCCCTCTGGATTCTAAATCATGCAGGTTTTGTTTAAACTCAATTTCCCCTACCCCCAGCTAGTATGGGATTAAGGGCTTGGTCATTGACGTAAAACTGCAAAAAAAAAAAAAAATAGATGAGCATATGTTTAGATGCTTGGCAGAAAAATAAATAAAACGAGGGGGTGGTATTCCCCAATTAGATTTTGGGTTACCAAAAACCTAAGAATTGTTTTTCGTACTTCATTTCCCAAAAGAGATTGATATAAACAAGTACAGTTACACCATTGCTTGCTACATCTTTCGCGAGCTGGACAATTTGATAGCATTTACATCCTAAAGTTGTTAAGTCAAGACATGGAAGAGAACAGATGCTATGCTAAAAAGTACCACGTTTTGATTTTCCCAGAAACAACCGCAATCAAGGGCAGCCCTGAAGTAAATAGCTAGAGCAAACCAATTGAAAACAAAAACAGCACATGGACAAAAATGGCATACCAGAGCAACCCAGAATCTGATATGAAGAAATAAATAGCAATAATGTAAGGAACTGAACTAAAACGTTAATTACTGGTATTAAAAGAAGAAGCTAATAAACCCCATTAACACAAAAGCAGATGCTATGCAGCAGCAGAGAAGAAAACTGTAAAAAGAAGGAAAGGAAAGGAAAAGGCGAATCCATGTTAGAATAAATCAAAAGTTAACAAGTGGGACAGCTTTTTACCTCTTGAAATCGAAGGGAAAATAGACTTGTAGGGGGGGAGAAGAGGGTGGAGTGGACGGGGATGGGGAGTCAGCAGATTTTACGGAGCTGAGACAGAACCCCAAAGACACTTGAGGGTTTATGTGTTGTGTCGTTGTGTTTGTGTTTGTGTAGTAACAAGTCAGTGACTCACAGTCCTGCCAAAATATAAATAGCGGCGAAATTTGGGTTAGAATTTGTGGAGTAACTACGAGGCTGTTTCGCATTTCGTTTTTACCTTTGTTAGGTTTTAAAATTGCGTTTGCATTGGGTGGCGGGGGATATATATATGTTTTTGTATTTTTATAATGGGTTTGATTTATTAATATCAAAAAAAAAATTAAAAATATTTTTGAGTAAAAATAACAATACCAAATACACTTTATGCTAAATCGAAGCCCTTAATTTTTCATTTCCCAATATAATTTATTTTGATCATACTCTCCAACCTCTTAATCAATAAGTATACATAAAGGGAGTAATTGTTTCATTGTAATAATAAATATAAATTATTATGGATTGTTACAGGAAAAATATTATTTTATGTTTAAATGGGGTGCTTTGGTCTTTACTACTAGATCTTTGATCATTAAAAAATTATTTAAGAGTATTTAAGTATTTTTATTTTTACACAGTAAAAATATGTTTTTACCATTGAAATTAACAAAATCTAAAGTTGTTGACGAAGAAGGTTTTTTACTTTTCATTAACTTTTAAATGGTAAAAAAAATTCTTTATTCTATGATTAAAAACATATTAGGCTGCTAAGCAAGGGTTTTTTGGATTTTTCTATTCTTCATGTGTGGCAAAGTATGAATTTTACCTTAGAAAAAACAAAAAATAAGGTTTGTGTTCAGGGGTATATTTTTACTTTTACATGAGTTTTTTTGGGTAATTACCATGGCTATGGAGAGTGTTTTGATATTTTTCACATTTGCTTTTTAATTTTTTAATCAAAAAAGTTGTTGCTGCATACTAAGCACACACCAACAAGTGGATAGCGTCTGTGCTATTTTGTTGCTGCATACTAAGCACACACCAACAAGTGGATAGCGTCTGTGCTATTTTGACAACACATTCGACACCACCCAATGGCCAAACCTAATTCTCCATCGTCTCTTTAGATGCGTCAACATGTTCTCTTTAACATGGTATAGCGCGCAACAGTATATGATGGTTGGATTATCACTGGTTATCATTTTTTTTCTTTCTTTTCTTTCTCCTACTAGATAAAGGGCACAATTTTTCTCTTTGTTTTTTTTTAATTTCATTTCTCATTCTTTTTTATTTCTTATTTTATTTTTATTTTTTTTGTAGAACTTTTATTTTATTCAATTTAGTTATTCAATTACAATTTCTCACATATTTTTTTATTTTTTTTCTTATTCTTTTGATTTTTTATTTTTTTTCTTGGTCTTTTTATTAAACAAAATTAACTTTAAATTTCATCTTTAATCAAAGCTTTATGAACATTGTCAAAAATTCACAAAAATATTTTAACAAGAATTAAGCAGGATGGATTTTATATATATATTACAAATAATTGAGCCTAGCACTATTATAAATCGACGAGGAACGGGACATACTACTATGCCTTGTTAATGAAAAATCTTAATTATCTAAAATTACAGCAACAAAAAAATTAATCAATTTTTTTCAATTCTCTCAAAAACTGGGATTTCTTGCCATTTTACTAAAGGCATGGGCAACCCTGGTTTGAGCCTCCAGGAACATACAGCGTGAAGGATGTCTTCCGCTAACTGTCCAAGCTCATTGCAACAGAGGCTAGGAGATTTCAGGGCATGCACTAGCATCAAACTATCTATTTCCAGCGTAACATCTGAGTAAGTTCAGACCATGTAAACCTGCCAAAGTGCCAAGGCTTCACCAACTTCCACAGAGACTGGTTTCTGCAAGGCTTTTGAAGCAGCTAGCATGACTTCTCCTTTTTCATTACGAATAATCACTCCCAATGGAGGAGGGTGTCAGCTTTTCTCAACTGTCTAGGGAGCACGAGCCATATTTCGGTTTTCAGAATCATATTCCTGGAACCATGCTAGATACCAGGCCATGCAATCTGCAGCTTCTGAGGAGTGATTCTCGAAGACAAGGAGATTTCTCTCTTCCCAAATATACCAGACAATACAAACCAGCATCTTTTCACCATCTACCTCTTTGGCCATATCCTGCAGCCACTTCTTTGTAGTGGGCAACCTTCCAAACCTTCACTGCCCAAGGACATTCCAAAGACATCTGGCAGATATGGTAGAAACCTGGACGTACTCCTTTCTTTCAAGGTTGCATTTCATGGGGAAGGCATCTAGACATGTTCTAATTGCTAACAAAGTTCAATTTCAATACAAAGTTCCACCATTGTCCTTCATTGCTAACAGAGGAGTTGCTGCTGTTCCTCTTCATTTCAAAATGACAAGCACTACAAACCGAAAAAATGTCATCGCTTATGAATCCTTTAAAAGTTATTTGGGAGTGGTTACGGTTGTTTTTTAAAATGTTTTTTGTTAAAAAAATATATTAAAATAATATTTTTTTATTATTTTTTAAAAATTATTTTTGATATCAGTATATAAAAATGATTTGAAAACATCAAAAAAATATTAATTTGAAGTAAAATAAAAAATAAAAAAAAATCAATTTTTTTTAAAAGTACTTTTAAAACACAAAAACAAAACGGATACTAGTAAATGAATTTGTCATTTTTGTTGTTAGAAAAATATGCTGCATTGATTGACAACTTATTTTTCCTTCAACAGGGCCTTGCAACGCAGCCCTCATCCCCTCATTATTTTGTGATGATAGGTTATTCTTATACTCACGAGATACAGAAGGAGCTTGGAAAGAGGAAGTTCAAGTCAGCAAAGTGGAAAGGAAGAGATGCAACAAGGAGAATCGATATTCATTGTTTAATATGCCGATTGTTTTTTCACAGATTCAACTTTCATATTTATTGTGATTTTAATGAAAATATATTTCTGATAAAAAAAAATACATGATAACTACTAGTACCAACTAGGCTAAAAGAAAGAACTTGAAAATGGAAAATCAAAATCTCTCATATAGAAATATACACAGAAAAGCCTTGAAGCATTCTCAAATGTCAAGGGCATAGCAACTTTTTCACTGCAACAAAATCTTCTCCTCTACATATGCTAAGTGAGACTCATGCATTACAGATTGCAGGAATTGAATCATCCCCTTCATTAGAAAATAATTGTGAACCATCAAATTATTCTGGATAAAAATCTATGTCCGCTGGTGGACCTCTTTGAAGTTTTTCTTGTAGATCTGATTGTTTTGGTAGTACAAGCTCAGTTCCCTCGCCAAACGTGGAAAAATATCTCTCTAAAACCATCTGCAACCAGAAAGGGGCAGTACATGAGAAAAAAGAAGATAGAGTTAGCAGAAAAATAGTGAGAACATCACAATATGAATACATCAGATATCCTTGACATGAAATTGAAATAAAATGTGATAGCGCACCACGGCAGCATAGGCATCGACTTTCTTTTGCCGAGTAGACTTGTTGAGGCCCCTGAAATAGTTGAGAAATAGTTGTCACAGATACAGGTCATAACTACTGAGAAATTTCTGTCAGCTGTAGAAACATTTGTTTGGCATACAAGTATCCAACAAGTAGGTACCATTATTTATAAATGCTTGTGCAATTTTTGCATTTCAGTGTAATAATGCAACCTTTAATTTATCAACCTGTATTTCTGCAAGGTAAGACGAAGCATCTCCCTTCAAATGTTAAAACAAAAACAAGCACAATAAGGTGTTATAAAGTGCAATCCCAATCACAACAATAAAACCTCAATTTGCATGTCAAACTTGAGATCAGTTCAAGAAATAAATTAGATCTTCTACACAATTATTATTTTTTCTTGATGCTTAATAATCCAAATAGATTAACACAAAGTGATGATATAAAAGAAGAAGAAAAGAAGCAACACACCAAGCATCTCATCTGTAACTTAAAAAATAAAGAACCTAATATATCATTATATACAGCAGAGAAGTCTAACATCCACCAAAAAATGACCCTTTCCTATCGATGATCGCGGTGATACCACCTTAGGAAACCTACCCTGCGCATTTAGATACCGGTCAACATGTAACAAACCAATTCATAACACATGCGACTCCCAAGAAAATCCAAACTTGCAAGCTATTCAAAGATATAGAACAATTTCACAAAGACGAGTGAATTTAACTAGGGCAGATAGCACAATGCTACATAACCGCAAAAATCTATCAAAAAAGTAGCACTAAAATAAAATTGTTTAAAGGAACAATTACATGTCAATCATTCGGTTAGTGGCTTCCGTTGATGTACCGTGTTCATCTTGTAGGTACACTCTCCAACCCCTGAATTTTAAAACTATGAATAACAATTATAATCCATATCTAAATGAACAGAAGCAGAACAAGCATAAAGACAGGTACAGTTTCACCTGTGAGCAGCTAGAACAGCAAACCTTCCAGCAACACTACGAACTTTGTTGGATTGTGGAGTTTCCTTACCATCCCAAGATTTTGGAAGCCCAATTATGAACTCATCTACCTCCTATATACAAACCATCATTTCCTTACACTATCATCAAAAACTAATACATGGGCCTTTTGTTTTTCGTAAGACAAGAAAACAAGAGATTTCTACCTCGTTTTCTGCAATTTCAAGAAGTCGAAGCTCAAGCTTTTGTCCTCGCAATTCCAAAACCTAAACATAACATTAATAAAACTCTAAATCTTCAAAAAAAAAAAAACTAAGAATATATGGTAGTAATACCGTGAGAGGGCGAACGGTAAAGCCTTTGCTAAGGGCAACACCAGAGCGAGACAGTCCCAAGTCGACCCCTAGACTAAACCCTCCTCTCCACAGTGGGTCATTCTTCCGGCGAAGGGCATTGGGGGGGATTTCTTGAATGGATAACAGAGCCCTTAATCTTCTTCGGCATGGCTTATCACTATCAAGTTGAAGGGAAGACGTAGTGAAATTGGGAAATAGGAGATTGGTGGATGCCCTTTTAGAGAAGAAAGGCAACTGGTTTGAGTATGAGAGTGAACAAGACATTGTTTCCTCCTGCTCCTGGTATTTGGCTGGCCTTAGAGGATCAGTTTTTTCATAACTCATTTTTAAGTTTTTAACTTTTATTTTTTTTTATAAAAATTTTCATAAGA
>Ga0307510_10009560_pt1 | contig 11555 bp, 9 predicted proteins | sample 12_EM_MG_FD_207224 | JGI IMG/M metagenome (GOLD analysis project Ga0307510, IMG submission 207224) | Populus trichocarpa ectomycorrhiza microbial communities from riparian zone in the Pacific Northwest, United States - 12_EM | ecosystem: Host-associated > Plants > Roots > Unclassified | place... | reverse complement strand
CCAAAAGGCTGCTATGCTCAAATCCCTAATTGTCCGTTCGATCCAATAAGTTATAAGCAAACATCAACTTTGTATTTGGGGCATAGAAAGATTGATGGGTCACGTGACTGAATTCTATTAGAGATCCATATGAGTTTATGACTTCCTAGATTTTATTGCTAAGTTTCACAGCAAATACTTCCCGATCTGGGTTTAATAGCCAGATCAAACCAATACACTTCCTATATTATCATCATTTGATTTATTAGAGAGGCGCTTTCTTCTCATTCACGATAGCTTAAATTTGTCACTCCCTAAGGCTAAATGGAGTGTAATTAGATGCTATTAGGGAGAATTGTGAGAGGGCGGAGTTTCCAGAGCTACTAGCCTGTCAATCCCAGTGGGAGGACTTTTAGCAGCCCATTTCCACTTCTAGCTAATAGATACAGTCCCAAGTCAGAAGTGGTTATAATCTGAGACATGTTTAATTTCAATTGTACCATGGTGGGGTTGCCTGATTCCGAGGTTGAGTTATTAAATACTCAAGCTCTTGTGCTTAGTACACACGCATGCATTATTAACCACCTCTACTATCAACCTCCTCTATTAATTAAATACATAAGACTAGTCAATACTTTGCGTAACTTCCCCTTGCCTGCAAAACTGGAGCTGCTCTATTAGGAATTGATTTGCACAATTTTTCAAAAAACTCCTCAGGAATTGTCTCTTATATTAGAGGTAATACTTGTGTAAGACTCTTCTTACCAGCTTCTTTTCCTTCTAAGGTATCTGCTATCCTTGAATACTGCTGGTGTAGTCACTTTTTAAGCTGAATCCATATATGTTAAATAGTATGTAAATTATTAGGAGCATTGTCTTGCCAAAAGAAAATATCTTCGGGTTGCATATCAAAAGAAATCATTTGATCAATAACAAGAAAAAGATACCTTCCTAAGAATCTAATATAGCTGCTCTTGTTGATATTCTAAGCAACAGGAACTAAAGGACATTTTCTCTCACTCCAGAAGCGCCTTAATACCATAAGGGAAATTATCTTATTCATTTTCTTTGAGTGAATGAAGTCTACTAGCCACTTCTCTCTAGGTTCTCAGAACACCAAGTCTTGTATTAGATTCTTGAATTTCTCCATACTACCCTCATTACTCCAAATCACTCTTTTAAAATCCTTTAGAGTTTAATTTCCATAAGTTATAGCTCACCTCAATCTCTTAACAATATGATATTGTGAGTCTAGGCCTTGATTTTGCTAGCCATTTCTTGACATTGGCCTTTCTGAGTGTTGAATTTGCTTGATTCTTCCCATTTCTTATCCCCTAGCATGGAGAGAAATGGCCAGTTCTTATAGAAAGAGAATGCGCTATTTACATGACTTCCGATATGCGTACTGTATTCCATCGTTCTCAGTCACTATGATTCTCCTATTACCACATGACTTACTCAACATGGAAACCATATCCAATTACGTCCACCACAACTAGGGGACGCATCCCTTCCAATCTGTAACTGTGCTTCCCATGTGAGGTTATCAGGAAGCCTGCAGCAGCTACCTCCATAATACAACACTGAGTATGCTATCTACTATTGATTCCCTCATGTTAGTTACTGGCAAGTGGAATCATATTCTATCACTCAGAGTGGTACGAAAACTGTGAATTTTGTTTTATTACCTTTATAACTTGAAAGGGAAATACCGGTCATTTAGTTATCTCAAAAAGCAGATCTAATCTTTTTGTATTTGGACCTAGCTTGCCAGATAATTGTATAACACAGTCACTCACTGAAAACACGTGTGCGACAAGGGCAATGAAAATTATCCAGTAATTGATGCTTACATACTGAAGCAACAAAGCTTTTAACTGTTGTTCAAGGCCATCCAATAATATGAGCAACAAGGGTAATATTCCTAATGCACTACAAAATCTAATTTAATCTCTTTCTCAATTTTCAACTTTGCTCTTCGTAAGATTTTTGGTATTTGCTCTTGTTTTTTTGCCATTCACTTTCAAAATCTTAAATAATTTACTATTGGAAATTATTTGTGGTATAATATTGTGTTATCATTGGACTCTTGTGTAAAGAGTCCCTGTCACAATTCCCTTTGCGCTATGGCATTTTGGCAAGATTGCTTAGTACCCTGTTTCACCAACACTTCTGACTAGGAACTGAATACCTTCTTACCTTGCCAGAGACTGGTTAGTATTACCACTAGTAGTAAAGCTTTACCCTTATCCGTGTATTGCATGAAATCTCTAATGAATTTGCTCCAATTCTATACTTCTTTGCTATACTTTAAGTAAGTTGATAAACCTTAAGGGGAAACACTTAAGGTATGATGGATTAGAGGAAAGTAATAGGAAGTGCCTGGGAAAGTCTAATAGGGGCACTCTATAGGAAGACAGATCCTAACATTGTATTTGCACTGAAAACTCAAAGTAGAAGTAAGAATCAAAATAATAAAAGAAAATTCAAAGGAGAATTAATTGGTTAAACTTAATATTATTAAGCCTGAAAGATTCACTTAATTAGTTTTCCTGAGGATTGTTGGTTATCAGGACAGATATGTCTCTCACTTCATTTGAGCATAATAATATAAAGCCAGAGTATAGATGTCAACTATTATTGAGCTTTCATGAATACTCTGCTCAAGTCAAAACTGCCCAACTCACCTGCCTAGAGTGGAGTTCCCCCAGGAGGCACTTGGACCACTTGGATATTAACTATCTCCCCACCTAAGAAGTACTCCCAGTTGTATCACTTCAACTACAGTTTTATGGGTCAAAACTTCTTCCTATCAGTAGCATGTTAGTGGCAGACTGATATACCAACCCTAGAGATAATATCCATCGAGACTTACTGGTCCAGTGAAAGTTTCGTCTATACAAGATATGCAGTCCATCAGCCAATCTACTTGGCTATCCTAAGCCTCTAACCACTACAGCTTGCTTCCATGACAAGAAACTTCCTGTTGCTGAACTGCATTGTACTACCTATAGCCAACTTCATTGAACTCTCTGAAATTATGACAAGACTTATATCTCTGGGATCCGCTAGCAAACCATAATAATGCAAGAGATCATGGGATAGCATGGAATGGGTGTTAGGGTGGTTGTCATGGATGTCTTGCAGCTTCTTCGGCCAGCTTTAAGCCTACCACAGTTAACCATACAACTACCCAGAGGTCTAAGTATACCCCTGGGTGGTTTCCAGGCATTATCCTGATGCTCCACTTGAAGGCAGTCACCCTCATACTCCTCATATATCCTGCAAACAGCCTTTGGTCAGATGGACAGTGACAACACATCTGGGGTCCTGGGAGCTTTCCGATGGCTCTCCCTTTACTAGAAAGCTCCCTACGATACAGGCAGACTATGCTGTCATGCCGTACCAATGCTGCAACCAGAGGAGAGTATTTGTAATATTCCCTCAAAGTTACAGGATGTTTGGACAACTCCTGCTATATTGGTAGCCCATTTCGTACAATACCGAACTGGTCTACTAAAATTTAAGTGTCTCCTCATAGTGGGCTAACTTACCTCATATAAGCTGGAGCCTAGTCCTCTGTAGCTACCCATTGGTAGGGTTATTATAGAAAGTTCAACTACTATTCAGCTTGTAGATAATAATATATCTCGTTTCCAGGCAACATGGGTTTGTTGCCAGCCAGAAGTAGAGCGAAGAATATAGAGTGAATCAAGCTAACATCAGCAAAAAAAGGGGTTTGCTCCGGACGGATAGGGATTGCGTCTGGACGCAGGAAATCCATCTGGAGCATCCTGTCCGCCCAGCCCGCCTTCAGATGGCCCCAGCACAATGGTTGTATCCTAGTCCGTTGGGTGCAATACAACCCTCATCCTGTCCGCCCAGTGCACCTGGATGGTCCATTTCACACCCTAATCTCCCGAAGAAAACCAAGGTAAGTGACCCATAGGGCTCTGCATTGGGGAACTCTCCCTGCCCCTGATGGCCTCTACTTAGAACTGACTACTTTATCACCAGGTAAAGGCTGTTTAGACGAAAAAGGATCTAAACATAGGATGACTAACCATCTAGTGTCCTGGTAACGACCCTAAACATACCCCTTATTTGATCACTGCTAACAACTCTCGCAAAAGGTTTCAAAGTTCTTGCACACCTCATATCACGCTTCATGATCAAATCAGTAGAACTATTGAATATTATTAACCTTCGGAGAGGGGCATGCTCTTCCATCCAGGTTGACACTATTCCTTACTCCTAAGCGAGTGGATTGCAATGAGGCCCTTCCTGACACTAGCGGATTGCAATGAGGCTCTGCCTGACTTTGCGAACATCGGCCAGTGCCCAGTGAGGTATATGCCTTTTCCTTCCTGCTGACCACTATAGCTATGTGGACGCTTTGAGACCTATGCCATTCGATTCCCCTCAGCGAGCGGACTCCAATGAGACCCTTCCCGACTCTGGCGGACATCTGCCCCCTCAGGTATCTGCCTTTTTCATCCTGCTGACCGCGATAGCCATGCGGACGCTTCGAAACCTATACCACTCGATTCCTCTTGACTGGCGGATTCCAACCCACCCTGTCCCGATGCTGTCCGACCACTGGCTGAATAGCTATGCATACATTTGTACTTGTGATCTCTTGGTAAGTACCTTCAAATTGTTGGTTACTGAGTGCTACAGGCATGCGGACACATCGAGACCTACACCATTCAATTCCCCTCGCCGAGCTGATTCCAATGAGACCCTTCCTGACCCTGGCAGACATCTTCCTGCTAAGGTATCTGCCTTTTCGACCTGCTGACCTGGATAGCTATGCGGACACTTCGAAACCAATACCATTCAATTCCCCTCACTGAGGGGAATCCAACGCACTCTGTCCGGACACTGTCCGACCGCTGGTTTAAGGGTTACCCATACTTTTGTACTTTAGTTCTCCAGGCAAGTACTTTCAAATTGTTAGCTACCGAGTGCTACTGTTTTCTAGACTAGCTTTAATAAATATATTCCTATTTTAGTATTTAAATGACTCAAATAAGTAAACATGAGTAATACTGGATGGATCTTTCTGGACAATTTGGATATTCTCCACAGTTTTTACTAACTTATTCAAAGTCCTCGAAAGTAGAGTTGTTGACTTAGGAGGTATCCGATGATAGCCAGTTACATCTGAGTACTTCCACTAATCTACTATCCTATCGGGTTGCGTCTGGAGAACCATTCTGCGTCTGGAGCACATTTCTGCGTCCGGTACCTTCGGAGTCCTTGGTTGTGTCTGGTACGTCCGGGCGGCATGGACCCCTGTCCACAAGCACCCAATAAAAGACCGCACACCCAGGATGCGAGTTTACGTTCTATGCCTCTGGGCCGGACGCACAGGGAGCACTGGGAGTGTCTGGGTATAACCTTTGTTTTTTGCTGATGAAGTTCTTAATAAGTTAGGTGTGTAATATGTATAGTAGTCTTTATCAATAGTATTGATCCATCTCTCTACTTCTCTTGAGCTAGCCTAGTTATTTAGCTGCATAGGTGCTACCTTGAGCCAACCATATGGCATCTTCTCAATTATAGTAAGACTTATCCCTCTAGAGTCCACTAACAAATTATTGTAATCTCACTCTTGTGACTTTTTACAAGCATAAAAAAATTGAAATCCCTTGAAGAATAATATTAAAAAATAGAAACAAGGATAATATAAGCCTTATATATTCAGAATAATCAGGTTTTAATTTTATTTATACCTATTTTTAAAAGGAAGAGTGGTTAACAAAGTGGTAGAAAATATGACAAAATTACTTACAAATTAAACCAATTTTACTATCGAATATCTATATACATAGTTGACTTATACTTCCAATATCCTGGTATACTTTTTACTATCATATTTTAAGTCAATGCTAGTTGTTAATCAGATTCCCTATTAATTACTACTTATTAAAAATCACAATTGTCTTTCTACAACTCAACATAATAAATATACCTTCTAAACCCACCTACTGACTGTTTACTCTAGTCTACCAAAAATTCTATAGTTTGTAATTGACTACTAGTTATTCTAATAATTGGATTTTGACTCGTAGATGATTAGCATAAGTCTTACTAGTCATAGAGCAATTATATTTAAGTACATGTGTAAAATATACAAAGCATATATTTATCTATCCTGAAGCTTTATAAACTAACTTCAGATAGTATCAGAAAGGTTATTCCAATATATTGAGTTCATATGTCAGCTAGGCATGTAGATATTCCATAGTAAAATTAGTCCAATTTGTAAGTAATTTTTTCATATTTTCTACCTCTTTTTTTAACTATGATACTTCTCCTTTCAAAAATGCTTATAAATACAATTAAAACCTGATTATCCTGAATATATCAGGCTTATATTATCCTTATATCTAGTTTTAAATATTATTCTTCAAGGGACTTTAATTTTTTTATACTTATAAAAAGCTACAATTCATCTTTGAAATAGGCAATGTTAAAATCACTATATCTGAGTAAAAATTTATAACTACAAAATAAAAGCTTGATTTTCAGATACACTGTATTTTTAAAATACTTGTCTCTTGATTCTCAGAGCAGTTTCTGAATTATTTGTTGAGATAATCAAATATGAATCAGAATTTCCCATAGTTAATATGGGTGAGCAGGATTCATGTGATTAGCAACTTCTAAGTAAATCCTGTAGACTTCCAGTCATATTCCCTACTGAGTCCTACCAAATGTATAGAAGCTAGGCTTTTTGAAGGGCATTGCCTATCTACTATTCCTCCTACCCCACTTGTTTCTTATATACCACTTTTACAAATAGGTAGAGCAAAATAGAGTACTCTTCAGGGAATCAGTAGGAACTGGTCATGAACAGAAGTAGAATAGAGACCACCTTTGAAATATACCTTCTGTTCTATGTAAGGGTCTGGACTTTTATATAAAAACATACTCTACCCAATTCCGTAAAGAACTTGATGCATTATAAAAACTCTTTCAGTTACTATCTTCATATAAGCCTTTATCTCTGGAGCAACAGCTAAAACCTATTGTAAAGTGTTAGTACTTTCTTATCATAGATAATATCAGCTATGTAGGTTTATTGTATCTCATTAACTGATACATGTTATTTGTTTTAACTTGTGATTCAAAATCTGTGCTAGAATAATAGGGTAACTTGAAGGAATTGAATAAGCTTTTGTAAAAGTAGAATCAGTATTGCTTTTCAATAAGTTCTTTAAAGAAAGTTTATGAAGCAGGGTTGGGGATATATAGTTGAATAATACTATTTTAGTTTGAGATTGAACTTCTTATTACAAAAACATTCTAGTATGATGCCAATCATCTAAAGCGTGTACCAGTGGTGTTGCAAATGTAATGCTTTATGTATTTAGGGCTGGATTATTTAATAAGGTAAAAGTTATTTCTGAAGGTCAGTTGTTCAAGTCCTGAACTAAGTTTACTAATTATGGTAATGTTTTAACATTTAATATTTTCATGGAAGTAATACTTCACTTATGTAATAACAGTTTGATTTTAATTCCAAGAAGGGTCTTTTAGAGTTTAGATATTATTAGATCAAAGTACATTACATTCTGAGCAGTTATAAGACAATGTGACTGCCAATGGTAGTTTCTACTCTGAAGATTTCATACACCTTGGACTCAAATAGCTGTATTCAATCTATTAGCCAAGGGAGTATTAGGCTTATGGTAACGGTTGAGGCTATTGCCAATTGGTTGCCAATTGTTCAATTTTTACGGTATGATACCATTGTTAGGACAAATTTTACATGAAATTTTACAAAATAAATGAACTGATCTCAAGACTTGAACAGCAGGCCTTGAGGAATCTTTTTAGTGCTATTAGAGATCCAAACCTTGATTATATAAAGCATTATATTTTGCAACACCACTGGTACACGCTTTAAACAATTAGCACCATACTGAATTATGCTCAAACTAAAAATACTTCATTTTCTAAAACTAATTACTAGTATGGTTCCGGAAGACTAGACTCTATACTAGTTTTTCTACAAAAAGTGTGACAATTTTGCCTGTAACGCTATGTGTAACACATCAAAAAATGGTAGCCTTATCTCCTAAGTTGCCAAGTCTATATACTTTTGTAACTCTTATAATAATAATAAAATGTTTTTGTATGATATCGTATTCAAATTATTCAACCAAGCGCTATGGAAGAACAGAACACGAATGCGGAGCTTGAAAGAGCCAGAAAGTGTACAGCTATACGGGAGCGGGTTCGCAAATATTGTATCTCCCAGGCTGTCTACACACCTACGATGCATGGTCTACCAATGTCTGGCAAGGAAAGAGTTTCCAAATATCGATTAAAAAAGTAGCAAGAAGCAGCAAATGCACGTCCAGTTCCAACTACGGAGGAATCATCTTCAAGTTTATTGAATACCACCAAGACATATCCTTCAACCGAGCGAACACGTAGCTATCAGACATGACTCCGGCCGCATCATGGCTATGTGAAACCTCTACCTTTAACACAAAAGGAGTGCGACCGTCGCTGCTATTCCAAAAAGAAACAATTCCAACTCGAATCTAAGATCAGTAGATTGCAGAACTTGAATAGTAAACAGGCGAGCTATTTACCTGATCTTTGACATTCAGACCTGGGCTAACTATAAATCTCTTGGCAAATCATCTCAGAAGACAAGCATGCGCAAGCTGGCCTCGGGTGCCTGGTCCTCTTAGAGTTATGAAGGAACAGATTATATGCTTGGCTTTACAGTGGCTGAGGCGACAGGTGTACCCCTTGAGAAAATGACCCAGCGGTAGATCTTCTTTGCTTCATGATTGGAATCACCAGCTCTATACCTTTATTAAGCTACAGCTAAAGAGTGAACAGCAATGGAAGCTTGCCAAGCTGACAAGAGAAGCAAGTGACTCAATTACGGCTTATGAATCCAGAAAAGCTCAGGCTTCAGTGGCGGCCAAGTCCGGTGGATGGGGAATATGGGTGACGAATGGGATTCTGAAGCAAGAAGTCAATTACATTTGCTATGGAAAGGTTCCTTCACCAAAGCAAGGCAAGCATACGAAGGTAGCCAGTTGGCTAACCGATGAGGGAATGATGAGGGCAATGCAAGAGTATATGGCCAGGACTGGTGAAGGTATGTTTAATCTATCATTCTTAACAAGTAAAGTTAGAATACTAATTGTTTAAATATTCAAACAGGAATGGATTCAATAGGGCTTGCAAAAGCAATTACAACCTATTGGACAGAAAAATATCCGACCATGGATCACAATGCTGAGAGAGGTAATCCATTGCCTATCATCTCTATTGAAGGAATTCAAAGAAAAATTAAGAGAGCTCTGTCAAGTCATTCTGCAAGAGCGTGGCTATTAAAACTTGAATGGAATTGGAAGGAAGTAAAGAAAGGGGTGTACAAAGATGGCCACGAGAGAGAAGATGTGAAAGAGTATCGCGACCAGGTATTTCTACCTCGAATGCAAGCCCTGCAGACAACTATAATCGAATGGGATGGAGACCTCCAGCAAGTTCCAAAAAACTATGCAAGCAATAAACCCACTGTATTCATAACACACGATGAGTGCACATTTGACTCCAATGAAGGACGAAAAAGGATATGGATTCACAACAACACAGTACCAATACGCAAAAAGGATCACAGCCGGAGGCTTCATGTGTCCGACTAGCCTACACGAATGGGGAGACTAGGCGATGGAAATGTTTGTAAAATTCTCAAATGTGGTGGAGACATCTGGTGGACAGGAGACAAGATGTTAAAGCAGCTGACGGAGAAGGCTATTCCAGCCTTTGAAACTGCATTCCCTGGATGCGAGGGCATATTTGCATTTGACAATGCAAAAATACACCATAAATATGCAGCCAATGCTTTTCAAGTTGCAAATCTCAATCTCACACCAGGTGGGAAACACTCACTCCCTATGCGCAATGGATATTTTACCCATCCCGACAATCCCAGTATTGTTCAAGTACAGTCAATGATGTTGCCAAATGGGCAATTGAAAGGATTGAAAATTATTTTGCAAGAGAGAGGGTTGTGGCCCGATGGCCAGAAATTTCTTACACAATACAGCATTCCTGGTGATTTGCAAGGAGAACAGAAGGCCAATCCAGCTTTCAGACATGCGGTCAATGCCAATTGTTTTGCTCAGGCCCTGCTATCCTCACAACCAGACTTTCAGTCTCAAAAATGTCAACTGCAAGAAACTATAGAAGCTGCAGGGCATCGGATAATATTCTACCCCTTATACCACTGTGAGTTAAATTTCATAGAGTATTTTTGGGGCCGTGCCAAGGTTTATACAAGGGCGCATTGTGGCTACACCTTTCCTTCTTTGGTTCGTACTGTGCCTCTGGCTCTGGCTCAAATTCCAGATGTTCTTGTTTGGAAATATTACCAGAGTACACTTTGAATGATGGATGCTTACAGGAATAATATGGTACATGATTCAGTTGATTTCAAGTGTTATGTATATACTAGATACGCCTCTCATCGGCAAATTACTGAGTTAGAAGTTAATGTAGAGTAGCTTACCAGTTTCTAGAAAATAATATCTGCATTCTGTATTTGACTATCCATAATTGAATCCATTGATCAATTATCTACTTCATTGTTCTAATACATCTTGGTTTCAATATCTAAATATTACAATTTCACATTTTAATATTTTCTTAAGGTATATTTGTCGGATTACATAATAATTATTATGTTATTAATACTAATACCAGAAGAACTTATATGTTAGGATTCAGTACCCTTTGAGGAAGCATGACAAATTTACAAGTGTTACACTTGGCGTTACAGGCAAAATTGTCACACTTTTTGTAGAAAAACTAGTATAGAGTCTAGTCTTCCGGAACCATATCAGAAAGAAGTTTTCATACAAGAATATCACCTTATATACAATATCTCTCTTAGCACTTGCATTTATTTACTTCTGTTGTACAGATTAAGTCTCCAAACATTTTCTAACCTGACACAGTGGATAACTTTCTTCTAGTAGTGCTAAAGCATTACCTTGTTGTCTTAATACTACAAGCAGGTAAATTTTAGTTTTCTGATTCTAATCTAAAGTCTTCATTATCACTAATAGAACACCTTCGTATCTCAAACAAAACAGATTAGGTGAAACTTGTGAATATATGTCAAGGATAGTCAATATAACGAGGCCAACACTAAATTCAATAATGTATGACCCAGTTTTCAACCCCATTAATACCTTTGTAAATTCTGTCAAAATATTTCTTAATATGGATCAAGATATTTATCAATTAATACAAAACATCGGCCACTTATAGCAAAACCAATTTCAATGGCCTTTTAGATCTGAGCTATTTGAATTTGTTGCTCATAGGCTTCTGTGCATCTGTTATTATGGTTGGTGCAGTTCAAAACATGCACAAGGCTGAAAAGCAAGTGTTACGTGGCTAAGTGAAATTCTGTGCCAAGACCATTCAATAATAATAATAAAAACAGATCAAGGGTTTAAATTTAGGGTTAAAACAGTATATTATTTAATATGATAATAAATGGTGAGAGATACAACATGATAGAATTTAAA
>Ga0307510_10009559_pt1 | contig 11555 bp, 8 predicted proteins | sample 12_EM_MG_FD_207224 | JGI IMG/M metagenome (GOLD analysis project Ga0307510, IMG submission 207224) | Populus trichocarpa ectomycorrhiza microbial communities from riparian zone in the Pacific Northwest, United States - 12_EM | ecosystem: Host-associated > Plants > Roots > Unclassified | place... | reverse complement strand
CTCATCGATCATAATTCTCATACATTTTAGACCCTTCGTCGTCAACGTGGTCGACGGTAATGGGACGACCGAAGAGCCGTCGTGCGGCGATGTACGTCCCAATCGCTTCCTTGACAGGTCCTGATGGATGTAAGCCCCGCAAGGAAAGCCTTTCTAGCGCCGGTAACGCCTCCATCATCCTTTCCTCAGCGATAACTTGCAGGGCAGGGGCGAGAAGTTGAACCAATTTTTTGGATAAGACCAGGTGCTTCACAGAGACGAATGGGCGTAGAAGCTCCAGCCATTGGGTGAGCTCCATGTCGTCTTGCCAATGTTCTCGATGGTCGCGAATTTCGAGGCGGTCCAAAGTGAGGAGAGGAGACAAGGCAGAGCTCCAGACTTGCGCAAGTGACGAAAGCTGCCAATCCGACGGTCTGCATGAAATCGTCAAGTCTATCTGGCTATTGAGCATCGCATCTGGCCAAAAGATTATGATGGAAACAGAACCGTCCCCGAATTGTATGTCTGCTGACTGGGGTGTCTTGAAAATTTCTGTGCGACTGATGAAATGGAGAAGCAGTGGAGTGTCGAAGATAAGTTGATTGAAGAATTTTATAACAATATGGCGGAGTAGGGGAACATCGATTCGGGAGATGATATCCTCCAAGCAATCGCTGTCTCCTTGGAAGTAAAACCTGGTGAGAGCGGGAAGGACAACACGTGTGTAGGGAGACGGGCGTCGACTTTCTCTGTCGGCCCGAGATCGAGGGGATCGAAATTTGAGGTCGAGTAAGTCGAGTCTCTTCAACGCGGCCACACAAGTAACCATGGAGTCGGGTGGAATGTAACCGGAAGGTGAGATGTTCCAAAGTTGGAGATTGACAAGGTCGTGGCAAGACAAGAGTAGTTTCGGTAATGCCGGAAATGGAATACCATCCAAGAAGAGCCGTCGTAACCGTGGGGCACATCCACCCAAGAACGAATTGGGAAGGACAGGTGCCGACCTATCATGGGACCGAAGATCCAGACCTGTCAGCTTCGGAAATGGCTTCTTCATCGCCCCAAATTGCTTCAGCAGTGAATTTGGAATGCCACAGATGTCGATTTTACATATGCGATTGTGCTGCCCAAGCGCAGTAAAGAGGTTAGACACACCCCGCAGGAGTGAGGTTTCAGAATATGCGTATATGATAATCGGCAACGTTGGCCAGATATTCGGCATCTTCTCAATCGGCCTTTTGTTCGTGCAAAATAGTCGCAGGTTCAAGCGACGCGGTGAAGAAAACACGACAGATCGCCACTTTTGGCACACGTGAACCAGTGTATGCCACGCATCTTCATATAGCTTTGGTCCCTCGCGAGACACGTAACTATAACTTTGAGGTCGGGTCACATGTAAGTTGAATATTTCTAGAAGGACATCGTCGGGGAGTACGCTGATAGTCACGCGTTGGTATAGCTGGTCTACATCACCGAATTAAGCAATCGTTCAAGAGGAGACCTGCCGGAATTACTCACCTTGACTTCCTTCAACCCACAAGTCCTTCCATTGATGTGCAATACGCTTTACTTGGCTTGAATTGTTCACTGTTGGCATTGGTGCTGCGCTGGTGAATGGATTTCGGCTATGGTACAATAGGTTTGAGTTTGGAGCGGGCCGAAGCAGGTGAGTGAGAAGTCAGGTCGTGTCACAACACAATTAGGGTGAAACCACAGACATACAAAGCAGAGGTGATAATCACAATCGATCTGGAGACTGGAAGAGTGGGCGTTGCCTTTCACTGTATCTTTATCACCCAAGCGGCCATAAGCGTCAAGCCAAATGCGGAACCGTCACGTGCCACGGTCACGACAACGACAAACCGGAGGCAGCTCGGGCCGCTGCGGCCTCCTTTCATAACCGCCGGCCTCCCAGGCCTCACCGGTGCTCTGCTCACCACCACCTCTTGATCACACCACGGAAGACAGAACGACGACTTGAAGTCACAGAATGTGCGGACGCCTCACCTCCCCCATCCCATCTCTCGCTCGCTTCAAGGCAACGTCGCTCAGACTCAGCCGCCGCCATGCAGTACGACATTTTATCGTCCCTTTTCTTTTCTTTTCTTTTCTTTTTTCCCTTTACTGACTCCCGCTTGTCTATGTCCATGGTCTCGCACCTCGTGTCGTCTTTCCTCCAACTTCCCTTCTTGGATAGTCCTGACCCTTCCCTCACTCGTTACCCACAGACCTGGACAAGCCGCTTTATTTATTCGTCATGAATATAAGCCCACCCCGGGCCCGTGACTCGCTGTAGGAATATAGCCACTTTCCTGTTTCTATGTTTTCTCGAAGACCCCGAGCGTGACCATGTTGGCCTCTCCATACTTCTTGCATCCACCCCCAAAGTCCTCACGCTCCCTGCATGACCCTTTTCATCGCCGACATTGGCATAGGGTTGATTTGTCAGAGACTGTTCTTACGCTCGTGTCATATACCGTTGCAATTTCAAAATCTCGATTCTTCTGGAGGGCTGCTCGTGTCCCTCCCAGGTAATGCTGATCATACATTGCAGATTACTGCTTCCGAGCTTCTCTGCCAATGCGTACGTCTGCGTTTCGGATTTTGAGATGCGATACCCTCAAGAAACGGTCTCTTTTTCACTCTGTTGATGTAGACCTACCGTGTAGCGTCACTGCGGAGCTTCGTGTGTGCGTGAGCCGACAAGCTCGAACCCCAACTTTGCAACACTGAAGGCGTTTCTGAACTGCCATGCGTACTGTGCGCTATTCACTTCATGTAGAAAACGCGTACTTGGTTTGCTTGGCGAATCTCAGGTCTCTTCTATTTCTCTTCTACTTTTGCATCCAGCAAAATGTGATCGTCCTCTCTTCTTCCACTGCTCGACCAAAGGCCGCGCGCTTAATAGTGGAGAAAATGATCACCAATTTGGATTGTACAACGACAACGAAGCGTTCTCGGTCGTCCCAAAAAAGGTGGTGACGCAACCGCAAACTGGCTCGTTGGAAAAGTCATGGTGCGTACGAGAGGAAAATGATGCTTTACATGTACATATGTCACAAGGCCCACGTCATGGTCGTCGCATATCCCAGGGCGCGACGTGGCACATACCACTAGAACAGTGGATCATTGCTGAGTGCCGTGCAGCCGAAACATCCACGTCTTCCCTCACCACCACCCACAACCCTTACCTCGCCACTCTGCTCTTCTTCAACGCGCGCAATTCCTCAGCTGTGACGGCGCCAGGGGACGTGACACGCGAGGTCATACTGAAGGTCATGAAAAATGTCAAGGGGAATGAGGAAATTCTATGGAGCGAGATGCGGGCGCTTCAGGGCCTCGATCATCTCAATATCCCTTCTTTTCTCCACCATCGCCCGTGCAGCCTTGCCATGGTAACATGTTTGGTCGTCCTTCTGTAGGTCAAATTTCACGCTTTGTTTGGGTTGAATTACAACCTCGCTTCGAGCTCGCCGTCAGCGGCGAACTCTTTGAACGCCTCAGTCAGCGCGGACACTTCTCGGAACGAGATGCCGTAGTAGTACTTCGGTACGTTCGATCGTTCTTCACCCAACGACAACAACGAGAGACTGATGCGCTTCGCTTTATCCCTTGTTCCGTCCTGTCTGGCGTGAAGTATCTGCATGGCCACGGCATCGCCCAACAGGACCTCAGGTATGTTGCCCCTCTCCTTTATAATGTGCCTTCCCGATCTTTGGCGAGACCTTTAGGCCCAAGCCGTGGCTTGTGGACATACCGTACATCGCAGACAAGAACTTCATCCGTGCCCTTCTCCATCCCGACTCCGCACGCCGCCTCACTGCCAAGCAAGTGCTGTCATGTACATCGCTGACGATCTTCGCGGAACCGACCAAACATGACCTCTGAGGCGGGCGCGAGAACTGGGACCCGCACGTACGCTGGCGGAAGACGATCGGCGCAGCGCGGGTCCTGTTGCCCATGCGAAGCGTAATAGCGCGAACAATACCAAAAAGGACGACGTAGCCCTCAGCTCTGACGATGAAGATGAGAACGAGGCCGAAGCGGGTCGCCGTCGTGGCGCGCGACGCCGGAGCCAGACTCCAAGATACAGCAGCAGCAGCACATTTTACCTCCATCGCCGGATGATTGCGCGCCACAGGACGGGCTGGTGGGACTCGTGGCAAAATGGACTCTAAGGACGACGACGGCGTCCCAGCCGCACGAAACGGAGGAGGGTGAGGAAGATGAGGAAGAGGAAGAGGTGTAGCTACGTATGCCTGTGTCTTTCGACTTTGGTGCGCGCGTGAGACCCTAGGTGTTGGTGCTATCGATCCTGTCGGTATGCTGACCTGTGGCGGCGGATGCAGGTGAGACGATGATGAGGACAAGGACATCCTGCGCTTTGTATTTTCCCCCATCTAGACCTTCGATTTTATCTACATTTACTGTTACGATCACAATCCGTCCCACCGCTCCGGTGTCGTTTGGCAGTTTATGTCGTCAGCGCGATTCTTGCCATAGGGCAACTTAGAGCAATGAAAAGTTCCCAAAATATAAAAGTATACTGGCCTTCGAACATCAAGCGACACTCAGAGGGGTGCGGGCAATAAATGGTCTGTACCAACACCCGTAAAACTCCACAAAATACAAGGTTGGTTGTTTATTTTGAACGGATCGTGGCTGCAGCAGAATCCGTTTGTGCAGCCACAGAGCAAGGTCATGACATGAGGCCGACTCATCACGGTACCGCAAACTTGAACCAAACGTAAATAAGTATCAGATATATGGTGAGCCACCAGTTAGATGGTAGGGAGTAAGCCACAGACAGTTCCGACTCTAAATCGATCACAAGCTTGCACCTATGTACTGCGACATAACACCGCATCTAGCAGAGGCCGGAATAAATGTCCTCCATCTGTCACAGCCCAAACTGCACACTGAGTTCGAAGATATCATACAAGAAGATCATAATGCGTAATATTAGCAAAAGCATGGTAATTGGCGCCTCAGGCGTCTAAAAGATGATGAAGGAAAATGGCGATAAGTAGGTATCACAAAACATCAATCGGATGGAAGCAGAGAGTACTTACCGATCACCGAGTCACCGACCTCGCGACACACGTACCCCTCACTCTTGGTGTCTTAGTAGTGCACAGTCACAGGATGGCCGTCGAGTTGTCGTATGGCGATGAACTGCTCAATGGCTTCCTTCACAGGTCCTGATGGCTGCCAACCGTTTGTCCTTAAGAAAAGATCTTGTAGAGTAGGTAACACCTCTGTTGCTCCTTCCCCAGCAAGCTCCTGAAGCGCAGGTGCAACAAGCCGAACCGAATTCTCGACTATTAGGGTCATTTCCTTCACAGAGGTGAACGGGTGTAAAAATTCTCGCCATTGGATGACCTCAATCTCGCCTTGCCAATCTTCACGAGATACTGTGATCTGGAGGCTTTCCAAAGTCGGGAGGGAAGATAAGAATGAGTTCAGGACCTGAGCAAGCGCGGAAAGCTGCCAATCCAACGGTTTGCAAGAGATTTTCAGCTGTAGGGTTTCCTTGTCGTTACTATTAGCCATCTCTTCTCGTCCCGAAAGTCTGACCATGACAGTCGAACTGGAAAATTCTACGAGTGCTGCATGGGCTGTCATGAAGATTTCCGTGCGACGCATGAAGTGCCCAAGTAGTGGAGTGTCGAATACTAGCTGATTGAAGAAATAAAATTCACTTTGGTTGAGTATGGGTGTCTCGATTTGAGAAAGGATGTCCTCCAAGTACTCGATATCGCCGCTGAAGTGTAAATAGGTGAGATTGGGGAAGACCACACGAGTGAGCGGGGGCGGATGTCGGCTTGCTCGATGGTCCAGAGATCGAGGGTGTTGGAATCCAAGTTCAAGTGATTCGAGCCTGGGCAACATGGACAGATAAGGGACGATCGTCTCGGGCGCAATGTATCCGGAATGGGGGATATTCCAAAGGAAAAGCTGGACAAGATTTGTGGTAGATGAAAGTAGTTTTCCAATCGATGGATAAGGGATGCCAAACAAGCCGAGTGATTGCAGACGTGGGGCAGATCCACCCAAAAACGAATCAGGAAGGACTGGCAGGTTTTGTGAAAAGGATGAGAGCTCCAGAGTTGTCAGCGCCAGGAATGGCTTGTCTATCGCCGCAAATTCTTTCAACAAGGAATCTTGAAAGTTCTGGTGGTAGAAATAGATCTTACACACACGATCGTGATGGCTGAGTGCGGTAACGATGTTAGTCACTTCCTCTTTGGACTCCATGTGCTTGGCAATTACGACAATTGGTAATGCTGGCCAGATCTCCAGCGTCTTCGAGTTGATCGATCGTTGCCGAGTGCAGTAAAGTTTCAGATCGAGGCGACGTGGTGAAGCAAAGACAATACATCGCCATCTGCGGCACACATGTACCAGCGTTTGCCATTCATCGTAATTATGATCGTCTTCAATGTCATCGGGAACATCTTTACCCAGATAGAACTCGAATGTTTCAAGGAGGACATTGTCAGGGAGAGCGTCGATATTCGCCCGTCGGTACAGCCGGTCTGCATCGCCCAATTCAGTTGTAGTCAACCTAAGAAGGACCCGCTTTTCGTCACTCACCTCGGCCTTCTTCAACCCACGACAGCTTTCGTCGACGTGCAACATGTTTTCCCCCATTGGAATCCTCGACGGCCTGCTTTAGCGATGCGTTGAGGGATGGCTAGTTGATGATGGGACTGGTTCAATTTCAAGTTTCGAGGAGGCTGGATGGCGACTGGTGAGGGAATAATCAATCTGGAGACAGGGTCGATGCAGCAAAGCGGTCGCCCAAGCCTTGAGCTTGAGATCTTGAGAGCTTGAGGTCGTGTTAGTCCGTCGTTTGTCTTTGTGTGTTCTGCACAGCCATCGACGTATCGGGAACCGGGAACATGCCGCGAGGAACGTGACCATGAAAATCCTGACCGAAATTGCCGACTCTCATTCTGTTCTCAACGGATAAGCAAGCCACCCTCTACCAGCAAAGCCAAAGCCCATACCATTGGAGGTTCACAGTCGCCGCTGGCGCTCAGACGCGCTGCTTGAAGCCCTAGGGATCAGCTCCTGAAAGAGCGTACCACACTGGTAGAAAAGCGGACTGTTGCTGAACGCCGCGCAGCCCCTCCAACTCTTACGCTACTATGCTCTCCTCCGACCCCGCGTGCAATTCCTCCGCCGCTCAGACTGCGCCAGCGTACATCAGGTCATGCTGAAGGCCATATCAAGGTCAAGGGGAATCAGGAGATCATATGCAGCGGGATGCTGGTGGTGCGTGACATTTCCTCTCCCCACTTTTCTCTACCATGTGTCCGCACGCCCGCCCCGTTGTTCGTCTCCTGACATGTTTGGTTGTCTCTCTGTAGGTCAAATTCTACGAACGGTTTGAGTTGCGAACAGATACTACCTCGCTTTCGAGCTCGTTGTTAGGGGCCAACTCGTCGGGCGTCTCAGCCACTTTTCGGAACGAGATGGTGTAGCCGTTTTCGGTACGTTCGATTGTTCTTCACCCGGTAATAGCAACGAGAGGCTGATGCGTTTGTTTTTATTCCCAGTTCCGTGTTGTCCGGCATGAAGTACCTGCATAACCACAGCATCGCCCACTGATCTCAAGTATGTTTCCCCTCCCCTTTATCATTCACCCTGCCGATCATCGGCGAGATCTTCTAACGCGTGGCTTGTGAACAGACGGGAAAACATCCTTTTCCGTTACAACGACGTATCATCAGATATCGATATCGCCGACTTCGACATGTGCGTCGCGTGAATTTTCTCGCTGGAAACTTATCTCATCCGCGTCACACGTCTTTCAGTGCCAAACACCTCGATTCCACCGTGGAACCGCTCACGTCCGCTGCAGGAAATCTAAGACACGTAGCCCCAGAGGTGCTAAACCAAAAGGGACACAGCAAGTCTGTCGATCTTTGGTCGATAGGGTGGGGTTACTCGCTCTCCTTGCTCATCATTCATGGTACGATGGAATGCTGATTACGCGTTGCAGAACCATTACTTACGTGCTACTCTGCGGGTACACGCCGTTCAGGGCAGGAGGGGAGGGTGAACTTTCACGATTACTAATGGAAGAATGTCTTCTACGAAGGTACGCCTGGGTCCTATTGCGGCTTGTGGGAAGACGCTTATCTGACTTTCTCGCCCTCTATCATTGCCAAGAACTTCATCCGTGCTGTTCTCTATCCCGACCCCGCACGTCGCCTCATCGCCGGGCAACCACTGTCACATACATGGCTCACGAGGTTGGCTACTCCGACGGAAAATGACCTCTGCGGCCCACGATAGAACCTTGGCCGGTCCGCGCACGCTTGCACAACACGATCGGAGCGGCGCGGTCCATGTCGCACTTTGCGAAAAGTAATGGCGCGAACAATACCAAAAAGGACCAGCTGGCCCTCGGCTCCAATGATGAAGACCGGTAACGGGAGCCAAAGCGGGTCGCCGTCGTGGCGTGCGACGCCGGAACTAGACTCCAAGAGACAGCAACAGCACCTTTCACCTCCGCTGATGGGATGGTTGTGCGCTATGGGCCGGGCTGGCGGGACTCGTGGCAGAGGGAACCCCAAAGACAAAGACGAGGTCGCCGCCATCGCCGCCCCTCCCAATGCCATTTCCTGATGCCCTCAACGAGGCCAAGACTGCTGCGTCAGCTGAGAAGGCGCGGGAAGGGGATACACCCGTACACATACGACGGCGACGTCCCAGCCGCGCAAAACGGAGGAGGATGAGGAAGAGAAGCTACGTATGCTCGGGCCTTTTGACTTTGGGGATCACGCTGATGGTGCCGCGCATGAGACGCCGGGTGCGGGTACTATCGATCTGTTTGATGCTGTCGGTGTGCTCTTTGGATGTAGGTGGGATGATGGCGCGGACTCCCTGCGCTCATTTAGACCTTCGATTTTATCTACTCATACCGCGACGGTTACAACCCGTCCCACCGCTCCGCCATTGTTTGGCTTAATTTTTGTTTTCTTTTTCCCTCTCCTCGGTTAGGGTTTTAGTCGTACGGTCCGTATGGCTCATTGTCGTTCCCCTTGCGTATGTGGTCAGCGCGAATCTTACCGTAAAGCAACTCAGAGCAATGAAAGGCTCCCAAAATCCCAGAGCGATGGCCTTCGAACATCAACCGACAAAAGGGGCGCGGGCAATCAATGGCCAGCCTCTTATTAACTCATGTAAGGCTTTACAAAATACAAGATCGATTCTGTATTTTGGACGCATGTCACTGGTAGAATCCAACCATAATCCCCTCGTGCAGCCGCGGGGCGAGGCCGTGACGTCATGAGGCCCAATTATCAAAGTGCAGCAAACTTAAACCAAACACATTTTGAAACTGGGTGTTCTAGGGAGAGTGCGATTGCCACAGTCTAAATCGATCGCAAGGTTACGTGCATGTACTGCGACATAACACTGCATTTCGCAGAGGTCAAGATAAATGTCCTGGTACACATGTCGTCACAGCTCATACTGTATACTGAGTTCAAAGATATCATACAAGAAGATCAGAATATGTGATAGTAGCAAAAGTATAGAAATTGGCACGTCGGGCTTCTAACAATGACCGGGAAATGGCAATAAGTAGATATCATGAAAAATCAATCGGATGGGAAGCAGAGAGCACTGACCGATCACAGACCTCCTGGCACACCTACCCCTTAGTTTTTGTGTCTTAGTAGTGGACAGTTACAGGGTGGCCATGGAGTTGTCGTGTGTTGATGAACTGCTCAATGGCTTCCTTGACAGGTCCTGACAGCTGCCGGCTGTACGTTCGTAAGAAAAGATTTTGTAGAGCAGGTAACACTTCTGTTGCTCCTTCCCCAGCAAGATCTTGGAGGGTAGGTGCAATGAGTGGAATAGAACCCACGGGTTGTACAGTCATTTCCTTCACGGAGGTGAACAGGTGTAAAAATTCTCGCCATTGGATGACCTCGACTTCGTCCTGCGAATCTTCATGGTCTATTGCGATCTCGAGGCTTTCTAAAGTTGGAAGGGAAGACAGGAATGGGTTCAAGACCTGAGCAAGAGCAGAAAGCTGCCAATCCAACAACTTGCAAGCGATTTCCAATCGTAGGGCTTTCTTCTTGTTATTAGCCATTACTTCCCGTCCCCAAAGTGTGACCTCGACAGACCAACTGTCAAATTGAACGCGTGCTGTATGGATTGCCATGAATGCTTCCATACGACAGATGAAGTTCCCGAGTAGTGGAGCGTCGAATACAGGTTGATTGAAGAGATAAAATTCACTTTCGTTCAGCATGGGTGTTTCGATTTGAGACAGGATGTCCTCCAAGTACTCGACATCGCTTTTGAAGTATAAGGAGGTGAGATTGGGGAAGACTACACGAGTGAGCGGGGGCGGACGTCGGCTTGGTCGAGGGGCCTCAGATGGAAGATGTTGGAATGAAAGCTCAAGTGATTCGAGCCTCGGCAACATGAACAGATAAGGGACAATCGTCTCGGGTGAAATGTATCCGGAATGAGGAATACGGCAAAGGGAAAGCTTGACAAGGTTAGTGGTAGATGAAAGTAGTTTCCCAATTGATGGATAAGGAATGCCTTCCAAGGAGAGTGACCGCAGACATGGCGCAGATCCACCCAAAAACGAATCGGGGAGGACTGGCACATCTTGTCCGAAAGAGACGAGCTCCAGATTTGTCAGCTCGAGGAATGGCTCGTCTATTTCCGTAAATTCATTCAACAAGGAATCTTGAACTTGCTCGTTGTAGTAGAAGATTCTACATACTCGATTGTGATACCTGAGCGCGGCAACGACGTTATTCACTTCCTCTTTGGACTGCATGTCCCGTGCAAATATGACAATCGGCAATGTTGGCCAGATATCCAGCGCCTTTGAGTTGACCGATCGTTGTGGTGTGCAGCAAAGTTTCAGATCGAGGCGACGTGGTGAAGCAAACACGATACATCGCCATCTGCCGCACACGTGTACCAGCGTTTGCCATCCATCATAGTTATGATCGTAGTCAAAGTTGTCGGCATCATCTTTACTCAGATAGAACTCGAATGTTTGTAGGAGGACATTGTCGGGGAGAGCGTCGATAGTCGCCCCTGGGTAAAGCCGGTCTGCACAGCCCAATTCAGAACTAGATATCCTGAGAAGGACCCGCCTTTGTTACTCACCTCGGCCTTCTTCAACCCACAACATATCTCGTCGACGTGCAACATGCTTTCCCCCATTGGAATCCTGGACAGCCTGCATTAGCGAATGGCGATGCGTTGAAGGACGGGGTAGTTGGCGATGGGACTGCGGTTCGGTTTCAGGAGGCTTGATGGCGACTGGTGAGGGACGAATCTACAGGGAGGATACAGCGGAGCGGACATCCAAGCCTTGAGGCCTGAGGTCGTCGTGTTTTGCCTGCGTCGTTTGTGTTTGTGTGTTCCGCTTCCGCACAGCCATCGAGGAATCAGCCCCAGTGAAAAATGGATCTAATCGGATCGAATAAAATTGAATACAATCGAATGGGGTCGAATACCATCTAATAAATAGACATTTAATTGACCCGATTAGAAAGCTATCGAAGGAAAACTAATTGTAT
>Ga0307510_10009558_pt1 | contig 11556 bp, 6 predicted proteins | sample 12_EM_MG_FD_207224 | JGI IMG/M metagenome (GOLD analysis project Ga0307510, IMG submission 207224) | Populus trichocarpa ectomycorrhiza microbial communities from riparian zone in the Pacific Northwest, United States - 12_EM | ecosystem: Host-associated > Plants > Roots > Unclassified | place... | reverse complement strand
TTTTTAAAAAATTTGGCTTCGTAATTTTTTTGGGTTCGGTGCTTCCAATCTAATGACTTAGTTTGCAGGTTTTATAAGCTCACATGGGTTTCTATCTTTTTTTTAGACTTATTTTCTTCTTTTCCAACATTGTTTATATATATAGGCATCATGGTTTTCTTCATTTGTTTTTCATAGGGCTATCTCGATCTTATGAATTAGGTTATGAGTTTAGAAGGTTAACTCGGGTGAGTTCGTGCCTTTTTTTCTTTTAATTACTTTTTTTTTTCATTTGGATCCTTTTGTGTCATTGATTTTTCTTTTAATTTCATCCTTCAATATTTAATTTGTTGGGACTTGGCCTTCGTGTTTTTTTTTAATATTTGGTGCTTCCAATCAAATGGTTTGGGGCACAAGTTTTATAAGCTAACAGGGGTTGATATTGTTTTTTTATCAACTTATTTTTTTCTCATCTCATAATTTGACATTGATTTTTTAAAAATTAGGTTTCATGATTTTTTTTCACTTTCCTTTCCCTGAATGGTTATCTTAATCTCATGATTTGACATGTGAATTTGGCGGGTTGACCCGAGCGAGTTCAAGCCTTTTATCGGCTTATAATTGCTATTTTTAATTTTTTTTTCATCTCATGATTCAACATTGGTTTTTTAAAAAATTAGGTTTCGTGATTCTCTTCATTTTGCTTTTATTTTTTGGGTTATCTCAATCTCTAATCTGACTTGTAGGTTTGGCAAATTGGCCTAAGCGAGTTCAGGTCTTTTTTTTTTTACTTATAACTGTTATTCTTTTTATTCTTTTGTATGTTTGATTTTTTTGAATTTAATTAATTAAAAATTAGGCTATAAGGTTTTTCTAAATTTATTGCTTCTAGTCAAATGTTTTTATTTAACATGTGCTAGAGCGCTAGTTATATAGCTAGTATAAAACTTTTTTTGGCATTGTGATTCAACAATGCTTTTAAAAAATTAAATTTGAATTTCAAATCAATTTTTTTATATTTTTAAATCTTTTTAATATAATAAAAAAATAAAAAAAAATATTATTTTAATATATTTATAAATATAAAACTTTTGCCTCATTTCTAAATAAGGCCTACGTAAAATTTGTGGTGTCCCACATGCTCTCATGGGTGACTGTAGTACCATAAAAGTCGAGGGAGATGCTTACCCTTCCGTGCATGACCAAAGGGAAATGTTTTCTAGTTGATATATTTATGTTCCCAAGTTACCCCTACCTTGTTCTTCGATGAAGTGATTTTCTGACATGGAACAAGCTTGCTTATGTTTGGGATAGGGAAGAAAGATGCGAAATGATTTAAGAGCATGATAAGACATGCAAGTTTGGTATGGAAAAGATGAGCTTTTAATTATTTCTTAATAAAATAGCAAGGATTAAAAGAGTTAATTAAAAAAAATAAAAATAAATTTTGATGATAAATGCTCAATTCAAGCATTCATTAATGGCAACTCTAAGAAGTGTTGTTTAATCATCTACATGACTAGTTCAAGCATTCATTAATAGTAATTTTAAGAAGTGTTGTTTAATTGGTCAGATTCTAAATTTATTTTTTTAAGATTATCAATTTGAATTTTACAAATCTTAGGGTCAATGAAGACTTACATAGCCATTAACTTCAAAATCAATGAGATTAGTTGAGATATGTACAAACTAATCCAGATCGACACCTATATTAATTAAAAAAAAGTATCTATGAATGACGCACCCCTGGTGATGGCCATGCATCGAGAGCTTGTACTCTTAAATCCAAGCTCTATATCCTTCATTCATGTACTCCCCCCTAGTCAAACATGTTCACACCATCGTTGTATAATAATGGAGCTCATAGAATTTAACTAGTTCAGGCAAATTTTGACGCACACTCCAAATTTTGCAAAGAATTAATCGCACTTGACCAGCACTAACGAGGAACTGAAATACGAATGGTAATTCTCTTAATTATTCTTGTTTGGAAGCATGGACGAACGCACGCAGGTTGTCAAACTAAGCTGTTAGCATGTCCAAATGGCGCACCATTGACCAAAACTCTGTCTGCTTCACTGTGTACACTACAAGTACAATGGATAAAATGATATACTAGCATGAATTCTTTGAAAGCTTATCCATCCTATACTCTGAGAATCCACAAGGTGGATACAGGTCTTCAGAAGAATGAAAAAAAAATACGAGGAATTTGCGACAAGGTTAGGTCGACCGCAAGACAAGAAAAGAAAGACAAGTCCGTATCTGTCCAATGATATTGTTGACCTATTGATCCACTCAAGAACCTGGAGTGTGGGGGAGAGAGCATTTTCCCTTCGTAAAATTCTTGGTCCAGAATGTCTCAGAGAGAGCTTTTTCATTTAGTGGAGTGCTTGCTTGCCTATAAAAGTACTTCCATATCACCCCAGTTCCATCCCCACCATCACCATGGACGAAGATCATCCCTTTCCACTAGATGGGAGTAGCGCGTTAAGTGGTGGCGCCTATGATCAAAGCTAATCTTCCACCAGTTTCGTAATATAGCCTACACAATTTGACTTGGGTACCCTAGATTGCTTTAAATGCGACACTGGATATGCAAATATCCTCAAACTAGTGGTCTGGGTGGAAAAAACTGTTAAAAAATGAATGAAACAGCCCACCACACATTTAATGGTATGTGCCCTTTATGGAGAAACCTTGCTTCTGTGAATTTCTTCGAAAAACTTTGAATTCCCAAAGACTGTTCAGGTGTATTTCTCTTATGTTTTATAGCGCGCAGTTGTACTATCAATCGGATTCTGGCAAGGATATCAGCAGCAGCAAATAGTGCCGTTCTGTGTTGCATGAGGCTTCATCTAAAGAATAATTTCTGTTTCCGTTGTGATTGTATAAAAGTAGCTCCCAGTACTGTTAAAGATCTCAATTCTCACTCAAATCTCCCTACTAAGGGTCGGTATTTTTTGTATTATATAAAATAGAATATAGTCGATATATAGATATGTGGCAATCCAAAACTATATATTGCCCTCTTCCAATTAGCACGAAGAACATCTTGGACCACACGTAACTACCACTTGAAAGTTGCCAACCTTGTTTCCACAGTTTTCTCGCATCTCATCAGCTGAATAATAATAATAATCATAGATTATGGCTGTTTTTATATCATCACATGTCACATGGAAGCTAGTGATCTTTAAAATGCATGTTTACATATACATACATGACGAATTCAAGAACTCCGAGCAACCTTTCTTAGAACTTGGAACTCAAGCACATCATAACCCGATGAAAATGATTTCTGGCCATTCTCCAAAAACGACTGCTGGGGATTTACAGGCTCGTACCTTACAGAAACCCCCTCAAATGTAAGGAGGCCTGCTATGACATGCCATGCCATAAAGGATGATACCTAAAGTATTCCGTATGAGAGTTTGTGCTTGCACAAAATCAATTCAATTTGGCATACTTCCAATCTATTATCTTTTTTCTGTTAAGTGGCTGTCGAGTCACCAACCCTCTTGTATAATCTTTCGTGGTTATGATTATGGAGAATGGCTTGAATACTTTCCTCTGCTCCAATTCCTTACCTCGCAAGATCTTATTGGCTGAAGAACATAAAGTGAACTGCTTAAATAAGCTTGGCTTGGAATAATACAACTCCACTTTGAAGATCGACTTTCTGTAACCTAATTTGCTCAAACATTTTCCCATTAAAATAATTGTACTTCCCACAATACGAACTCCCTCTTCTGATGTAAGCATTATTGGATCTCAGATGATTATCCACAACACAAATTGCAGGACCTGATTATGAGTACACGTCAGTTTAGTCGTGCATAAAACATAACATGACCACAGAAGGTAAACAGTACACAAACTCGGATCAGTGGTATTCATACATGTACTGAAGGGTACACAAAAACAATGACATGATCTGCACGATGCTCTAATGGTCTATGATATAAGAAACTTTACTCCTGTTACTCCAAATTGCTAACGGTGGGGTCACCTCAAGCCTTCCCCGCGCTATAAAGAGCAGCTGAACCTTGAGCCTCTGACCTCGTTCAACACAAGACCAAACTAGAATAGTTCACCTTCTAACTCCGAGGATTAGATCCTGCAAGTTTTCTCCAGCTTTTAGCCATGCAGCCAAGTGAGGTTACAGGACTCCATTATCTAGTTCCTTCCAGCCCATCCCCATATTCAGCTAATTTTAGCATGTCTCAGAATGACTCACAGATGTTTCAATTCACTAATCCATCTTATAATTCCCAGATCCCTTCGCAAGTTCAGGAATTCAGTCTACAAGCATCATGTATGAGCAGCATCTCTACTTCTGATGAAGCAGATGAGCAACAACTCTCTCTTATCAATGAGCGAAAACAGAGAAGGATGGTATCTAATAGAGAATCTGCACGCCGATCACGCATGCGCAAGCAGAAACACCTAGATGAGCTCTGGTCACAGGTGGTTTGGTTCCGAAACGAAAATCACCAGCTCCTAGATAAGCTGAACCATGTATCAGAGTGTCATGATCGGGTGGTTCACGAAAATGCTCAGCTTAAAGAGGAAACCTCTGGACTACGTCAAATTCTAACTGACATGCAACTCAATAGCCCTTACCCTTTGTTGAAAGACCTGGAAGACATCACCTGCGATACGGCTTACCTTGGATCTGAGTCATCAAACCAATCTATTACAAGTTCTTCAGATTTGCTAGGCTAAGATGGACGCCAAATATTTATCTTACTTTTTTCTCATTTTTGGTTCTTCTGTTTGTGGAAGCAACCAATCCTAGCCCCAGTTTTAGCTGTTCGAGATTGAGCAATAGTAGTGGAAAAACATGATTGAAGCTTATATTTAAATAACTGAGCAATCATGATGCTGCACAGTCATGTTCGGATATTCTTAAGTTTTTCACCTCATCACATGCGAACACCAGACCAAACTAGTTTGGACTGTGGATTTAAAGTTTTTTCTCTATGTCCTGATGTGTTGCAAGATTATGTGATGGATAATTAAAAACAGCCATTTTGAATCTATGAAGAGTCTTGCATTGCATTTTTTTCTTTCTACTTTGTAAATCACAACGAAGAAACTATATCCAACTAGTATCGAGATGCATGATCAAAGACAGAAAGCAGAGTGACAAATAAAATACAGGGTCCAAGGCAAAGTTCCTCCCAGAAAACAGCAACAAAATCAAGGAAAAAGAAAAGAAAAAGAAAGAGAGCACGGAGGCTTTAGTAGATAAATTTCATCTCAAACACCAAAATCAAATATCCTTACTAAGGAATCGTTTATTAGTTCATGCACAACAATATCTACTTGAAATTCTCTCAAGCAAGACACACTGAAAACAGGGGGTGGAGCACTTGTGGATGCATTGAATGAGAGAATTGAGATTACCCATTTTCCCCAGGGACTTGACATTGCAAGATTCCCCGCAAAACCCCTCCTAGGAAACTAAGTATATCCGACTCTTGACTCCCTAACAAGTTTGACGAACTGATGTCAATAGCAGGTAATAATCCAGTTAATTCAAGTTCATGCACTGATTTCAAAACCCATCAATCTTAATCTTTCCAATTCGTCAAACTGAAGCACTAACATCACCAGTGAAAGTGAAAGCGTGAAACCTTCCATTAAGTATTCTAAGTGATGCATCATGACAATGTGATAATACTGCATCATTCACGCTTAGTATGAGCTGATAGTAAAACAAAAAAAACAAAAAAACATACGAATTACAACCCTCCAGCCGCAGCCTAGACGATAGGGTGGCTGACTATTCAGCCTGTCCAGCCCAAGTGGATTGCTCTACTTTTTAGCTCAGGGACTGCTCTTTAGCCCAAGCAATCATTCCAAACTAGCCTCGTCCTAACCAAGATGTGAAAATTCTTAGGATGTGCGATGCCTAGCGCACACTTCAATGCGAAGTTACTATATTCAACAAAGTCAGTATAATGCATATCTTTCCTTATAGGGCACTAGCCGACATGAACGGAAAAAAGTTACTTTCTTATTATGTTGAAAATAACTTCTTAGATAAATTTCTTAGCTCAATACACGCCATGAAAAACCTAAATCTAATCCAAAATTTCTACGAATTAAACTCAGACACCAACATCAACTATAAAACTATAAAACTATTTATTTTTGAGTTGTGATTGCTAATATAATAACCACTAAAAACTTACATGATTGTTAATTTCAAGATCCGTGGGATTAGTTGAGGTGCGTGCAAACTGACCCGAAGATCCATGTTAATAAAAAAACTATTTATTTTCAGTTTAATTTTTTAACATGATATTCATAATTCAATTTTTATCCAAATTAATAGAAAAAAATTAATATATATGAAAATCATGATGAACTTGCATTAGAGAACAATTTTTAGCTTAAGTTAGTGTATAATAATGTGCAATGAACCAAATAAATGTATTATTCTATTTCTCTTTTGTGGAGTAGGGTTAATGTAAAGCTCTTTTTTTCCTTGGGGTTTGAACTTTGAAGGCTTTTACTTTTGCATTTATAAATTTAGCTCATGTTTGTATTAATTAATTATTTTTACTATTATGTTTTTAATTTAACCAATTAATCATCTTTTTCTATGATTTATTCAATTAAACTTGTGTTTTCTAAATGTAAATGACTAATTTAACAATCAATTTTTATCAAGTCCTATGTATTTGTTTTTTTTACAGAGGGATTAAAACGTACTTTTAATTAAAAGTTAAGGAAATAAAGAATCAACGATTAAACAAAGGTATTGTATTTAGTTTTATCAATTTATACTATATATTTTTTTTTATTAATTTTTTGTTTAACTTAATATTCATGAAATATATTAATTAAGTATATTACGAATATAATCTTATTTTATTACAAAAATAAATACATCCATGATTTATATTTAATAAGACTATAAACTTATTTTAGTTAAACAAATATATAAAAGAATAATAATCTATAATTCGATGATATTTTTATAATCACAATATATGATAGTTTTGAAAAAACAATATTGATAAATTAACAAATTTTCATTAATCTATAGAAGCTTAACGGTATGTATTCACATCAGTAAGGGCAAAAAAAATAAAAAAGGCGCAGGCCACAGGCCCACAGGCCCACAGGCCTCGTGCCACGTCCATGACACGTGATTACTGAATCACAGTGATTCCACAAGTCTCCGACAATTTTACAAGATCCATCTTAACAGGTGCTGAGTGCAGGCACTCCCCATCAAGCAGGGGACAAACTATATCTTCACCCTTGTTATTTCATCAACTCTTAACTTATATCCTCTTATTTTATAATTTCTTATTCTTACCTCTATAGTTTCTATCAACAACAATCAATCTTCAATTCAAACCAAATTAGCAGAGTTTTTAAACCAGGCCCGATGATCAACCCAGTTTAAGATCCGGATCACAAGTTTTACCTGGATCATCGGGTTTTAATTAGGTTACTGAGTTACCTAAATTAACCTCAATTTTTTACATCACATGCTAAACTCATTTCAACACTCATGGATTTTAAATATCTTAACATTGTTATAGTTCCTAAGAAGTTCTAATTTTTTCATCTACAATTAAATAATTAAAAGAAAAATATTTTCGTAATTCTTTTATCTATTCTTATTATTCTCATTTCTCTTGCAAATCCTTGTACACATGATAATAGATCACAAGAACTTAAAATCCTATATTTAATGGTTTTATTAACTAAACTTAGTTCATGACTTAAGAACATGGACCGATCAATAAAAATTTAAATAGTCAATTTAGTGAATAATATTTAAAATGAGACTTTTTATATTTAATAGTATAATCATAATTATAAAGATTCTATTGGCTTGATCAGACCGCAAACAAAGAGTTAAATTCATTTAATAATTTTTTGTTGTAATATTTTTATAAAAACTCTTAATATCCTACAAAGAACAACTCAAAAACGAAATTTAAGAAGCAAACTATTTTAAGGGTATGAGGATAAATTGAAAGACTTTAAATAATAAGGATGGAAATAAAACATTGAATAATCTATAGGGTTAAAATGTAAGTTTACCCTACAATACTTTCGGTCAAAGTTATGACCAAAAACCCACAAATAATAAAATATTAACACCGACGCCGACGCGTCACTTCAAAATAAACTAGACAGATTCCGTTTTGGGTATGAACGGAAACTTCTTTTTCTCTTTCAACCTTCAGCGATCCAGCTTCAGCCTTCAGCCTTCAGCCTTCAGCCTTCAGCTCCAAGCTCTAACTAGAAAACCATACACAAAATAAATTATACAAAAATAATAATAATTCAGATCCTTATTAAAATCCATCGATGGCGGTGGCCGTCCGAGGAATCCGAGGGGGAGGCAGCGGCGGCATCAATGGTGGATTACGTGCCTTTTTCTCTCACCGGATCTTCATCTCCGCCACGTTCACTCTTCTATTCCTCGCCACTCTCTCTGCTCTCTTCTCCCCTCACCCTCACCACCACCCCGTAAGTTTCAAGAATCTCACTCTAACTCTGTTTCTCTACGGTAATAATTAATCATCATCTTCGTTGACTATTGTTTTTGTTTTTCTCTGAATGTTGAACTGAAATGCAACACAGTCACTGCCTAGTAGCGGAAATGCTTACGTGCAACGCACTTTTTTGGCGATCAAATCAGATCCGTTGAAAACACGATTAGATTTGATATATAAGCAAGCAAATGATCACATGACGTTAGTTAATGCATACGCCGCGTATGCGAGAAAGCTGAAGCTTGATATTTCTAGGCAGTTAAGAATGTTTGATGAATTAGATAAGAATTTAACGGATTTACCGCTGAAACCGAGTTATAAATCCTCGCTTTTCGAGCCGGGTAGTGATGTAGATGAGGATGTTTTGAGGCAATTTGAGAAGGAAGTAAAGGAGAAAGTGAAAGTTGCGAGGTTAATGATTGCGGAAGCGAAGGAGAGTTATGATAATCAGATAAAGATTCAGAAGTTGAAGGATACAATTTTTGCTGTTAATGAGTTGTTGATCAAGGCGAAGAAGAATGGAGCGTTTGCGAGCTTGATTTCTGCCAAGTCGGTGCCGAAGAGTTTGCATTGTTTGGCAATGAGGCTTGTGGGGGAGAGGATTGCCCATCCGGAGAAGTACAAGGAGGAAGGGTATAAGGCGGAGTTTGAGGATCCGAGTTTGTATCATTATGCGATTTTTTCGGATAATGTGATCGCGGTTTCGGTTGTGATTAGGTCTGTGGTGAAGAATGCGGAGGAGCCTTGGAAACATGTTTTTCATGTGGTTACGGATAAGATGAATGTTGCAGCTATGAAGGTTTGGTTTAGGATGCGGCCTGTGGAAGGTGGTGCGCATGTGGAGATTAACGCTGTGGAGGACTTTAGTTTTCTGAATTCATCGTATGTGCCGGTTTTGAAGCAGCTTGAGAGCGCTAAAATGCAGAAGTTTTATTTTGATAATCAGGCAGAGAATGCTACCAAAGATGGGAGTAATATGAAGTTTAGGAACCCTAAATATATGTCAATGTTGAATCATCTTCGGTTTTATTTGCCTGAGATGTATCCTAAGCTGCATAAGATTCTGTTTTTGGACGATGATGTTGTTGTTCAGAAAGATTTGACTGGGTTGTGGAAGGTTGATCTGGATGGTAAGGTGAATGGAGCTGTTGAGACTTGCTTCGGGTCATTTCATCGTTATGCACAGTATCTGAACTTTTCACATCCTTTGATTAAGGAGAGGTTCAACCCCAAGGCTTGTGCTTGGGCTTTTGGGATGAATATATTTGATCTTGATGCTTGGAGGCGTGAGAAATGCACAGAGCACTATCATTATTGGCAGAGCCTGGTAAGTGCATCTTTGCTTCCTTTCCAACTTATTCCTTGCAGATCTTTCTTTTCATTAGCCACAAAAGTAATACTGTAAATTCTGATCACAGAATGAGGATCGTACTCTTTGGAAATTGGGTACTCTCCCACCTGGCTTGATTACCTTCTACTCCACGACAAAGTCACTGGACAAATCCTGGCATGTGCTTGGTCTCGGATATAATCCAAGTATTAGCATGGATGAGATCAGCAACGCTGCTGTCATTCATTACAATGGAAACATGAAACCATGGCTTGACATTGCTATGAACCAATACAAGAATCTCTGGACTAAATATGTAGACAATGATATGGAATTTGTTCAGATGTGCAATTTTGGTCTTTAGACGAACACCGCTCCTGCTCCATTACTGGCCAGGTAGACAGCAACGAGCTGTAAGTGTTCATACTGAATTACTTCTATATTTCATAATTTTGGATCCAATCATTAGTTGTAACTTTCAAAATTCTGTGTCCAACCAAACTGGTTTTTCTGCGCGCAGAAATGATTCTTTTGAATGAAATATTTTCGACGAACACCAGTGATTCACATATTGCTCTATGAGATGGAGTATTTTGACGTTTATATCACTTATTTATTATCCGGAATGCTATTTATTAAGTTCTTTGTTGGAGCATGTCTGTACTTATATCCAAGCTTACTGAAAGGGTTAGTAGTAGTTAATCATGACACAATGACATTTAAAACAGTACATGTTTCTTGATTTGATAATAAACTTTGTTAAAAACAGGACAATCAAGTTTTAGTAATACCCCCAATTTAGTTACAAGGGAGGTTTTTGTATGCATAATTTCAATTTAAATTCTTGTACACTTGGGGACAGATCTAGTATGAAGTTCTATTTGGGCAGTGCAAAATTCTTCATCTGAAGAAGAGGAAGCTAAATATGAACAACAATGCTTTCTAAGGGGAGACATGGAAGTGAAAGTGAGCATAAAGGCCAGCCTTAGGAATTAGAAAGACTTCAATACATTGTTTTCATGCCTTTCTTGGAAACTATTGCTCCTTATAATGGTCATTAGTTGGACCAATAGGAGAGTGCCCAACTATTTCACTGCTACAGAAGATCCAGTACAAGACACCCTACAATGAATTAAAAGCTAAATCAATAACAACCAGTAGAAACATTACACTTCAGCAATTAAGAAACGTAACATGCTGACACGGCTAGTAGTATGCTTCTGTCATGCCATCTGGCGCAGTGCTCTCATTGAGTTCTGCTACATCTTGATTCTGCTCTTTTATGAAACATCTTGTGGGCTACCCTCTGCGCAACTTTTTATTGCTTTAATAAATTTGTACATGTTTTCATTTTGAGCCTAGCGGCTCAACTTCAAGAACTGTGCGATAGACATGCGTTTCTGGACTTGGGAGGTTGCTTGGCGGTGTTCAATGTTTGTTGGACACTTGTTGAAATCTGCTTGTAAATTGCTGACCTGGAAATTATTTGTCTATATGCAGGTTACTTTTCTTCTATTATTATACTATATAGTAAAAAAATCGAGTAAGAAACGCAGGTGCTTCACTGTTTGTATACATTCCATCATAAATACATGCCATTTATATATATACTCAATAAAAATATCAATTACCAAATATATTTAAAATATTTAAATATATTAAATTAATTTAATAATAAATATTAGCCTATTAATTATATTAATGTTAATCATT
>Ga0307510_10009557_pt1 | contig 11556 bp, 8 predicted proteins | sample 12_EM_MG_FD_207224 | JGI IMG/M metagenome (GOLD analysis project Ga0307510, IMG submission 207224) | Populus trichocarpa ectomycorrhiza microbial communities from riparian zone in the Pacific Northwest, United States - 12_EM | ecosystem: Host-associated > Plants > Roots > Unclassified | place... | reverse complement strand
GTGATGACGTCGGTAAAAAAATCACCGACGAACTGCTAATCACACACCGACGGAATTGTTCCGTCGGTAAAACTGTGAAATCTTGTAGTGATTGTAACAAAGCAGAATGGCCAAGGCATACAATAAGAAGGTCACACTAAGGGTTTTAAAAAAAAGACCTTATATTGAAAAAAAGCTTGCCAACATCAGGAGAAGATTAGAGCAAATGAGTGTCGAACTATAAAGGACCATATATGGTGTAAAAAACCTTTTCCGAAGGAGCCTTGATTTTGACCAAAATAGATGAAGATGATTTACCTAAGCCTATAAACTCGAATGCTGTAAAGAAGTACTATTATTGATGTACTTTGTCAATAAATCAATAAAAATCAAAGTTTGGTAAAAAATTCTTTGGTGTACTTTTCTTTTTTAAGAACTTTGAAAAAAAATCCACATGATCTCATAGGCTCAAGAAAACCTCATTTTTGTGTCTTCATAAAATATCAAAAAGTTTTTGGGAAATCAAAGTTATTAGTACAAATATAGATGTTAAATTGGCGTTCATTTTTAACAAGTGAGTTTTGAGAATTCAAGTGATTTTCTAGTAAGGTGATCAAACGCTTAAAATTGAAAAATGAACTAAAAACCACTCAAATAACTTTGAAACTAAGTTTTAGTTTGATTAATAATGATTCATAATTTAATTATAATGAAAATAATTTTGCATAACCAACCAATCGTAACGAAAAAAAAGCAAAGCTTACCAATCCTAAATGCATGCATTCAAAATAAGGAAAGATCATATTTGATAATACCTTCACAATACTAAAAAATATCATTTGCAGTCCCTGTTTGAGCCTAGCAAGTCTTTCTTACAAATTAACTTTGACTAGGATCATACCTCATGCAAGTTAAAGGATTTGAAAAGCAATATGACCGCATGAATATTCAAAATAATCCTTAATGATTAAAGGTGCCTAAACAAAGCTGGGGGCATGAAGAAATTCAAAGATTAAAAAAAGGTTAAGCATGTCATACAAAATAAAAACAATGAGTATGATGATGACATTCAAGGCCAAATAGTCCAAACATTTGGGGCATGTCATACCATTTTGTAAAGCTAGTTCTAAAGTCTAGGAGGCCATCAACCAAAATGAAGGATTAAGAACGAGATTTAGTGATTCTTAGTCATGAAATCTCTTAAACACCTTTTGAGCTTATAAATATCCTTTTGGTTCTTAGCCAAGAGCCAAAGCTTACATTTAGTGCTTGATAAAGTCTTTTCTAATAAAAAGCAAGCAATTTGGGCTGGCAAGCAATGTTATCTCGTGCAAAATGAGATTTTCAAAAGATTATGGTTATGCTTTATTATTCATACAAGTAAAATGAATGCTTCAAATATTTTTCTTTTATCTAAAACTCTCGAGTGGAAACTCGAGTTCTTTGACCAACAAATCATGAAAATAAAAGGTCACCTCATATTTTTACAAAGAGAAAAACTTGCACCAAAATCTAAAATTCAACCTTCATGAAACTCTGTCCATGAGAGTTGCTTGAATTTTTCAAAACATATTTGCTTTTAACTTGAATCAAAATGGTTTCTGCATTTAGAAATAACTTTAAAATTCTAAAGATTTTTCTTTAACATCAATATTTTGTAAGAACCAAATATCTTATGCATAACATCATCTCTAAGAAAACCCTATCAAACAAAGCAAGATAAAATACTTGGAGGCATGATTAGACCGGGGGCAATTCAAGAAACCCAATAGGGCTATCTCCATAATTCCTCTTCTAGGGAAGCATGGATGGGAAACAGGATGCTTAAATCCTCCAATGTCTTTTGAGGAAAGTAACCATGAAACAATCAACCGTTGAAGTAAAGGTCCCCACATAAGGGAGTATGTTGAGATCATCCGAGCTCGTCAAATGAGTCTCTCTCCCAAAGATTAAGTCTACAAGTCCTAGCTTGAGTAGGCAAAAGTGAAAAAACTATGAAAACTTGCTACGAGGATTAAAGTTTTGAGAAACAAAGTCCATGAAAAATAGAGACCTATATTTCTCAGGTAAAAAAAACATGCATAATGACCCAAAAGCATTACATTTTAACCTTTGTAGGGAGTCCAATGAAAGAATCCTCGACGAGTTCAAATTCTTTCAGCGGAGAAAAGCTATCGAAGGCTTAATCCATGTCAATGAAAGGGGAAAAAAACTCCAATTTTCAAGATATGAGATCAGGAGAGACCTTGAAGGTTATGTGCATATAACTCTGAAGCATATCATTTCAAGTGTGCTTGTAAACCATTTACTTTTTTATAACATCTTTTAAACTATTTTCTTTTTAATGCATCTTTTAGCTCTCATTTCCAAAATAGCACGCCTTTAGACCATGTTTTTCTCATTTTGAGTGCATCTTTGAGTCCTCACCTTTCAGATAGTGTGCATTTAAACCCTATCTCTTTCCTTCTAAGTGTGTCTTTGAGCTCTTATCTCCTAAATATTACGCCTTTGAGCCCTATCGTTTTTCTTTTTTAGTGTATATTTGAGCCCCCACCTTCTAGATAGCGTGTCATCGAGCCCTATCTCTTTTAAATGGTCTTTTTGGTACCATTTCCTTCTAAATGTGTTGTCATACTCTTACTTTCTGGATAACACGTCATCGAGCCCTATCTCTTTTACATAGTACTTTTAGTATTATTTTCTTATGAGTGTGTTGTCATGCCCTCAACTTTCAGATAGTACATCGTCGAGCCCTATCTCTTTTACACAATGCTTTTGGAACTATTTCCTTTTGAGTACGCTGTTATGCCCTCACCTTCTAGATAATGCATTGTCAAGCCCTATCTCTTTTACACAGTGCTTTCGGCACCATTTCCTTCTAAGTGTGTCATCGATCTCTCACCTTTTAGATAGCATGTCATTAAGCACTGTCTCTTTTTCATAGTGCTTTTGATACTATTTCCTTCCGAGTACACGCGCCTTTGAGCCCTATCTTTTTTATATATTGTTTTTTACATTATTTTCTTCTAACAGTGCTTTTAAGCTCTTTTTTCTAACATTTTTGTTAGATCTGTCATTCTTAGAGATATCTTTGAATATCCCACCATTTTGAAAAGGATTAACCACTTCTTCATTTGACAAATCCACATCTTTTTCTTCCTTTTTTTCTTTACAAGCTTGTAATCTAAAGTTATGAGACTTTATCTTCTAAGCATTATAAAGAGAAGACAATTGTCATAACTCAATTTTGGGTTTTCCCTGAAAGTTTCCTTTTAAAATAAAAACAACAAAAAATAAAAACAACAAAAAACTTGAAAAAAATGAATGGCAATTTGGCAAAAACAGGCTAAAAAGGGTTTTAAATGCATGAAGGAACCAAACTGAGATTTTTAACAAAACCAGGAACCTAATTCTACCCAAGATTGAAAGACAATGCAGAATCAATGTGAAATTACATGATTATCAAATGAATTTGCATAAAAATCAAGTTTAAAAACTTGATTAGATTTTTAATAGGCTAATTTGATTTCAATTACAGACCTAATTAAAGGTTTAATTAAGTTTAAGAATTAATTTGGGTTAAATTAAAAGAATTGATTAAGTGTAAGGACTTAATTAGACTTTGAAAATATCAAATTAATTTTATTAGGGACTTAATTGGTAAAATATTAAATTTGCCTAACATGGGCTCATTTGAGAATATTGAAATTTTAGAGGACTAGATTTAATTTTTACAAACTCAATTGGATGAAATTAGGGGTAAAATTGCAAGAAAATCAAAGTTTGAGAGTCAATTAAGGGTTAAATTGAAGAAATAGGCACGTTAATTTGAGGACCCAACTTGGTTGAAAATAGGGGTGAAATCAAAGAAATTAGAAGTTTGAAGGTCAATTAAGCATGAAATTGAAAATATTTAAGACCAAGGACCAAGTTGACAAACACGATACACTCATAGGGTCATTTTAAAACATTACAAAGGTAAAATTGAATTGATTCTTAAAATAAAAATTCAATCAAGGACTTAAGTGAACAATTTAAAAGATTGAGGGCTGAAATTAAGGATTTATAACCTAATTTAGATCAAAAAACCAAAAGGACATCGTTTCATTTAAATGAAACGATGTGTTTTGGCCACGTCTTAAATTTGAAAGCCTGACTCGGGCTTAATTAAGAAGATTTGAATTTTAGAGGACCAGGTTTAATTTTTACAAACTCAATTAGATTAAATCAGGGGTAAAATTGCAAGAAAATCAAAGTTTAGGGGTCAATTAAGGGTTAAATTGAAAAAATCTGAGACCAATAACCTTTTGCAATAGGCACGTGAATTCGGGACCTAATTCGGTTGAAAATGAAGGTGAAATTGAAGAAATTAGAAGTTTTAAAAAATATTTAAGACTAATAATCAAGTTGAAAAACGTGCTAAACTTAGGTCATTTTAAAACTTTGAAGGGAGTAAATTTAATTAATTCTTAACATCAAAATTCTATTAAGAACCTAAGTGAACAATTTGAAAGATTGAATTAAATGAGGGATTTATGATCTAATTTAGGCCAAAACAACATAATTTTGACCAAAACGACATGTTTTCAAAATGGTGTTGTTTCGGTCAATGCCCAATAAAGAAAAATATAACCAAATGACATGTTATCTTTTCATTTGGTCCTAAAAAGGTTGACAATGAGACCTTTTTCATAGTCATTTAATGCAACACCAACACTCCAAATAAGATAACAAACACACCCTCTAGTAGCCCTGAACTTGTACTACACCTTCAAGCTTATTCCTATCAATTTTCCACTTAAAGAACCGTTGAAAAGTCAACCCAAATAGGCTGACTTGATCAGCTATGACAACCTGGTATTAGCATTACCTAGCTATTATTTTCCAACCAATGGTTAGGATCCCTTACAAGCGAATCAAGGGCCAAGATTCATGTCTATAAAGAAACTCATGTTCCTTTTTTATCCTTTATAAATAAGGGTGAAATTCATGAAGAAACAAGGAAGAAAATTGAGGGAGAAGGGAGGGAAAAAACCAGGAAAAGAGAAGAGAGAGAGAGAGAGAGAGAGAGAGAGAGAGAAATGACCATCTCTTGCATCAAACCAATAAAACTAAAACCAATCCTTCCAATTACATATCATGGGTATGCGCCTGCTGACTTGTATTGCCTATTTTTGGGTTGCTGGATGCTACTGGTTTGTTGCAAAGGATCTCTTTGCCTGCTATAGGGCATTGTTTGGGGTGTGTTGGGTGAGGTTCTCTCCACTTGTTCACAAATTCTACCTCCTGTTCCATTTTGGTTCTTCTGCAGGGCTGATTCGGCTGGCCTACCTCGATTTGGCTATGGATCCCAACTATTTGGGTGAGGCTCTCTTCCCTCATATTTGAGCTCCATCCACTGTATGTAGGGATGGTTTGCTGGAGATCGGACTCTTGGTTACTGCTCAATGCAGCTTCGTACGCTGCTATAAGTAGCTTTGTATTATGTGCTTTCAAAAGCTGTCTGGAATTCTGGTTGTAGCTGATGTTCGCTTGCCATCCACACCTTGCAGGAGTGACTTGGGCGAAACTCAGTTCTTCCCTGCTTTCTATGTGCGATGCTGGCTGATGTGTGGTCCTTGGCCCCTTGTTGGGTCTCTACTTTGATAGCTTCTTCCTGCTATTGCTGGATTGGGCTTGGTTGATGTTCTCCTCAGAGGGTAGAGGCTGGATTTTGATTGTTTCTCCTGTGACTGTCTTCTAGACATGTCCTTGGATCACCACTTTGGTGTTGTTGCTGTTATATGCAGGATATTCTGTTCCTGGCTCTTATCGCTGGGGAGTTGTTTGCCTCTGTTGGCTTTTTGGATGTTTGGTTACTACCCCTGCATGAGGGATGTTCATGTTATTTGTATGTGGGATCCTATTCCCTTTCTTTTATTGTTTGCTGAATGCCATATGGCTTTTGTTACTATTTCATGGGAGCCTGTTCCCGTTGATCTAGGTTACTGTTCTGCAAGCTTGTCTTGCTATGGTTTGTTCAAGGGAGCCTGTTCCCTTTGACTGATTATTCTTTATGTACTGCTGGTTTCCAGCTTGTAACGCAAGCTTGTCTTGCTATTTTTTTATCTATATACTTCTTGCATTTGATTAAAAAAAAAGCAAAAAAAAAAAATAACCCTCACCAACCATTCCCTCAACCACACCGTGAGCCACTATTGTTTTTGCCCCCCTCCCACTGTTATTACTTGGAAAGCAATATCCCAGGCCAAATAACACCTTTCCTCTTCTTCCCCAAATTTCTTTGATGTACGTTCATGCATGAGAATATAATGTAGTGTGTGTGTGTTGGAGTTAAGAAGATAAAATGCATGAAATCGTAAAACATGTGCAGTGGTTTATGCATGGTGTAACTTGATTTTTGGCAATCAATTTGCCAGAAAATTTCCACCACTGGGTCGGGGCGGTGGTGGAAAAAGAAGAGGTTGGCCCCCATTTCAGCTCAGCCCATATGGATGGACTGGGTTTCATAAAAAAGGCTTTTTGGTTGCCTATCGGCCTAACAAAATGGGTTTGGGCCTCAAGCCTAATAAGCCTAGCTCATGTAGCTGGGTTAAGCCCAAGCCAAACCTAAAAACGTGTTTGGCACACCCTATTTTTGCTAAGGGAAAAGTGGCAGTGTTTGGCAAACACACTCTACTACCTTTTTCTTTAGCTTTAATTTGTCCTTATTTTAGTATTTAGCCAAGCCCTAAAATAGTTCAAAAAATTCTAAAAAAAATCATGATGCTAGAATGACGACTTCTTTAAAATTTTAGTTGAGTGCACTGAGGGTGATGCGTTTTTTCCTTACACAACTAGTCCCCTTACTTAGACTCTCGCAGACTAATAGGTTTTCCAGTAACAATGATACTAGATGACGACTCCTTCACCCAAGGTTGTCAATTCCGTTTCGGCAGGTGTTTCGTTTTTTTCAATTGAAACGGAATGTTTCGATTTCGGAGCGTTTCGGCGTGCCATTTCGGGGCGTTTCGGCGTGCCATTTCGGGGTTGTACTGTTCATATATATATATATAATTCTCAAAAAACTTTCCATGAAGAAGAAAGATATTTTACACATATACATATAATAATTACATAGAAATTAATACAATATGGCAGCAAACATATATATACATTCGGTTTCATATAATAATTATGTATCCTTCCTTATAATTAATCCGGTCATGATCAAGTTACTTATATTATTAACTACCAGACCTAGCAAACTAGCAATTAATTCAGTTATTTTGTTCTTTGTTTCTTGAATTCTAATCTTGACATATGCAGTATAATTTTTTCCTTTAAATGTAATATTCTTATCTAGGCTTAACTCTGTTTAATCTTGATGTATGCAGTATAAATAAAACAGATCATTAACTCTGTTTTATCAATTTCATTTACTTAAAGAGCCTTGACTTGATTTGTATAGGCTTGTACACAGATCAAACATCAAAGTAACATTCAGATAAAGCTTCAAAGTTCAAACTAGCTAGCCAAGCCTGGTGAAGCAATAAATACAATACAAAGTTACAAACCCAACAATAAGATTATACAAACAAAAAGAATATTAAATTAGATACAAAGAAAGACCAAATTAAATACAAAATTTATGAAAAAGGTATCTGGTATTAACGTTCCAGCAGTGTAATAGAACTGAGTTTATGCGTTTTTCATTTCCAATTTGAACTTAAAGAGAGAGAAAAGATTGCACCTTAGAGAGAAGAGACAATTATTTGAGAAGGGAGTGGATGGCCACAAAGCGAGATTAGATGTCTTGGAGTCCGGTATTAGTCTTCTGTGTGATATAATCTTTACGGGGAGGTTGAGAATTCTCTGAAATTCATTGATTGGGGGCTCCTTCTCTTTTTTGTCGATCAAGCCGCTTCGGTCGGGAAGTCAGGTTCCAGCAGTGCAATATGCAAGAGCAAGACAACAAGAGAGAAGAGGGAAGATTGGAGGGGGAGGTTGTGAAAGACAAGATGCCGATTGTAATTATTTTGGTTGGGAACTTGAGACTACGAGGAAGAGATATTAGGGATTTGGTTTTTAGTTTAGACTTAAGAGAAAAAGAGCATGTATATGTGGGTGTACTGTGTAGTTAATGAAATTGAACCGGGTTCAATTTTGAGTCTTTGACTCAGTGGCTTTAACCCGAAACGGAATACATGGAATTCGACCGGAACGTTCCGGCTGAAATTTGACCGGAAAATCCGGAAAAAACCGAGATTTTAAACGAGGTGAAAATTGTTTCGTTTTGTTTTGTTTTTTGAACTGGAACGAGATGTTCCGGCCATTCCGGCCGAAACGAAACGGAATTGACAACTTTACCTTCACCATCATAATTTTATGATTAATCTCAAAACCTTTTCAATTCAGGAGAAAAATCTGTCATTTGATGTCGTGCACGCTATTATAATCATTAATATTTTTATTTATTTATTAATATAGATAATTCTTAATTTATTTAATTAAATATATAAGTATTTTATTTACATTTAAGATTTTTTTTTTAGAAAAACATGCATATTCAATTTTCTTTTTTAAAAAACAAGCTGCGGAGCGCAATTGAAATAATTAGTAATAAACTTTAAAAAGTTGAAACAAAGAAGAAGAAAGTTTTTAGATTATCAACAGGATAATGAGACCAGAGGAAGTCGAGCTGTAAATCTGCCACGTACTCAAATTCCATTCCAACTTCCAAGTCCTCAACAAGGGAGTGGTCTCTCCCTCTCCCTCGTCGTCAACGTCAACAACAAAAAGTCAATCAAATATCAATTTCCTCACCCACACACAGAATGGATCGATCATAACCAAAATCTCCTCTATCAATAATCCTTAACGAAAAATAATAGCAGTAATTAATCTCTTTTTTCTCTTTGCAATTTAATCCAAACCCAAATCCAATCTTATGTCTAAATTATTCTATCATCCAACGATTAAATTGCTGAAAATTTTAATTCTATCATTATTATTTTTAGGAGGAGATTTTGGTTCGAACAATAATAATTATTATTATTATGTTGAGGCTTTCAAGGTACCTTTTAGGGTTAAGGATGTGCTTCCGGTGCTGCCTCACCAGATATCGTGGCCGGTTTTGAACAATCTCCACAGCGCCGTTGATTTATTGCCTTATTTTGTTGGATCTGTTTCTCCTGATAATGGAACTCTTCAGTGGAAAGGAGCTTGCTTTTACGACAACGAAGCTCGCCTCGACTTCGCCCTCGCTGATTCCGATCACGATCCTGCCTTGGGCGGCGGCCTTCTCCGTCTCAAGGTCTTTTTCTCGTTTGATTAATTGATTGATTTCGATGTTTGTTTGCTATAATTAATTAATTAATTCTATGGCTTTTAATGGAATGAATTGAGGAAAATAAAAATAATAGGGTTTTGTGTTTGTTAAGTTTGTAGCATGTTTGTTTACTCTTGGAAATGTAGTCAGTAGAATGATCATATCTTAATGTAGCTTAACCTACCTGTATTCTCTTTACAGACATCTGCGGCGCATAGCTGGACATGTATGGATTTGTATGTTTTTGCAACGCCATACAGAGTTACTTGGGATTACTACTTTTCTGCACGGGAACACACATTGAAATTTGATTCGTGGGAAGAAGCTGCTGAGATGGAATATGTAATGTGATTTATTACTTGTTTCTATTTTGGAATTTTATTAGCTTTGGTAACTTCACTGCATAAGAGGTGAGTTAAAATGCATATTTATGGTTGAGCAGGTGAAGCAGCACGGTGTCTCTGTATTTCTCATGCCGTCTGGAATGCTGGGGACCTTGCTTTCTTTAATTGATGTCTTGCCTCTGTTTTCTAATACAGTGTGGGGTCAGAATGCTAACTTAGCTTTCCTCACAAAGCACATGGGTGCTACATTTGAGAAACGACCTCAGCCTTGGCGCACAACCATTAATCCAGATGATGTTCATTCTGGTGACTTTTTGGCAGTCTCCAAGATTCGTGGTCGCTGGGGTGGATTTGAGACATTGGAGAAATGGGTGACTGGTGCATTTGCTGGTCACACAGCAGTTTGCTTGAAGGATGAACTGGGGAATCTTTGGGTGGGTGAATCAGGACACGAGAATGAAAAGGTATGTGCTAAATCACATAGAATGCAGATTAGATGAAGAAAAAAGTATGAATAAGCTATCATAAGGTTGTTTTAAATGTCTGGTTTTTATCATGTTCACAAGTCAATGATGTCTTCTTAAAAACTTGTGATTTTTCATTTGTGTGGCTAGAAGGGGAATCATGGTTTTATATACGAGGAAAATATAACTGAATTTTTAGTTAGAAAAATGGAGAATGCTGTTTGGAAAATATGGTTGTACTTTCTTTATTTCTGTTATTGTTGACACATGTTCTTAAATGTACCACTTTTAGGCACACAGAAGCACTATTCTGTAGATGCTTTGATACAATCTCAGATTTGCAAAGTTGAATTAATGTTTCAGCCTGTCAGAAGCAAGTAAAATTTTTGAATGTTATCCTTCTGGAAGAAAAAGTTGAGTTTTCTTCTTTAGGTATGGGGTTGTCAATTGGAAACCATGGTGCATTTTTAGTTATGGAATTTGTACAATTATGGTAGGTCTGTGTGCTCAAAAGTAACAGAGTTTAAATGTAGAAGCATCGCATAGAAAACTGTCCAAGGTACTATACAAATATGGTATTGAATGGATTTTGGGTGTTCAGAATTATAATATTACACCGAACCATTTTCCTAGCTGTTTGAAAAATATTTTCTCCTCACAGCATGTTCTCATATGACTTGGCAGGGTGAAGAGATTATAGTGGTAATCCCATGGGAGGAGTGGTGGGAGTTGTCACTAAAGGATAGTTCTAATCCACAGATAGCTTTGCTTCCTTTACATCCAGATGTGCGTGCAAAGTTCAACTCGACTGCGGCTTGGGAATATGCTCGAAGCATGTCTGGCAAGCCATACGGTTATCACAATATGATATTTAGTTGGATTGACACAATAGCTGATAATTACCCACCCCCTCTTGATGCTCACTTGGTATAAATCTCGTCTATACACATACACATATTTGTCTCCTGGAATTGCATTCTACATGAGATGCATGCTGCACTATTAGAGTGTTGGCTTACTGCTTGGGTTGGTCTTTTCTGTTGCCAGCAGTGGTATACTTCCTATGGCAGCACATCGATTTCATGACAGTTATATGGTCTTTGTTTGTGCGTGGTCATGGATTCATGTTTACATGCTTATGGCCGAGTGTTGAGTGGTTGTATATGCATATTTGCATACTTTGCAGTAGCATTTGAACCAAAGGCTGTGCTGATATATAAAATTTAAATTGGTGTAGTTGATATGTTGGTTAAAGCAAAAGTTTGCTAACATACTGGAATTCAAAGATGAATGTCATATGACCACTGATTTTCCTTCTGGAAAAGGGAGAATATTTTTGTAATGATTCATCTTTCTACAGGAATCAGATTTAGTACATGTGTCATTTAAGGAGTTGAACCTTATTTCAGGTCATTTCTGTCATGTCTATGTGGACTCGTGTGCAGCCAGCATATGCTGC
>Ga0307510_10009556_pt1 | contig 11556 bp, 4 predicted proteins | sample 12_EM_MG_FD_207224 | JGI IMG/M metagenome (GOLD analysis project Ga0307510, IMG submission 207224) | Populus trichocarpa ectomycorrhiza microbial communities from riparian zone in the Pacific Northwest, United States - 12_EM | ecosystem: Host-associated > Plants > Roots > Unclassified | place... | reverse complement strand
CTGCGCAAGACTGCACCCGTAGGTCCGTTCGGCCTGATCGGCCGTGCCCGTGGCGATCTCGAACGCCTGAAGACCGTGTTGGATAGCTTTGGCTACTACCAGAGCTACGTCGAGATCCGCATCGACGGGCTGCCGTTGGACGATCCCGGCGTCGGTGAAGAGCTCACTTCGCGTTCCAGGGACAACGATGCGGAAATTAAGATCACATTCAGCATCGGGCCGCTATACCACCTGCGTAAGATCGAGATTGACGGGACGGTGCCGGCAGGGACCGAAAAGACTCTTCAATTGGAAAGCGGCGCACCGGCCGTTGCCGCCGACGTGCTGGCCGCCGGTGAGCGACTGCTCACGGCGCTCGAGGATCAGGGCTACGCCTTCGCGAAGGTGGACACACCGATTGCGTACGAGGATCCGCCCAACCGTGTCCTGGATGTGAAATTCCACGTCGAGACCGGCGAGTTCGTGAAAATCGGCGACATCCGCATCCGGGGCCTGAAGAAGATGAAGGAGTCCTTTGTCCGCAGGCGATTGCTCATTCACACAGGCGAGCAGTACGGTGCCACCAAGGTCGAAAACGCCCGCAAGGACCTGCTGGCCCTGGGTGTATTTTCTTCCGTCAGTGTCAGATTGGCCACCAAACCTGACAGCGAGGGGCGTTTGCCCATTACATTCAACACGCGCGAACGCGCCGGCCACGCCGTAAGCGTGAGCGGAGCGTACTCCAGTGACTTGGGTGGGAGTACGGGCGTCACGTGGACCAAGCGGAATGTCTCCGGTCGAGCGGACTCGCTGACCCTGTCAGCCACCGCAATCAACCTGGGTGGTGGAACCTCATCGAACGGCGTTGGTTATGACGTCAACGGCAAGTACCTCATACCCGACTGGAAACAACGTGACCAATCGATGCAGGTGGCCGCGGGTGCCATCCGCCAGTACCTCGATGCCTATGACCAGACCGCGTATACCGGGAGCGTCACCGTCAGCCGCAAGCTCTCCAGCATCTGGAGCGTCAGCGCCGGCCTGGGAATCGAACAGGAACACATCAATCAACACGAGTGCTCCGTCGGCCAGTGCATCGACACGAACCCGGGGTGCAGCGAGATAGATCCTGACCCACCCGCGGGCACGACCGCACCACCCCCTTGCAACGAGCGCTTCAGCTACACCCTGCTATCGTTGCCGATCACGGCTCTTTTCAACACCACGGGCCAGGACTCGCCGTTGGCGGATGCGATCCGCGGCATGCGCCTGTCCGTCAACGTGACCCCCACTTTTTCTTTCGGTCATCCCAGCACCCGGTTCCTGATTACCCAGGGCACCGCCTCGGTGTACTTCGATCTCAACAACATCGGCCTCAACAAAACACCCGGCCGCAGCGTGTTGGCCATGCGCGCGCTCGCCGGACTCGCCGTGGGCGCCAGCCAATTCAGCCTGCCGCCCGATCAACGCTTCTATGCGGGCGGCAGCGGCACAATCCGCGGCTACCGCTATCAGTCCGTGGGGCCATTGTTCCCCAACGGCAATCCCGTCGGCGGCACCGCAATCAACGCCGGCTCGGTCGAGTTCCGCCAGCGCTTCGGCCTGAATTTCGGTACGGCAGTCTTCCTGGACGCCGGTAACGTCAGCAAGAATCTGAGTCCCTTCAGCGGCCAGCTCAAAACCGGAGCCGGTGTTGGATTGCGTTACTACACGCCGATCGGACCGATCCGGCTGGATGTGGCGGTACCGTTGCAGCGGCGTTCCGGGCCCAACCCCGACGATGCGTTCGAAATCTACATTGGACTGGGACAGGCCTTCTGATGCGCCGCTGGCAGAAAATAACTGCCTGGAGCGTGGGCACACTGCTGGCACTGATCGTGTTGGTGATTGGCGCGCTCCTGGTCATTGGCAACACCGACAGCGGACGGGAGCTCATTGTCCGTATGACATCCCGCCTGACCCAGGGTCATGTCCAGATCGCAGGCATCCATGGCTCCTTTCCCGCCTCGCTCGATCTCGACAGACTCCAGCTTGCGGACGATGACGGCATCTGGTTGTTCGCCGAACACATCTCGCTGCGCTGGACTCCGAGCGACCTCCTGTTCCGGCACATCAAGGTCGACACCTTGCATGTTGGCCTCCTGCACATGGAGCGCACGCCGCTTCCGGACAAGGAAAAGAAGCCGAGCACAACCCCATCCATCCCCCACGCCGACCTGGCCGATCTGACTATCGACCGGCTGGAGCTGGGCAAGGCCCTGGCCGGCGAGCCGGCGTCCCTCAGCGTCGCCGGCAGCGCTCACTTGCGGTCATTGCAGGAAATGACCGCCCAGATCACGGCCCAACGTACCGGCGGTAATGGCAACTACGCCGCGCAACTGAAATTCGATCCCGCACGGATGGATGCCACTCTCGAGGTGCACGAGCCGGCCAACGGTCCGCTGGAGAACCTGATCAAGGTTCCGGGGTTGGGAGAACTGTCGTTGCTGGCCCGGCTCAACGGCCCCCGCAACGCGGAAAAAGTTGAATTGACCCTGGATGCGGGGCCTTTGCGCGGCCGTGCGCAGGGCACGATCAACCTGGTCCAGGGTTCAGCGGACCTGGACTACTCGCTGATGGCACCCGCAATGACGCCTTATCCAGGCCTGACCTGGCAGAGCGTCGACCTGAAGGGGCGCTTTCATGGCCCATTCACCACTCCCTCCGCGGACGGACACCTGCTCGTCAAACAGCTTCAGGCCCCCGGGGACACGCGACTCGAAGCCCTCGAGGCCAACCTGACGGCTGACTCTACAGGCCTCATGACACTGCGCGCTGCCGTGGATGGCCTGATCATCCCAGGTCCGCAGCCGACATTGTTCCAGGATTCGCGGCTCTCACTGGATGCCAACATCAAGCTCAACGATGCCAAACGGCCGCTGCAACTGACCGCCAGTCATCGCTTGTTTGCCCTGAAAGCGAATGCGCTCACCGCCGCCCCGCAAAGCGCGCAACTCGATCTGCGACTGCCGGATATCGCGCCATTCGCCGCCCTGGGCGGCCAGAAAGTTCGTGGCGATGCCGACATCAAGGCGCAGATCAAACACACTGCCGCATCCACAGGCCTGATGAGTACCGCGGCTTCCACGAGCCTGACTGCGGAGGCCGCCGCGAATATCGATGCTGGAACAGCGGCCTGGGCCGGACTCGTTCGTGGCGGCGCTACGCGCCTGCAACTTGCCGGGGTGTTGACGGATAAACAGATCAGCATCGAGCGCCTGCAACTGAATGGCCGCGCGATCTCACTCGACGGCAGCGGCACGGCGCAAACGGCCGGCCCGCAGCAGCTCAACGCCAGAATCGACCTCAGCCTTCCCGATCTCGCCAAGGTGTCCCCCGGAATCGTGGGCTCCCTGAAGTTGTCGGGAAAGGTCAAAGGTCCCGCCAACTCCCTGACCGCGGATACGGACCTGACATCGACGCTGTCCATCCACGGTTCTCCCATGGGCAGCCTGCAGGCCACCGTCCACGCGGAAGGACTGCCGAAATCACCCCATGGGACAGTGGAGGCACATGGAGATCTGGACGGTGCGCCATTGCGGTTGAACGTATCACTCGAGCACGACAGGGCTGACATCTATCACGCGCTGATCAAACAGGCCGACTGGAAAACAGCCCACGCGGATGGCGACGTGACGAGCGGATCGGATGTCGCCCGAGCCAAGGGCAACCTGCGCTTTCGGATGGGCCAGTTGAGTGATCTCAACCGATTGCTCGGCAGCGCGCTGCAGGGCAGTGTTGGCGGCACCGTGGCGCTCTCACCCGTGGGGGGAAAATCGCACGCGCAGATTCAGTTTGACGCGAAAGATGTGGTCACCGGCGCAATCACCACCAACGCACAAGTGAGCGCAACCGGCACGTTGGACGCACTCGACATCGAGTTGGCCGCACAAACCCCCGAGATCGGCGGCGAGCCCGCCACCGTCAAAGCAACTGCCCAACTGAATTTGAGTGCGAAACAGTTACGCGTGACCAGCCTCGATGCCGCCTACCACAACCAGAACATCAAGTTGCTGTCTCCCACCAAACTGGCATTCGCGGACGGATTCAGCATCGAAGGTTTGAAGGTGGGCGCACAGGACGCCGTGGTCCAGGCCGACGGCAGCCTGTCTCCCGAGCTGAACCTGCGAGCATCCCTGGATCAACTCAAACCCGACCTGATCAACGCCTTCGTGCCCGGCCTGCTCGCGAGCGGCCTGTTCAAGGCAAACGCGCAAGTTCACGGCTCATTCGCCGCGCCAACCGGCAACGTCACGTTGGATGCAACCGGCGTGCGCGCCGCAAACGATGCCGCCCGCGGACTGCCTGGCACTGATCTGCATGCCGCCGCGGAGTTGATGGGCAACACCGCGAAAGTGGATGCCAGGCTCTCGGCCGGCAAAGCTTCGCAACTGAGCCTGTCGGGACGTGCCCCGCTCGCCGCCGATGGACAGTTGGACCTGAAGCTGGCAGGAAGTCTCGACATGGGCCTGCTCAATCCGCTGTTGGAAGCGCGTGGGCGGCACGTGACCGGGGAAGTTGCAATCGACACCACGGTGACCGGTGCGGTCAGCAACCCCGAAATAGGCGGCACGGTACGCCTCGCCAAGGGCAGCCTTCGCGACTACACACAGGGAATCAACCTTTCCGACATCACCGGTGAGTTGACCGGCAACCACGGCTTGTTGCGCATCGAAAAGCTGACTGCGCGCGCAGCTCCCGGGAATGTAGCCGTTGAAGGCACGATCGGCGTACTCCAACCCAAAATTCCGGTGGATCTGAAGATCACCGCCAAGGATGCGCAACCCATTGCAAACAACATCGTGACGGCCAATCTCGATGCCGAAATGACTGTCAAGGGCACTGCACGCGAAGAGCTCGAAGTCGCCGGCAAGATCCTGATCAATCGCGCGGATGTGGAGATTCCCAGCGGCTTGCCACCCAACGTGGCCGTGCTTGATGTACGACGCCCCGGCAAGCCGAAACCGCCGCCACCGCAGAAGCCGCTCATTGTCAAACTGAGCATCACCGTAGATGCGCCCCGGCAGATACTCGTCAAAGGTCGCGGCCTCGATGCCGAGTTGGGCGGACAGCTGCGAATTCGCGGCACAACCGATTCACCCAACGTGGGTGGCGGATTCGAGCTGCAACGCGGCTTCTTCACCCTGGCCAGCAGCAAGCTCACCTTCTCGAATGGCAACGTGACATTCAGTGGCGCAGGACTGAAGAACAAAATCGATCCCACTTTGGATTTTCTGGCCTCATCACAGGTGCTCGACGTCACCGCCACCGTGCGCATCACCGGCCTCGCCGATGCGCCGAAAATCGAGCTCAGCAGCGTCCCCGACCTGCCGCAGGATGAAATTCTCGCCCGCCTGCTGTTCGGACAGCCGGCATCAACACTCACCGCATTGCAGGTCGTACAGATTGGTGCTGCGTTGGCCAGCCTCGGTGGCGGCGGTGGCGGCCTGAACCCGGTCGCCAAGATCCAGAAGGCGCTCGGCCTCGACCGGCTGTCCGTCGGCAGCGCGACGACGACCACCGCCACCGGCGCGCAACAGACCAGCGGCGCCACTTTTGAAGCCGGGCGTTACGTGTCCAGTCGCGTGTTTGTCGCCGTAAAGGAAAGCACTACCGGGGCGAGCCAGTTGGCCGTCGATGTTGATCTGACCAAGCACCTGAAATTGCAGACCAAGCTCGGCAACGGCAATACATCAGCCCAGGGAACTACGCCGGAGAATGACCCCGGCAGCAGTGTTGGGCTCGCTTATCAGTTCGAGTATTGAGCAGGACTTTCCGCGGCTATGACTTCGGCGGCGGAGTGCGCACGCGGATGTGCAGCTCGCGCAGCTGCGCCTCGCTGACTTCCGTGGGTGCGTCCGTCATGGGGTCGGCGGCAGTCTGGGTCTTCGGGAATGCGATGACTTCGCGGATGCTGTCCGCGCCCGCCATCAACATCGCCAGGCGATCCAGACCGAACGCAATACCCCCGTGCGGCGGAGCGCCGAACTTCAGCGCATCCAGCAGGAAGCCGAATTTCTTCTGTGCTTCCTCGGCGTTGATGCCCAGCAGGTCGAACACGGTCGACTGCATTTCCTGCCGGTGAATACGAACCGAGCCACCGCCGATTTCCGATCCATTTAGGACCATGTCGTAGGCTTTGGCCAGCGCACCCTCGGGGTTTGCGCGCAACGCGGCCGCATCGTCGTTCATCGGCGAGGTGAACGGGTGATGCATGGCGACCCAGCGCTTCGCCTCCGGGTCCCATTCGAACATCGGGAAGTCGACAACCCACAAGGGACGCCAACCTTCCTGTACCAACTTCAGGTCCTGACCGACCTTGATGCGCAACGCGCCGATGGCGTCGTTGACGACCTTTGCGGTATCAGCGCCGAAGAACACGATGTCGTTGTCCTGCGCGCCAGTGCGCTCCAGGATTCCGGCAATCGCTGCGTCGCTGAGGAATTTGACGATCGGCGACTGCAGACCCTCCTTCCCCTTGGCACGCTCATTGACCTTGATGTAGGCCAACCCCTTTGCACCATAACGACCCACAAACGCCGTGTACTCGTCGATCTGCGATCGCGGCAGCGACCCCGCTCCGGGGACGCGCAACGCGGCTACACGACCTTTCGGGTCCTTCGCAGGCCCCGCGAAAACCTTGAAATCACAGTCTTTGACCAGGTCGGCGACGTCGACCAACTCCAGCGGGATGCGCAGGTCAGGTTTGTCTGATGCAAACCGACGCATCGCTTCGCCGAACGTCATCCGCTCAAAAGCCTCAGGCAATGACACGTTCAGCACTGCCTTGAAGAAGTGCCGCACGAGTCCCTCCATCAGACGCATGATCGCGTCCTGCGTGAGGAACGAGGTCTCGATATCGAGCTGGGTGAATTCCGGCTGACGGTCCGCGCGCAGGTCTTCGTCGCGGAAGCAACGCACGATCTGGTAGTACCGGTCGAACCCGCTGATCATCAGAAGCTGTTTGAAGATCTGCGGTGACTGAGGCAGCGCGAAAAACTTGCCTTCGTGCGTGCGGCTCGGAACGAGATAGTCGCGCGCACCCTCGGGAGTCGCCTTCGTCAACATCGGCGTCTCGATGTCGATGAAGCCGTGCTCATCGAGAAAGTGCCGCATCGATTTTGTGATGCGATGACGCAGACGCAAACGCTGGCTCATCACCTCGCGACGGAGGTCGAGATACCGGTACTTGAGCCGTACTTCCTCGCCCACAGTCTCATCGAGCTGGAAGGGCAACGGCTCGGAGCGGTTCAGCAACTCCAGCTCCAGGGCGAGAAGCTCGACCCGTCCGGAAGCGAGATTGGCATTGACCGTCCCGGTAGGACGCTCGCGAACGCGCCCCTTCACCTTCACGACGTATTCACTGCGAAGCCGCTCAGCCTCCTTGAACATGGCCGCCGCGTCGGGATCGAAGACGATCTGGAGCAGACCTTCGCGATCGCGAAGATCAATAAAGATGACCCCACCGTGGTCCCGGCGCCGGTTCACCCAGCCCGCAACGGTGACTTCCTGGCCGATCAGCTTGTCGTCGACCTGTCCGCAGTAATGTGAGCGCATAAGGCGCGCGATACTACGGAGGGGCCGCTACCCTCGCAACCGCCGCTCTAGTTTTATTGGCGCGGCATTGGCCGCGCGGAGCCCGGGTTCTTTTTCGCCGGCAAAAAGCGTGGCCTCGTTGAGACAGACAAGGGCCGGCTGCGCTACGGGGCGAGCAGCGTCGGGTGAGTGCCGGTCGCACCGGTCGGCACGACTACGCCACAGGTAATGATCATCTTCATTGCGGCATCCACGCTCATATCGAGCTCGATCAGCTCGGTTCGCGGCACGAGAACCAGGTATCCGGCCGTGGCATTGAGCGCGCTGGATATATAAACGCTGCAATGCTGCACCCCGAGCCTCCGGCTGACCTCGGGAACGTCCTCCGCCGTCATGAACCCCAGGCTCCAGACACCCTGGCGGGGGTACTGGATCATCACGACCTTACGAAAGGAGTTCGACTGGGAAAAGACGCTCTCGGCAAAGCTTTTGACGCCGCCATAGACGCTGCGGACGATCGGAATCCGATTGAGAAGGTCCTCCCACAGGGTGACCAATTGCCGACCCACCAGGTTGGTGACCAGCAGGCCCGTCAGCAGCACGACAATGAACGCAAAGACCGCCCCAACGCCGGGGAGCGCAAAGCCCACGAGAGCCTGCGGACGGTACGCCAGCGGAAGGAGCAGCAGCGTCTCGTCCATGATGTGAATAAAGAAAGTCACGACCCAGAGGGTCGCGAGGATCGGCAGCCAGATCAGGATACCCGCGACCAGGTACCGCCGCAGGCCCCGCTTTTTACCCGGGTTAGGCACGGACCGGCCCGCCGAGTCGGACGGCTTGGGGCCGTAATCTCATCGGCGGGCTTTTTTCTTCGCCGCCGGCTTGGACTTGCTCCGGGATGGGGCAGCCTTGCCCTTCTTGGCAGCCACTTTCGACTTACCCGCCGGGGTCCGGCTGGCCGGCTTGGCGGCGGGCTTGGCCGAACCACCGCGACCACCCGATCCACCACCGGTGCTGACCGACGCCGGGGCCGGCTTCGAATCGCTGCTCGGAGTCTCCGCCTTCGGGGTCTCCGTCTTCGCGGTCGAATCCGCCTTGGCAGACGCGTCCGAGCTCGACGACTCATCCCGCTCGCCAGCGGCGAGGTTGCGCTTGTTTTCCTTGTCACCCTTGAAGTCGGTCTCGTACCAACCGCCGCCCTTCAGGCGGAAGTTGGGAGCCGAAACCAGCTTCACCAGTGCGCTCTTGCCGCACGACGGACACTTTGCCAGGGGCGCGTCCGAAATCTTCTGCATCACCTCGGTGTAGAACTTGCAGTTCGAGCACTCATATTCGTAGAACGGCATGGCGGTACTGTCAGCCTGTCAGGGGTTAAGAGTTGAAGGGTATCCGGCGATTATAGGGGTCAGCGGGCCTTTTCGAACACCAGGTGACTCTCGCGCACGGTGACCCTGATACGGTCGCCGGGCGCGAAGCTGCCCTGCAGAATCCTTTCCGCCAGCGGATTTTCAATCTGCTGCTGGATCGCCCGCTTGAGCGGCCGTGCACCATACACCGGATCGAAGCCGGCTTCGCCGAGCAGGTCGCGCGCGGAGTCATCGAGCGCGAGATCCATGTTCCGCTCCTGCAGCCGCTTGCGCAGGAAGCCGAGCTGGATGTCCACAATCGTCCGGATCTGAGCTGTACCCAGCGGATGAAACACGACGATATCGTCGATGCGGTTGATGAACTCCGGCCGGAAGTGTTCCTGCACCGCTTCCATCACCGCAGCCTTCATCGCCTGGTAGTTCTTCTCCGTCGCCAACTGCTGGATGGCGTGCGAGCCGAGGTTCGAGGTCATGATGATCACGGTGTTGCGGAAGTCAACCGTGCGGCCCTGGCCATCCGTCAACCGGCCGTCATCCAACACCTGCAGCAGCACGTTGAACACGTCCTGGTGCGCCTTCTCCACTTCATCCAGGAGGATAACCGAGTACGGGCGCCGGCGGACCGCTTCCGTCAGGTAGCCGCCCTCGTCATAACCAACATAACCCGGAGGCGCGCCGATCAGGCGCGAGACCGAATGCTTCTCCATGAACTCCGACATGTCGATACGGATCATGGCCTCGTCGGTGTCGAAGAGGAACTCGGCCAACGCCTTCGTCAGCTCCGTCTTACCGACACCGGTGGGACCGAGGAACAGGAACGAGCCGTTGGGCCGGCGCGGATCGGACAAACCCGCGCGAGAGCGGCGAATCGCATTCGACACGATCCTCAGGGCGTCATCCTGACCCACCACCCGTTTGGACAGCGCCTCTTCCATGCGCAACAGCTTGTCCTTCTCGCCTTCGAGCATCTTGGAGACCGGAATTCCCGTCCACTTGGACACGACCTCCGCAATCTCTTCCTCGGTTACGCGATTGCGCACGAGCTGGGGCGTCTTGTTCTCCGCATCCAACGCCTGTTGCAGGCGCTTCTCGAGCTCGGGAATCTTGCCGTACTGCAGTTCCGCCATCCGCTGCAGATCGCCCGCACGGCGCGCGGACTCCAACTCGCCGCGAACCCTGTCGAGCTCGGCGCGAACCGCCGCAGCACCCTGCAGTGCGGCCTTCTCCGACTTCCAGATTTCCTCGAGGTCGGCATATTCCTTCTCCAGGCCCGTCAGGGTGTCCTGGAGAGTAGCCAGACGGCGCTTGGACGCCTCGTCCGTCTCTTTCTTCAGCGCCTCGCGCTCGATCTTGAGTTGGATGATGCGCCGTTCGAGCCGATCGAGCGACTCGGGCTTGGAGTCGATTTCCATGCGGATGCGCGCGGCTGCCTCGTCGATCAGATCGATCGCCTTGTCAGGCAACTGGCGGTCCGCGATATAACGGTGCGACAACGTCGCCGCGGCGACGATCGCGGGGTCCGTGATATCTACGCCGTGGTGCACCTCGTAGCGCTCCTGCAAACCACGCAGGATTGCGATGGTGTCTTCCACTGACGGCTCTTCGACCAATACTTTCTGGAAGCGACGTTCCAGGGCGGCGTCCTTCTCTAAGTATTTGCGATATTCGTCGAGCGTGGTCGCGCCTACGCAATGAAGCTCGCCGCGTGCGAGTGCAGGCTTGAGCATGTTGCCAGCGTCCATTGCGCCGTCAGCTTTGCCAGCCCCAACCATCGTGTGCAGCTCGTCGATGAAAAGGATTATCTGACCTTCGTTCTTGGCGAGGTCATTCAACACGGCCTTGAGGCGCTCTTCGAACTCGCCACGGAACTTCGCACCGGCAATCAACGCGCCCATATCGAGCGCGAGAATGCGCTTGTTCTTCAGGCCTTCCGGCACTTCGCCATTGACGATGCGCTGCGCCAGACCTTCAACAATCGCAGTCTTACCCACGCCGGGCTCACCGATGAGCACCGGGTTGTTCTTGGTCCTGCGCTGCAGAACCTGGATGGTGCGGCGGATTTCGTCGTCACGTCCAATAACCGGATCCAACTTCGCCGCGGTGGCGCGCGCAGTCAGGTCAACGGTGTATTTCTCGAGCGCCTGACGGCTTTCTTCCGCATTCGCGTCGTTTACTTTCTCACCACCGCGCACATCGTCGATCGCCTTTTCAAGGGCGCCCATGACGCCACGGGCATTTTTCAATGCGACAGCGAGCCCGCGATCATCGAAGGCGGCGAGCACGAACAGCTCGCTGGAAATGAACTGGTCGCCGCGCTGTTGGGCGAGTTTGTCGGTGACATTGAGAAGACGATTCAGGTCGTTCGAGACATGAATTTCCCCCGGCGTCCCCTCCACCTTCGGCAGTCGGTCGAGTATCGCCTGCAGCTCGGAGCGCAGCTTGTTGGTATCGGCCCCAGCCTTCAACAGCAGCGGCCGGACACTACCGCCCTGGCTGTCGAGCATGGCCAGCAGCACGTGCGCCGGTTCCATGAACTGGTGGTCGCGTCCGAGCGCGAGTGACTGCGCGTCGGCCAGCGCCTGCTGGAATTTGCTGGTGAGTTTGTCCTGCCGCATAGGGATACCAAAGAGCCGTT
>Ga0307510_10009555_pt1 | contig 11558 bp, 10 predicted proteins | sample 12_EM_MG_FD_207224 | JGI IMG/M metagenome (GOLD analysis project Ga0307510, IMG submission 207224) | Populus trichocarpa ectomycorrhiza microbial communities from riparian zone in the Pacific Northwest, United States - 12_EM | ecosystem: Host-associated > Plants > Roots > Unclassified | place... | reverse complement strand
TCGCTGACCGCTCACACGTCACGTGAAGCCCAGCTATACCCACTGCGATAGAAATTGGTAGATTATCTTGTAGAAAACTCAGTTGTAAACGATGGTGGCTGGGGCAGAAGTTGATGGAATGGCCGACGCATGTCGGCTTTTCCTGTAGAGTGAACTCGACGTGTCGTGCTGGAGAGGAGAAACAGCGAAGAGGAAGAGGGCCCACTTTGGATCATACGGGACTATAGGCTTTGGCTTCCACGACCAAAGAGGACGTACGCGCGTATCAACGCGTGCAATGTCGACAAGGTGTCACGAGGGTACAAGGTTGAAGAACGGAAGCTTCTTCTTCTAGTGTTGTTGGTCAATTGGTAGTGGTGTGCCACTGGCTCGTAGAGCGCTTCGTCATTTCATTGCATGGATGGGCGAATTGCGTCTCCAGGAAGCGCCAGGTTCGATTGGACGAGATATGATATGGCTATTGCCACGCATCAGCATCAGAAAAGAAAAGACTTCGGTGGGCGTTAAGTCAGCCAGTCTCGACCGGCGGTCTACGGTATTCGCGCTAGCGCGCTAGTGCCTTGCTGCGTGCGGACGAAGAAGACAACCCCTGACGGTGGCCGTCAACCCCTCCAAATCAAATCTCGTTAGCCGCTGCCACCGACAGGATTGCACCAGCTCGGCATCACCACAGAGCACGGGGGATGGTGGTGTTGTTCCCTACTGTATTTGCCGAGGCTAGCCTTGTAGTATGAACCGATCGCTGAGCAAAACATATGTCAAATTAAACAGCGGACGGACGGGGTGGTTGTCGAGACCACCACCGGGAGAGCGAGCACCCAAGGCGTCACTTCGGCCCCCTCGACACGTTGCGCGTTGGTCTCAGATATACGCACCCTGGACTCCCAGCTGGCGCCCTGATATATAAAATATTGCGCATACAGACAGCGCTGCGAACAAAGGCCTGATGATCGATTATTATAACATCCAAGGGTACAGTATCTATTTTTTGCCTGATAGCGCTCTTTCCTACTGGCTGGTAAATCAGCGCGTCTGATGGTCGACAAAAACGGAAGGAGTTGGGCTTAGGCCGGCTGATTCGGGGTACGTTTCATCAGTATGTTACCCCCAGTTGGGTCACCGTTTTTTCCTCGTGACTTTCATGTCCGAGTCGGCCTCGGTAGAACTGGACGCCTAGAGATTATTGCGCACAAAAAAAAAGGGGGGGGGTGGCGAAATTCAGTGCCTCGGCAGGGAGTTCATGCTGTGCGCCCTTGAGAGAGAGGCGCTTCGGGGGTGGTTGCCCGAATGGCAACCCCGAATCATACACGAGGGGAAACCCCTGGAGCTGGGCGTGTTGCGTTTGTAGAGTATTGAGTTTCGGCGGCACAAGGACGTGCGAGCAGCATCTTCTAGCGTGAGTTCTGTTTTTGCTTTGAATGAATGAATTAGAACTCAACCCACGAAATGACACCAGAAGTCGCCTCAGCTTCAAAAAACGCCAAGTGCCAAGTGAGTGACAACGGACGTTGGCACGTATCGGGAAAAGACGTAATGGCATCATGCTTCTACTACAGTATGCGGCCCTGCAAAGGGTGGGTGGACAGCTCAATCATATCATACAGGCACCACTGCTCTCGTATTTATTACTTATCTGATTTGTTTTGATTGATTACCGTGGCTGTGGTTTCACGATCCCCCTCCGCAGGAATAAAAAAAGTGCGCCGTCCCCCCTCATCGGTAGATAGCCGCGCATCAAAATCAGCGTCGCAGCACATAAAGGCAAGATGGCACCGAAAGTGAGGGCCCGAATTTGTCGCGAGGCGCAACGCCGTCGCATGGATCTTTTTTTTTTTTTGGTTGTTATCTATATCTCAAGCAAGGGATAGCCACATTAAAGCGTAGGGGGATAAACGGTTCCTTGGCGGAGAAGCAAACATTTGTTTTCCAGGTAGAAAGTTCGAGTGCGATGTCGCTGAAAGTTTGAAGATAACAAGTCGCCTATTGATGTCTGTCATGCCAACCATGTATGTCATCGGGAGTCAACTCCTGCAATTCCGTCAGAATCAGAACGTAATCTTTCTTTCCTGACTGACACCATCAAAGACAGCTGAGTTTCGAATAGGACACATTGATCTAGGAAAGGAGCTGGGGTTCTCTATCAGCGATTGGCGGTTAAATATATCACCCTCCAAACGCCAACTAACCATGGCGGCGGACGGACATCAGGGACTGTGTCAAAGTTGAACACTATGTCCTGTGGCAACGGCAACATAATAATCAACAATCAACGCGTCCTATCAGATTTCGACACGAATAGGCGGAGTATTAGGAAACTTTCGCGTACTTACTTATCAAACGCCTCGTGCTGTTTACAAGTCGGCTTGTTACAGTATCAGTAACTTAGTATGAGAAGCGCGGGTTTTCGGATCATCCGTCTCGGCGTCCCCATCCACATTCTGAATCAGGCACCGATGAAATTATTGAACTCAGAAGGGTATAGCTAATCCCACAGCCCTCGTTCCACGCACGCATGATTTTAGCGCCTGCGAAAATAATTATGGCTAAATGGCCAATGGCCACGCATTGACAGGCTGAGATGAACCGTCTCATTCGCCTAATCCAAGACTGCCCCGACGCGTCTAGGCCGCGGAGGACATCGCGGAGCCACAACTGTCGCCGTGGCGGTTTCGTGGCAGGACGCTTTCATTTTCCAGTATGAGTGGTTTAACGAGACAAATAGAGAGGAACGGCTTCCAATCTGAGTTCGCCGAAGTGAAGAGTGATGAGGAGGCGCGAACCTGACGCAGGGATGGGTCCCTGAGGTCCAGGCTTTCTCTAAGCGCTCAATTGATAAAACGAAATAGGTCGAGCAGAGGGCTGAACAAACGGAGTGCAGATTAAAGGGCATCACATCAACACCAAATCGAAATAAGAACAGTGTCCCTAGCCCAGAAAGGACGAAATCTCAGTCCAAGGTGAGACTTGTGTCAGATATCCACCTCGTGAATAAATCCTTTTGGTAAAGTGAGCGGGAGTCCAAGTCATTTGTTCCAATGGCATCAAGGAACTTACCAACGCTGCCTCAGGTTGGTCATATGGCACCATATGCCTACATGGAGGCAACTTCGTCAGTACGAAGAAAGAAATCAAAATTCGAGACCTTGAACTAACCCAGCTTCGTATACGTTCGCGAAAGTGACATTGCCCGCGCCGAAACCACCGCCTCCGGCTGAGCGCACCTCACCAGCAACACGACCGGTGTCCGCAGTTATCCATTGGATAGATGGTGCCGCCTTGAATTCTTCGTGGAACGGCTGATCGAGTTCCTCAATCCAGGCCTCGTTTCCCTAAAAACAACAAAGCGTCATGCTCGGCACGGCTCGGCAAGCCCTCCGTCAAACGTACGATATAGTTGCACATTATATCTGTCAATCCGGACATGGAGGGTCGGTCAACAATGGAGTTGCCTGCTACAATGTGAAAAGCTCCTCACCAGCGTTTCCAGCGTAAACCAAGAGCCGAACGCCATCCCCGATCAGTTCTGGAAGAAGCAGGGCGCTATTGTGCATGCCATCACCCTGGTACATGAACGCCTGATTAATCTCGTTGCTGCACGCTTCGAAGTTCCTTGATGGATCTACGCCAAGCGCAACTTTATTCTTTGGGTCGTTCATCCACGTTTCAACCCAGACCAACTGTTTGTAGCAAAGTGGTCCATCTTTGGAACGGTCGCACTTGCGGCGTACATCATACAAATTCAAGCCGGTCTCTAGAGTCTAGGATCGTAACTTGCCAAGACAGTCGATAGAAGCGAACAAACTCACGTTGGAGGGGGCCAAAGAGTTGGCTCCAGCAGTACAGTCCGGCAGGCACACAAGCTAATCTCGAGCCAAAGTCATAGCACGACTTGATAAGCCGCTGGCACGTTGGGACTTTGGACCTCAGCGCCGTACATTGGGGGCCTTCAGGGTCGTCATAGATGGGGTATGGGCCGTCGCAGGCATAATCAGGGACAGAAGCCATCTGGATGTACGGATCTGTATGGCCATTTGCAAGCATGATGGACGCAAGGTTGATTCTGGGCAACCTTGGAACGGGCGAAAGAGCGACTTCCTTGTTCTTCTTGTAGATGATGGAAGCAATGTTTGGCGCATACGTGCCACCGTAGCTTTCCGCGGCAAGATGGAAAGGTAACTCGGCGTACTGAGGGAAGCGGGAGATGAAGAGACTGAGGAAGGCATGAACATCCACACCAGCGGCAGGGCTCGTGTTCACGGTCGAACCGTCCGAGGAGTACGAGTACCCGACTCCAATAGGCTGGTCAAGGAAAATCATGTTGGCACGCTCGTTCCAAGAGTAAGGGTTGTGCGTTGTGTTCTTCCCTTCATCGGCGATACGGCAGGGACCGAGTTCAAACAATAAACCAGTAGAGGAGCTGCAACCGGGACCACCATTGAGCCAGAGGACGAGAGGATCTTTGCTTGGATTGCTCCTCGACTCGAAGAACCTTGTGCCAAATGAGAATCCAATATCAGAAGCAGTTGAACAATGGCTTACCAAAAGAACAAATGCTTTCCATCAGTGACGTCAAGGTAGCCAGAGTACTGTTGGACAGATGGGTCGCAAAGATGAGGCTCGGTCGTCCGGAGCTGGTAGTTGGGTAATGCCGAGTGCTTCACAACCTCGTCTTCACGATTATGCAAGTTGAGTTAATGACACGCGCGAACTGTGAAAATACGTACACACGAGCCCATTCTGCTTCACAAATTCCTTGCCCTTCTCTACCCAGGTTTCTACTTTGTCTTCGTTCTCACCGTTGTGTATGACAGTTGCAACGTCATGCTCTACGTTGGGAACGAAACCTTCACGTAGGGCATCGACGAGTGCAGGTGCTTCACCAAGAACAATCTGCCCGTCGCTTGCAGGCGCTGCAAAGGCAGAGTGGATGTAGAGTATTGGTAGGAGTGCCAACGCCCTCATTGTTGGTTGGTGGAACTTAACTGAGTTGCCACCGCACTCGCTCGAACCATCAACTATAATTTCATACTCAGCCGCGCACATCGACATGTCATAAATATTTTAATTTTGATAACATTATGTTAAGTCACGTTCAAAAATGTAATGCAGCGTGGTCGTGAACCAGAAGAGCGAAGAGATGAGAGCGAATGCAAAAGTGCAGGCAGATGCAGAGAGAAATCTCATTGTTGAGGCACTAGGCATAAAAGGGAAAAATAATGCAGATAGAGGCAGAGTTGCTGCTCATAAGATGATATGCGATGGGTTTTGGATGGTGAAATGATGTTGAGACAGATTATGGGGATGTGCGAAACGTTATGACAGAAGATATTCTTGGGCTTGATATATTCCGATTTTTCGTCATTGGCCATCGATGTTGATATCGTCTTCTTGAAACGTTGCAGTAGACTTGGGTGGTGACGAGCGGGTGGGACATAAAAGTGAAGGAATACCACGACTTCTGTATGTCAACATTCTTCCGGTCGTCCTTTTAATAGCCGTAGTAGGCACGCTACCAGATTAGGTCGCAGTCAGAAACATCATGATATACAGAAGGTCAGAAAGCTCACCATTCTGTCACTTGGGGTTTGTGTTCAAATAAGCAAGATAGATATTACTCTCCAACATGGTCGCATCACTCACAATAACCAGATGACCTTCGAACCTGTTTTACAACCACGGAGAGTAACGATGTGCCCACGGATCGACTCGTACAGAAGCGTTCGCTGGTCCTTGTCGACCTGAAAAATATCCGGTTAGGGTCCAGTCCACGTGGTAAGAGGTCGACACACATTCGGAAGGACGGACGCGATCAACTGGCTCCCAGTGACCGACAAGGCCAAATCAACGACGATAGCTCTGCGGCCACTACAGAATTGGCATCTGAGCGCACTGGGGGATGCATTTGGAAACGGAAGACGCCGTACGTACCCTTTGGTGGACTCAGCCATGCGTTTCACAATTCTGTCGAGCGTCTCTTTGCCGCCCTCCTTAAGTGCCTTTGTGACGGACTTTGAACCCTGCTCATTCGTAGCAAATTCGAGAAGCCCAGTGACAAGATGGTCCAACGCCATTTGGCGATGCTTGGCAGAGCCATGCTCAAGGACTGAGTGGGAAATGATAAGTATTTATCCGGGGATAAGTATTCAGTATACGTACTGTGTTGGATACAGTAAGAGCCCCACTGATTCTTGGCGACCTCGCTAAAGACAACTGGGCCTTGATTGAGTAGTTCTTCCACAATCCCGTCCTTGGCACACTCTTCTAGATTTTCGAAAGCATGCTGGATTTGATATTAGGAAAACACTAGTGTGAGTACTCATTGTCCCACCTGTACAACGAGCGATCCCGTCTCATGACAGGCAAGTGAGGCCCATTTCCCCTTAAGTGATTTATTAACGCTGGTTGAAGACCAATCAGCTAACTCTTGCCTACGGAAGGACGGGAGACGCACTATGTAAAGATTGGTGGAGCAGGGGGCGTCCATGTCAGTTCCATTATCTACTCGACTCGTTAATACGATATTTTTCAGGCATTCATCCATCACGTACCTTGCTCCAGACGTGGGATGCATGCTTATTTACGAGTGTTTGCGCGGGATCGCCAAGTAAGAGTTCTGAAACGATGAGCAGGCGAACCTCTTCCTCGCAATCTAAAGCCTTTTGTAGGACATGACAACCATAGCAATTGCAAGCAAGTTCAACGATGCGACCTCTGGACAAGGCCGAACTTGAATCAGTACCACCGGGGCATTAAACTTCAAATCACAAGAACGCACCTCATACACTGAACGATCTTACGCCTCTCATCGATACTAGAGGCTGCTTCCAGACACCGCTGGACTGCCCAGTTTCCAAAACTACGGATATACAATACGTAAGGGTCCGCCGGCAGTTTACACAGAGGTGAACTTACCGATGTGCCATCATTTCAAATCCCCTGGCACATATAGCGTCAATAATCTTAGCGCGCTCGCTAGAATCGGCGATCTTGAGTTTCTGCTGAAGGAATATGGAAGCTTGTTGGTCCGAAGATTTAATAATGCGCGATACAAAGAGGTGATACGGTGGTGACGAGGAAGGGTGCAAGAGCGAGAGGAAGTTGATCGGCTGGCCCGGGGCAGCCCGTCAGCAAGGCACATTTGGACGATGAGTTGATAATGCGGCACTGTACCTCATTTCCCTGCAGGATACCTTGTGGACCCTGAGGTGAAGTTGAGACCGTCTTCTGAGCAATGCTAGGTTCTTCTGCGACGAGTCCAGAGCAACGGTCCCTGGCGCAATCGTCGGGACGAAGCCATTCGGTGGGGGGCTGTACTCGATCAGAAAACCAAGGTAAATCTGGGGGGATACGCCGATCGCTGACATGCATTGAATTGGGGACAGGAGGGGGGAACGTAGAATGGATAGATGACCTTTCGGGGAACGATTCATAAATCGCGATTCCTTCTTGTGGTTGATATGGATAAGTAAGTTGAGGGGGGGGGAATCGAGAAGGTTGAGTGGAGAACATGTCCTGGGTACGATACGTTCCGGTTTGTAGCTGTAGACCTTGAGGGGAAGGGACAGAAGGGTGATGGTCATAGGGTATGTCAATCTTGAGACACGAAGCCCTTGCAGGCGAGTCGGTGGGTGTCAGCAGCGAAGATGTCGCAGAAATAGGGGATAAATCCGGAGAGGTATTGCTATGCAAACCAGGAGGTGGGACGTGTGCAAACGGAACGGGGGAGTTGAGATCTAGCGCACGAAGGAGCTGTTCAATGTGCTACAGTCAAAGCTTTGCGTAAGCCAAATGTTGTATGCAATGAGAGTAACGGGCAAGACACTTCACATTATTGACTGGGTCAGGGCTGGCCTTCTTCCTACCGTCGCCGATAGCGCCAACGTCTTTTTTGTGATCGGTCTGGAAGAAATCGATGGGGCCGAAAACGTCTTCGTTCTTATTGGGAGCTGCAAATGTAGGGCCGCGTCTGTCGTCAGGCCTCGCCTTAACCTTTCCCTCCTCAGCACTCTGGGAAAAAGAGGTGATAGCCTGCTGCCAGGACGCCTCTGTGGGCTGGGGCTGAGGGGCCCATATGGAGGACGAAAGGCCGCGCGAGGGCGGGGGAATGCCCTTCAAGACTGGGATGAACGGCTGAGAAGACCCCATGGCGGATGGGAGCTAAAGGTGGGAGTCGGTGCAAGAGTCGCGCTAGGACGATCCAACCTTTTATACAGCGCCTCAGTATGCGTCCAAAGTGTTCAACTTGGGGAGCTCGTTTTCAGCAATACACTCACCATATTTGGACATTTCACACCGTCACACACCCCGTTTGGCAAGTTTCCCTTCTTCGACTGACACTTCTAGATAACACGAGCAAACTCTTTTTGACAGACCGGACAGTTTGGAATCGCGTACCCTACTGGCGATTTAGCCATCGTCGGTCCACGAGCCCGCCCATGTCGATGAATAGATATGTGGTCGCCGTGAGCGTGGCAAAGATCGCGTTAGCGATAGGTGATATGATTGAGAATGGGCAGTTTGGGAGGGTGGGAATGCCAATAAGAATTCATGATTCATGAAAGAATGGATCGTCAGGAGTTTGTAACCGATCAAAAGATCGTGTCACAGATGCACGCTTGAACGAAAGCAAGCAAACGCCCGCAGAAACGAGGTGAGCTGGGAACTCACGCTTTCCATGCTCCCATATGGACGATCTATCGGCGGGCGCGCGATCAAAACAGAACATCCCCTTGCGCGAGACGCTTAAACATATTGATTGACAGCAGACGCGCTTGATGCGACCCGATGGACGGAACGTGGCGGCGAGGGGGCAGACAAACATCAGGCAGCAGCTAAGCGGTTGACAGCGTGGATAAGAAGCCCCAGGGCACACCCAGGGTACAGCGGCAAGGAACAAACGTTTAAGCGGGTACAAACATGTGAAGAAAGTGAGGGGGGGACACCAGAGTGAATACTTCAATACGGGCTAGCGGAAAACGCCAGAAAAACGTGTCCCAAGGTCTACAGGCCGTACAGATGGAAAGCAAATCGATCTTAAACGCTAGGCGAATGTTACCGCACTACTTGGGTACGAGAAACGAAGCAAGACAACGAAGCGGGACCTCCTGCTCCGGTTGTGTCCAACACGTACTGTATGTATGACATATCAGAAAAAAACGTCTCGATCGCACAGGCGTTCGGCGCCTGCCTTTTGCGTGTTCAAAATAGGGTAGCGATCTCTGCCGCCTCATCAAGCCCAGAGCGCCTTAGGACACAACTTTGCGGGGGCTTAGTTCCAGGTGTAACCGATAGGGATATGCAAAAGCGCCTATCACAAGCACCTCTTCTTGCTCCCTGTCAAGCAGCACGAAGGGGGGAAACGTAAGGACCATGTGTACGCCACTTCTGTGGCCGGCGATGCACGTTCCTTCGTGGCTCATTGACGTGCCTCTCGGGTTCACAACTAAAAATTTGGGCAGCGGCCCAGGTCTCGGAAATGCGAGGCGCAGAAAAAAGCTCACGGCAGAGGCACAGGGCGAATCGCGTGGCGAAAATGATTAAGTACAAAACCGACACGAGACCCAGCAAGAGAACCTGAGAGCCGGACTTACTGATAGGGACGATCTATTTTTACGAACGAGTCTAAACACACCCGTATTTGTTAACAACGGCTTGATGCACATAGTCAAGTCATATTTCCAGTTCGATAGACACATCTAACGGGGAATCTTACCAGTACCTACTCGCAGTGAGAAGCAGCGATTTCGAAAACTGATACAAGGTTTCCCATGTATGGCGCGGTAGGTATTCCCTTCTGGGACACGGAGACGACAACGCCACAAACAAACGCTCTAACCAAATAAACCCACAGGTACTAATCATGGGTTAGTACTGCGCTTGTGCCCGTCAGTCAGTGTTCTGATTGCAGAAAGATGTCACGCACGCTCGAAGACCGCAACGGGAGCGGTGCGCGCAAATGACGCGGTCCATCAGGTGATCTGATCGAGCCTTCGTTCGAAACAAGGTTTCGTTGTTAGGATGGGAAGACCCGTCATAGCCGTAAATGTCTGGCTCCTTGTTGCTGACAGAAACACGGGGGGATGTGACAAGACAAAAGTAAACTTTGTGAGAGCGGCAAGACAGAACTAATGTTTTGGAGGCTGTTCCGCAGGAACAGGTTGAGGACACAACGTGACGAGAGAAATAGAAGGGGCTGACAGACGGAAGCAAGGGTAATGACGGCAAGTTGGCTCCAGTACGTACAGCCAAGGATACTCGAGTGAAAGTTGGACAGGACAGGAAAGTGGATACGCCGCCCATTGTGAAACAATAAGTTCCTTGGAGAGTAGAGGAAAGGCTGGCGAAACCGATTGCCATGACAGTATATGCGTAAGATCGAATCGAGGATTGGGGTCAGGGGTGCCTGCTATTCATGGCACACATGAAGGACGAGTAGGCTGGTGGAAGATGCCCTTGACTTTGCAATGAGGTGAGAAAATCAAATGCAAACAGGAAGCCACCCCCTGCGACACATGCGATCGGCTTCCGTAAGGAGGAAGATTTTTCTTCGGTGACGGAACTAGAGTGCCCGATGGGGTAGTGACAAGTCGAACAGCCATGGGGTCCTAAGTGTTTGCAACTGGCAGTTGTCTGACATTGATGCTTCGTGATAATCATCAGAGAACGACAGACGGAGCGCGCACTGTGCGCAGGCACATGCTACATCCGAAGCGACGAGATTACGATATCCAGGAAAAATAATTGGATATCAAGATGGAGGCACGCCGCAACGGGGTGAACCGGAATGTCCAGCCTTAGTCGAGATCATAGTTAGCTGGTAGCTGGATACAATGTCTGCAGAGAGAAAAAAGAAGTGGTCATATGAATCAAGCCAACGTTTGGTTGGGTAATCAAACGGATCAGAGAAGACTTGCGACAATGTGTCTGTGATGGAGACTCAATGAAGAATCGATTGGGTGAGGAGATCGCACCTAGCCGGTTCATGAAGCCCTTAAGTCGCTTTTTTTTTTTGACAACGCTTCGGCGCGTGAGCCACCACTGTCAAGGTGTTCAGCCGAAGAAAGTTACGCAAATGGGGAACACGGAGGATCCCAAATAGAGACGAGAGGGAACAAATTGAAGAGCGTGGAGTTGGAGGGAATATGAAATAAAAATCAGAAAAGTGGAGGCACGTGTCAAGTGAGGATGAGTGGAGAATAAGATGAAGCAGAGGAGAGGAGGTACTGTATGAGGTGTGAAAAGGGGAAGAAGGGGATGGAGACAGTTGGATGAAGGCACGTAAGTATGACGGGCCATGAAAGGTTATCATATCAGGGGATGACAAAATACAAAAAAGAATGAGATCCGGGTTGCAGGGTAACCTTTCGGGGGGTACCCAGATGCCATAGTTGACGACGGCCAATGAGACACAAGTTTACGTCAATTGTATATTTACCGGCATGGTGGATGTTTATGGGAACGGAAGCGGAGGTGGAATGAGGTCAGAAGGGGAAGGGGGACCGGAAGGGGGAGGGGAAGCAGTGGGAGTGGGAGAAAGGGGGGGCGGTGTGTGGGGGCTG
>Ga0307510_10009554_pt1 | contig 11558 bp, 4 predicted proteins | sample 12_EM_MG_FD_207224 | JGI IMG/M metagenome (GOLD analysis project Ga0307510, IMG submission 207224) | Populus trichocarpa ectomycorrhiza microbial communities from riparian zone in the Pacific Northwest, United States - 12_EM | ecosystem: Host-associated > Plants > Roots > Unclassified | place... | reverse complement strand
GGGAGTGTAATAAAAACTAATTTTTAAATTATTTTTTGTTTGGAAATGTATTAAAATAATTTTATTTTTTATTTTTAAAATTTATTTTTAATATTAGCACATCAAAACAATCTAAAAATAAAAATTAATAATTTAAAGCTAAAATGTTTTTTAAAAAATGTTTTCAAAAATAAAATTATATCAAAATACAAAATAAGACCTTGACAAATAGTTGTCATCATCACTGAATAAAAACAACCAGTTAGTTAGATGTCATGAGTCTATAATTTTTTTTTTTATTCGCTGCTAGGAAATGAATTTCTCTTTAGAATTAGGTTGACATGCAGCTACTAATAATACTGGGGTGTTTGAAAGTGTGGTAGTAATTATTTTTTAAAGTGATTTTTATTTCAAAACATATTAAAATAATATTTTTTATTTTTAAAAAATTATTTTTAACATTACCACATCCAAATAATCTGAAAACATAAAAAACATATTAATTTAAAGCAAAAAAATAAATAAAAAGATAAATTTAAATTTTTTCAAAAACAGTTCCGAAATGCAGTGTCCAACACTGAATTTATTGTAATTATAATAATTATATGTGTTGCTTTTAAAAAAAAAATCCATAAAAAAAGTTTACTGTTTTTGTTTAAAAAATACAACTTGAAAACAAAAAACAAAAAATGGAAATAGCAAATGATCCATAAACTTTATTCTTGTATGATTTTTTTTTTTTTAGATTAGTGATTAACCAGCTAAGCATGTTTTTCTCAAAAGTTTCCATGAAATAATAAAAGCTCAAGTCATGCCTTCTTCGAGAGGGCAAATGTACAACTAAATAAACACTCATGGGTGTAATTACTTGATAAACAATAAAAGATGTGTTATCTTCTACAAAATTGTATTTGTCCCTCCAGTCTCAAAGTACTGTATAATTTTCTTAACTATCACCTACAGAATATCCTGCTGCAGAATTCACTCAGCAACCAGTTGAAAAGTCTTTTATGGTTCCGATACAGCTTAGTTAATTCCAATTATGTAAATCTATACTGAAAAGTATATGTTCTCAAGTACTGTATAGTTCATGTTTAGCTCCTTATTTTATTCTTTTATTATTATTATTATTAACGTAGGTGTCCGGGTCAACTTGTATGCATCTCGATAAATCTCATGGGTCCTGAAGTTAACGATGATGTAAGCTTCCAGTGATCATGAGTTTTGTGGGACTCGAATAAGTAATCTTTAAAAAACAAACTCAAAACCTAACTAATTAAGCTACACCGTATTCTTATTTTACTCTCATTTGCTACGTTGTATGCCTATTTATTTTGATGAATACAAATATTATCCATGTTATGATGGACAAAACTCTTACTTTTTTTCATTATCTTACTTGGTATTAAAATTAAAAATAACTCACGTTATACTTCCTAGATCACACTTTGACACCATATCAACTTCTTTCTCTTCCATTGATGTCAAAAGCACCAATCCACTCTCAACCTTTCTCATCCCTACTTGTCAGTATCTTTTAAGCTTGATGGCCTAAATTATTTGGGCTGATAATCTCAGTTTCTTTCATTCTTTCACAACAATGATCTTTTTAGGTTCATGGAAGGACCTGAATCAATTCTTGAGAAACTTAATATTGATAATTCTCCCAATCCTTCTTATACAACCTGGTATAAGAAAGATCAAGCTCTATTGGGTATTCTCTTTCCCTCCATCATTCCAAATCTTGTGGCTTCTGTGTATGGTTTAAACACTTCGAAACAAGTGTGGACTGCTCTTAAAACACGGTTTTCCTTTCAATCTCGTTCTCGCATTGTTCACATGAAGTGCCTATTATAGACCATTACTTAGAGGTCTCATAATTGTTTTGCCTATTTAAAGAGTGCCAAATCTATATATTGGCTGCTGCAGGGAAGCCTGCTGATAATCAAGATTAATTTGATCTCTTGTCTTCTTGGTGGTCCGAGCTAGGATTTTAACCCCTTTATTACATCTTATAATTTTGCTTCCAAGAATAAAAACTTTACCATTGAAGATTTTAATGTTGAGCTGTTGAGGCATGAAGCTCTTTTTGAAAGTCGGCATAGCACAGTGGTCTTTAATACCACTTTTGCTTTTGCTATCAACAAGAAGCCTTCATTTGGACAAAAGAAAAGTCCATTGGTTCTTGTTATCGCTCGACCATCTTGTCCATCTGAAATAGATGTTCCCATCAATGGTCCTAAGAGTGAGAGGTGAGAAAAAAAATCAAAAAAATCAAAAAAAATCAAAAAATCAAACCATGAAAAAACTCGATTAAACCGATTAAAATATTTTAAAAAATATTAAGTTTAGTTCGGTTTCAATTTCATAAGTCTGAAATCGAAAAACCTCAACCGGACCGAATTGGTTTAGTTAAAAATAAACCAAATCGAACTACAAATAACCGAACAGAACCGAACCGAACCGAAATCTATCGGTTGGGTTTTGGTTTTTTATATAACATAATCGAATCGAACCAAACCGAAACCGGTCAGTTGGAACTGGTTTCGATTCGGTTTTGGTTTTATTTTTTATATTTTACAAAATTTTAATTTACTTATTTTTATAGGTAAAAACCGGACTAAACCGAAAATAATCATCCCTAAATGGTCGTGCCCCTGGTTCTTCATCTCTTCGATCAGCTTCAATTCAGACCTCCAAAGGCAATCAACCCATGTCAAATCCATGAGAGTAGGTCAAATTGCTATAGAGTGCTATCATATATATATATATAGTTTAACGTGGGTGTCCGGGCCAGCTTACACGCATCTCGACTAATCCCACGGGCCCTGAAGTTAACGACCATGTAAGCCTCCAGTGGCCATCATATGAGCAACCACAGGGCTCGAACCTGAGACCACAGAGGGAGCAAACCTCTTGGTCCCAAACTCTTATCACTGGAGCACCACCTAGATAGTTATGCTACCATATATCATTATCCACTAACCTAGCTTGCAGGAATGCTAGCTGAGTTTAATACACAATTTGAGCACCAAGTGTGGTGTACATAGACAACGTTTTTGGATGATAAAAATCGCACTCATTTGTTGCCCTTAAATGGAACAGACTTTCACTATAGAAAATGGTACAATTATGTTAATTAAAAGTACTAGCTCTATTTCTTTACAAATTAGCTATTCTAATTTTCAACTATCCAATATTTTTGCACTACCCGCATACCTCCACCAACTAATTTTGTATCAATAAATTTTCTTTAGACAATAACTGTTACTGGTACTAATTTCATAGTGAAGGAGAATCAGAGATATTGAATACTACTCTATAGATAGGTTGAGAAAAGTCTTTATACTTTGGAGGATAAAGAAGCTACAATCAAAAGGTTTTTGAATATATTGAATAAAGAGATGGATAATGTGGTTGAGTTATAATATTATATTGAGCTTTATATTATATTGAACTTTATGATATGATTTATATATATAATTATCAAAATAAAAGAACTGTGAAAAGAAAGAAAGGGAAGTACTTGAGGCTGAATTTTAGAAGAGAAAAGATTGTCACATCAAAGCTAAATATTAGGGGAAATTAATTTCGATAATTAGAGATTTATTTTTTTTCTAATACATAATTTTACTCTAATAAATATAATTTTTTATCTGACTATTGGATTTGACTAAAACTTTACCAAATATTTCTTGAGGTCTTTTTTTATAGTGGGTTAAAATTTCAAGCTAATTAGAAAAAGTCTTAATATAAAATCTAAAAGCTACTATGCAATAGTTATATTAGTTTCCTAATTAATTTATGATTATTTTTCATGTTCTATTTAGAAATTTTTTATTATTTTTTTAGCATTGTTAATAATGTTTTTACTTATTATAAATAGGGTCACTTACATTATATTTAGGTTTTTCTGGGACATACTTTGATTTATTGTGTATGTGATGTTTTATTAATACTTTTTGGTTCTTCATTTAACTATTCTGATTTATTGAAGAATTAACCAATCTTCGTGATGTCTTTTATACTTATGGTTTGCGTTTCTTAATTTATAATTGGTGGGTGGGGGTTTGGTTATTTATTATAATCTTGGTATCTTAATATAAATTATCATTAATTGTGACAAAGCTCAATTCAAAACCTAATTTTAGTTTCTTGGAAACGATTAATTTGGTGGTAGGTTTATTATCTTTATATCATTCAAATCACCATGTTTAGCTCTTTATTTTACTCCAATTGTTTTACTTTTATTTACTACGTTGTATGCCTATTTATTCTGATAAATACAACACTCCATGCTATGCTGGCCAACACTCTTCTTTTTATATTATCTTGCTAATTGTATTCATGCAGCTATTTTACCGACTAAACTTGACCTTTTAGAATCATCTTTCACCTTAGAACCACCTTATCATATGGAGTACATTATGAGACGTATTGATTGCAATAGCTTGATCTCTTCACAATAAATCCTCACAATCCCAAATGAAATCAAATGAAGTTCAAAACATACCTCAATAATACAACAAAAAAATTCAAAATATTCCCAGATGACAAAGACAACTTAATGAAATGAATAAGGTGGGGTCTGGGGAGACACGAGTCACACCCGTTCTCTTGTTTCAATCTACTGCCATGTTTGACCTTTATGGATGCATTAAGTAGCCTATGGATAACAATATATTGTTGCGAGACACACAAGCATAATGTTCACTTGAGTTTTCTACAATTCGATAATCGCACGAATTATTTCCCATTTCATACTAGAGATTCAAAGAGGAAGGAAATAAGGGCATTAATGATTCGTACAAGGCAGCAAATTGGTTTTCCATTGCAATATACACTATTTGAAGTACTCTCCACGGTTAGTGGCGGAGCCAGAATCTTTTAAATATGAGGGCAAATTATTAATAAATATTATATTATATAGCTTTGATTGACTCTTTATTCTTAAAAAATTTACGCTTGAAATACTTGTCTAGTGACATGTTAATTTAATATGAACCTGCTGAATTTTTTTTATCATCATTAGTGTCTACATAATAATTAATACAACTACACAATAATTCACTGTTAAACCAAAATCAGTTGAGTTACAAAATAATTCTAAATCTTTCATATGAAATTAATAACAAAATACACGTCAATTCATCAAAATCAAAACATATTTCAATTCATATCTATATGCATATAATAAGTATGTTGATTAAATTATACTTAATCATTTCTAGAAATTTAATTAAGGAACAATGCCTAGTGTATGTGTAAGAGGAACAATGCTTAAAAAACATGCTTTCTACTTGATATTTTACTTACAAACAAATCATGTGAAAATATTAAATTTCAATATACTACTCTGTCAATGCAAGAGATGTCAAGAATAGTGATTTTGCATGAATATTAATTTATTTTTTTATAATAAGAAAAGAAACACTTAATTGATTAAATTAGCATATTTAAACATTTATTTTGAACATATTTGAATATATTCATATCAAAACCAACCTCATAAATCCTAATATTTTTAATAACTAATTATAAAAGAATAAAACTAAAATTAGATAATGAAACAAATAGAAAAGATGAAGAAAATTTACTTAAAGTATAAAGTAAAAGACAAAAAAATTTAATTAATAAGAAATTTGCAGGATTGGCGAGGCAGGGAACGGCAGCTGAACAAAAATGGAAGATAAAGAAAAAACAAAAGGGGAAAAGGGAAAAAATTTGGGCAGCTATATATATATATATATTAACATATGTCAAGTCAGTTAACAATAAAAATCTTCCTTCGTGTAGCAATAACTCATTAAAATAATATATATATATATATATATATAAAAATTAAGGGGACAATTGCCCCCTTTTGACCCACTGTGGCTCCGCCACTGTCCACGGTAACATCACAGCGTTGAAATGTACTCAACCCGAGTGTTGAAATGATTGATTACAATATGGATCTATTTAGGTAGATTTAACAATTTTAATGAGTTAAAATTCTCTTAAGTTATTGGAGAAATGGTGGGTTATGTTTGAGAATTTTTTTTTATTAACGTGGGTGTCTGAGTCAGCTTGCATACACTTTAATTAATTTTACGGACCCTGAAGTTAACGATCATGTAAACCTCCGGTGGCCCTGAGAGGACTCAACTCGTGATCATTGAGGAGCAAACCCAAGACCTGACCAGTTGAGCTACCCCTCAAAGTTATATTCGAAAAATCTTAATCATAGAAGTTATGATATTAATAGGTTTTTTTTTAATCTTAAATTCAAATAATTCTCCACTTATTATCTAAATAAGTTAAGTACCCCTATATGAAATCAATTTTCAACCATTTATTTTATAACTCAACAATTAAGTTCTTACCAGCACAACCCATCATTTTTTTCATAATTAATATTTTAACTTCAGCTTTGTAGAATAATAATTTTGCTTCTCAAGACCTTAGGTCATTATGAGCTGCATTTAAGTGAATCAATATCTGTTTTAGGGTTTGCACAGAAGGCATGTTATGAACTTATGATCATTCCCTACAATATGAACTTGTGGTCTGATGAACGAAACACTATTATTATTGTCTCTGTTCTTTCTTCACAGCCTCAAAACAAGACAAAGCCATGTACAGTAGGCCCCAAATGCGTGCCTTGGCACATGAAACAGCACCAGCGAAAGCTAAGATGAGAGGGGGACCGTATATATATATATATAGGTTGAAAATGACACCGTATCATCAAAAAACTTTTCTACAGTTTTATTGATAATCTATACGTTTCTGCTTTGCAAAAAGACGTCTCATCAATGAATGCAAAGCCACCTGTGTGTGAAGGAGGCGGTGCGATCTTGCATGGATTGAAACCTGCCATAAGTTCTCGAAGGCAATCCCATTTCATCAATCTCTGGTATCACGCCTAGTTTGAGGGATAGGCTGGCAATGATTATTATCGAGCCTTCAACTATTTGAGATATCTAACTAATCCCATTCACGTGGAAGAAATTTAAGAGTACACTTGTTCTAATTGTGTATCCCACTAAAAGAAAAGATTTAATTAGCTTAATTATGCTACCTACCAAGAAAATAAACAAGACAATTAAATTTTTTACAATAATCATCTTTTTTTAACCAAATATTAATATTAATTTTCTTACAATATTAATTTATTGTAAGAAAGAGCAAATAAGCAGAATGAAAAGGAGTGCTCCAAGCAATATACGGTTGGGGGTCTCTCTACTGTTGAAAGAAAAGGAAAGGGTGACTTGGTTTTTTAATGAGAATTTGTGGGGCCTTATTAACCATGAACTGATCACTCAAAGCATCGATCCTAATCAAATGTTAATAGTACAGTAGAGTGAAAATTTTGATTTAATTTTCAGAAAAATTAACGGAATATTTTTTTTTTATTATTATTTATTTTTCTCTTGTTATTTTTTTAAATAAATTTTATTTATTTATCGTATTTAGTTTCTATTATTCTAATTACTATTTATTTTATTTAAAATATTTTTTTTCATTCTCTTTAATTTTTCATTTGTTATTTTTAATTCTTATTCTTTTAATAAACTTGAAAAATAATATTAATAAGTTATTTTTTAGTTTATTTTTGTAGTATAGTTAAATATTAAAAAATATTTTTCAAATTATTTTTTATAACACGGTCAAATATAAAATTTAATTTATTTTTAAAAATATATTTTTTTATAAAAATTATTTTCCAAAAAAATCTACTTTCGCAAACAAACGAGCCTGACATGGTATTTGTACCTGCCTCGTTGTGGGGGCCATTGCTACCAAACTTGGGCCCACTTCGAAGCCACCCTGTCAGGGGCTTCAAGCGTATCAAATAATGTTCACGATCTCACTTACGTTGTCGTGACGTTACACTTCAATAGACTCAACGTGGAATGGCATCTGTAGCTAAAAAATGACTTCGGTGTAGGGCATCAAAAAATATCACGAGAAATTAGGAAAGAGAAAATTGGCCTTTTCGGGGACTAAGAAAAAAGACACACCGACACGTGGCCCGTAGTATAGTGACGAGGCTGGCTCAGGAGACAGGACCACTTGGATAGTCGGCGTCCGTTTGCAGCTGGCTGTGTGTTTGTGTGACCAAGTCTAGAACGTCTATAGAAACTGACAAAACACAACTTTTTGGAAAGTCAAATGTAATAAAGTTATGGACGTAAATTGCCTTGACCCATTCTACTTCCTTTGTGACTTTCTTTCACCATAAATAAAACTAAAAGTACTATAATGCCCTTTAGATCTACTCGTGTCGGTCTTGAGGAAAAATAAAAATAAAAATAAAAATTGCACCGGACGAAATATATATATATTAATTAAAATTAGAAAGATCAAAGATTTGGGCATTAAACATTCCGCATTTTTTCTCCATCCTCTCCACTAAGCTAAATTTATGTCTCCCGTTGCTTCTTTTTTTTTTTCAATTAATGGGAGATAATGCATGGAGGATGATTTCCATCCCTCTCAATCTTTTTTGAAGGGCATTTATTTTGTATAAAATATTTCATATAAAAATATTTTTATGATTTTTTTTTATATTGGTTTTGTAAAAAATATTTATATGAAAATAACCAACTATAATTAACCTTAGTTCATTTGTTTAAAGTATTTTCAACATATTGAATTTTGTAAGATATTTTGTAGACATTAATCAGTTTCATAATATTAATAAACTATTTCATCCATCATAATCTATTTGGTTGGTATCGCCATCGTCATACTATAACAAACCAGTATCATTGTTCTTGCTACAACCATCACTTTTACCATCACAATTACTTTGTTACCATCACCTCCTTTTTACTTTTATATTTACCTTCATTTTTCTATCATCACCTCGCCGTTATAACACTTTAAACTAGTGTATTTTTTATAATTTTAATTTATTAATATATAAAAAAATTAAAAATATTTTCATATATTTTCAAAAGTAAAACCTAACTATTCCTAACAAATCTAATAAATTAGATTTGCGCGTTGTTGCAAGTGAGGGCAAACGTCGACTTGTAGCAGAAGGAAGAATTGAAGATCTAAAAAGGACGGAAAGGTACCGTACATAACATGAAGATTAGGAGAACACTATTGAGAACTTTTTTAAAAAATAAATTAATGTGAATATTCAAGTTAATTTGCATGTGTCTCAATTAATTTTATGAATCCTGAAATTAATAATCATATAAATCTTTAGTAGTCCTAAAATTTATAGGACTCGAACGGGTAACTTTTAAAAATTAAATTTAAAATTTAAACAATTAAACTATATAATTCAGAGTTACTATTAGGGATCTTCAGGGTTAGTATTGAGGATTTGACTTGGGGGGAATGGTTAGGTTGGTTCACATGCACATAACTTTATTTGTGGCCTTTGAAGATGTGTGTCCTTTCACGAGCTTTGTCTTCATAGCTCTGTATCACTCGTCTTGCGATCATACCTTTACGTCTTTAATGCACCATAGTCCCGTTTTGGATGTAGATTCTGTAGCTTTCTGAGCTGACGACCCTTCTGAAGGGAAGGTCTTTCTAGCCTCATTCGATCTGTGCACCTCCTTGGCTCGGTTTCTTGTGGTCTCTCACGCTTCCATATCTAGCCAGTATGACTAAAATGGCTGGTGCCTTAATATCGGCTTGTTTAGCTGTGTATTTATATCCCATTCAACTTGAGTCTCAATGCTAACTATGCATACTGAATTATGTATCAATATTGTTAAATATTTTATATATATATATATTTATGGAGGATTTATATCACTAAATAAAGTATCTTAAAAGATGTATTAAAATAATATTTAATAAAAACTCTATGACAAAACCGTTACTTTTCTTTTTTACCAATTTGTCTTGGTTTTGTTTCAAGATTGATTTCCACAAATTTTCCTTAGAAAGGTTAAATCTTTTTATTATTGTTGTTGTTATTTCATGTTTATTTAGTGTTTTTTTATTAAATAACATGACGTGTAAGTTACAGTTGGCATAATCTATTTATTTTTAATATATTATTTCAAAATAATTTATTTGATGATATAGGTGCTGTGTGAATATAAAAGTTATTTTATAAATAAAACATATTTAATGCTACATATACATGAATAACTAATATCAAAACTTAACGAAAGAAAGTTATTGGGTAAACGAGATAAATTTAGAGAACAAGGACTAATTGAACTAATTCAAACAACATAAAAATTGATAAACCAAATTAAAAACGCAAGTAAAAATAAGTTATTGACACAAACATGAGAATAAGTTTAATCTGGAAATTTCAATGCTCAATTTCTCACTAAAATCATCAAAACATGGCATTCTATGTATAACTTTGAATGTTTCTTTGTCTTTTTTTCGGGGGTTATAGGTTTTTTCTTTTTTTATATCTAAGTGGGAGGAAAACCTTTACAAACAACATTAATATTGATTGTTGATATCTCTTTACACGGCATTAATTGTTAATGTCAGTATCATGTGCTTATAAAAGAAGACTCTACATCAATTTATACACGATTTAATATTGAGATCATTTTTATTTTATTTTTAAAATTTTATTATCCTCGGGTTTTTTTCTGTCAAATTTTATTCCCATTTGTTTTTTTTGCTGCTTTTTTTTTGCAAGTTTCTTTTATTAATATTTTTATGTGATTTCATACTTTAAAATTAAATTTGTTAATAGTTAAGTTTTTTTATTAAACCCGGTCCAAGATTTCACAAGTTATAAATTTTAGATATTACACTATGTTTAAGAGGGTCGTCTAGGTTTGTTTGGTTTTTTTTTCTTATTTTTAATCTTTTTTTATTTTTTGGGTTTGATTCTATTGGGTTAACCCTATATAATTATTTTTAATTTCAACCATATTATTTTTTAATCTATAAATAATCTATCAAGATATAATAGGCTCTCGATTAGTGTTTGTCTTTGTAGTTCAATATATTTTTTAAAAATATCAAATTGATATTTTTATACTTTTTTAATGATTTTAATATACTAATAAAAAAAATAAAAAAAATTAAAACAAATTATTATAGTGTATTTATAACCAAAATAATATTTTTAAAAAGTATCTTACACCATATTACCAAATATCCAAAATTACTTGTAGATCCACTAAAAGACAAAAACAATTGATAAGTTATTACAACTAAGAAAAACAAATATCACAGTGTGTTTGTGCTAAGTAGCACAATCAATTAAAACTCAATAAATTGTGCTCCTTTCAATAGTTTAATTCTATACTACTAGGAGTAGTGCAACTCTTAAAAATTAGAAAAAAATAAAGATTGCGCTGTGGGGTGTGCCGCAACCTTCCCAATTTTGAATTACCTCATTTCGTGCCCATTTTGACACAAATGGGTATTTTATTCATTTGTCTCAAATTTTGCACCATTTAATGGTTGCGCTCCTTAAGAATTACCAAGCAGCATAATCTTTATATTTATTTATTCAGAACCTCTTTATTTTTTTTTAAGATTGCGCTACTAAACATCCAAGGTAATATATATATATATATATATATATATATATATATATATATATATATATATAAAAAATTTTTATATATTTTTTATCAAATGTT
>Ga0307510_10009553_pt1 | contig 11558 bp, 2 predicted proteins | sample 12_EM_MG_FD_207224 | JGI IMG/M metagenome (GOLD analysis project Ga0307510, IMG submission 207224) | Populus trichocarpa ectomycorrhiza microbial communities from riparian zone in the Pacific Northwest, United States - 12_EM | ecosystem: Host-associated > Plants > Roots > Unclassified | place... | reverse complement strand
CTTTATCTTTAATAGGAAGATAAAACAAAAAAGAAAAGAAGTGTGGGTAGTAAAACAAGGCAATGATTTAGCACGCATTACACGGCCAAAAAAGGTGAATACGAACCATATACTGTTATTATACAGCCTTCGTACAGACCTGTTTGGAAGGGAAAAAGACAGTGCTTGCACTTTTGTATGGGACGTCGCCGGCAAGAGAGCGGCTTTAGTTTTGACGGTTACTGCGAGAAAAGGAAAGAGAAGATTGAGGGCACTTTGAAATCGATATCTTTGCCCGCTGCGCTGGCGGTTAAGATTTTCTAGAGATAAACCCGATTAGTTAGAGGCCTTGTGTTTTATTGGAGGCGTCTTCGTTTTACTTTTGAACGAGTATCGACTTTTGTTCTTGCTTGGCAATGGTCACCAATAAAAAGTTCGATTATCCATCGTTTGGTTAGGCCGGTTGGAGTTTGGTGTGAACGTGTGGGCCCAGCGGATGGGGAGTCAGAAGTTACAACAGCGAAACGGCAACTGCCATGACTTCCAGCGACGACGACGTTTTCATACTCGCTAGAGGCAATTGGAAAGAAACAACTCTTCAATGCCCTTCCTTCTTTCCTTTTTTTTAATATTCCTCGATGAGATTTTGAAAGTCACATGTATATACAAGAAGGATTTTTCTAAAATATGTCTTGAATATTGCACGTTGAGAAGTATTATTTTTTTAAAATCCCTCCGACTCTTAAATCATTGGCCATTATTTATTTGATTCGGATTGTATAGGGTATTGAATTTTATTTTATTTTCAAAACTACAATAAAACTAAAAGGTTGTTCACTTCCTCACGGTTTCACGTGATAGTTGATTTCTTTTTCATCACTCAACTTTAATTTCTTTAATTTTATCTTTTTTTTTATGCGTTGATATTTTTCTGTATTTACATGCTGACAGTTCAAAGTGTTTGACCAGAGTTTCTAATTTTATTGCAAACCAATTTAATGAGATTTTATTGAAATTGGTAAAATAAAACACAGTTAAAAGAAAGATAACCAAACTCAAAACTAAGCAAAAACAACGGGGCATTACCCATATTTGCAGGGGGAAAAAAAAACAATCTAGTCCAAATATTCAACTTTAGCTCATTTTTTTGTCCTTTTAGTTTTATAGATTTTGTTCTTATCAAAAACTTTATTTTATTTTACATTGTAGTTTCTAAGTTTTTTGAATAAAAGAGAAAATATATATATATATATTTTGAATAAAAAAACAATCACGTTTTGTGAAACCCAGTGTGTAGCTCTGATCTCTACTTCCGTGGGTCAAACATGAGAAACAGATATGATAAAAAAAAAAAGATTGGATGAAGGAGAAACACTTTTTTTTTTCTCAAACTATTTTTTATTTAAAAATATATTGAAATAATTTTTTTATTTTTTAATATTTATTTTTAATATCAATACATAAAAAAAATTAAAAAAATAAAAATAAATATAAATATTTTTTGAAAACTCCATTTAACACCTCTCCCAAGCACCCTTTACCGGAAAAGAAGTGCGGGCACAAAGGCTCTGCTCTCTGGTCTTAATTTTCCGGGCCTCGAGATCAGGCTCTAGTATTTTTTTGGGTAGTGGTTCAGTGACACATGGGGCCTGTCACAGAGCCCACCAAAAGCTTGGGGATTATGACGATGCTTAAAGAATAAAGATTCTTGACACCATTGATTATGACCAAGGCTTGAATTTTGACTGCTTCAAAAATCTCTGCGTTGACACTGATCGCAACGATGATAAAATGATCCTTTTAATTTACAAAAGTTTCAATGAATTGAGAGAATACATCGGTGTTAAATTCAAAAAATATCAATTACTAATCAAACAATTAATAAAGGTGTTGAATTTTATGTCTCTTTTTTCATTTTTCATCACAAAGTTTTCTTGTATTTTAATTATGATAATCTATTTTATTGGCAAAATAATTAATTAATTGTATATATACATCATTACTTGTCAGAGTTGAAAGAACGCCTTCAAACCTGTACAGCACGACATTTTTGCTCGAATTATGTATTCTCATTTTAATTATTATTCTTATCCCGTTTCTACTATTGCCAGAAATTAGTCTTCGAATTCGAAACGGTCGCTTTATCAAAGAACGAACGATGGTTGCTTCGAACCATTACCACGTAAAACACCTTTGTATCACATCGTCATCATCTCATCCGAGAAATCGAGACCGAATGGGATCGTACCTTAAGAATACTTTCTTCGTTCTCTAGTTTCAATATCTTAGTGAGAGAAAATAATAATAATAATAATAATAATAATAATAATATAAAGGTGGCCTCCACCAGCCCTTCATCTTTCATAACTAAACTTTTTTTCCAACCGATATAGCAACTTGGCTCCTTTTTCTTTTTATTCCATCAATTAAATCATTTGATTTTATAGTTTTTTTTATATTTTAAAAATATTTTTATTTTAATATACTAATATCAAAAATAAATTTTTAAAAATATATATATATTATTTTGATATATTTTAAAATAAAAGAAAATTAGAAAATAATTGATGACTCATAAATCACATTAAACATTGCTGGAACTTATTCTTATTTATCTCAAGGTATCGCATGGAAACCGCATTTAAATTTCTACTCCACTTTGAATATTATAGCACCGAGTTGCACGACAAAGAGTGTCTCTGGAACATTTATCATGGGAGTTTAATACAAGTATTTTTTATTTTTAAATATAAAGTGAGATTCTTCGAATCTACCAAACTTTAATCTGTTAACTGTACTGGTAAAGCGGCTGGCAATGTTAGAGAAAATAGCAATAATTATGAGATCTTCCCCTCTTTACGGCGAATCATTTTCACGCCCTCCTACTGGCTCTACTGTTCTTTTATTTTTAGTTTTAATAATGATGATATTTCAAAATACAATATATATAAATAATATATTATTTAATGTTTTATATATTGGCTAATTAATATATTTGGGTACTTAAATTTTATATTTTAGTTTCAAGAATTTCATGTTTAAAATAAAAATTTATATTTTTATTACTTGCAAAAACAGTCTCAATCACCTTAAGGCTTTCCAATATTAAAGTTAATATATATGAAAAAATCAATAAATATCTTTTAAAAAATTAAATTCAAAGAATACAAATATTTGTAATTGAGTTTTAAGGGAGTTATTGCTCTTAAATATATTAGAGTTTATGATCAGCATTACTTTAATGATTTAGAAGGTATTTATACCCTGAAATTTTTCGATTATATATATTAATGAGACAATAAGTATGGTAGATCTCTTACGATATCTTATATATATATATATATATATATATATATATATATATATGAGTATGACAGTTTATCATGTTTTCAATGTTTTTATTTCAGGGAATCGTTTGAAGTCAAAATATATAGTCTTAAAACTTGATAATAATTAAATTTAAATGTCTTTAATTATTTATAAGCTTTGTGAGTCTGACATGTTTATCAGACTCGAGTTACCTTAAATTTGTTAATCAATCAAGTCTAAATTTTTCGGACCTATTATATTTGTGATATCTATTTTATTTATTTTATTTGGTTAAGAAATTTTTATATTTATAAAAATATTAACCAAATATTTCAACGCATCAAATACCTAATAAGCGTATTGTGCATGGATAAGTACAGTTGTCTAATCAATGCTTCAAATTGAAATGGAACTGGTCACGTGATGGAAGCGAAGCATCCACTGTTGTGGTCCGATTGTCTCGCGTCCCAGTAGAAGAAAGAGAGAGACCCATTTACAATTTTTGAAATATTTTATTTCGTAGAATCTGACACAGCAATCTATTGTTTAATGACTTATAATATAAGCTATAATTCGAGAGGCATTTTCTTTTCCTCTTCTTGTTTTTTTTTTTTCCCTCTCTGTAAATGTTTCTGCATATTCTGCAGCACATTTATTATCATGATCATAAATATAAAGGTTAAATGATATGTGATATAATCTCAAGAGAATCCATGAGTCCAAGCGTGTGACAACCAATAGTCCATGATGCACGAATGGACCTTCATGGTCTAGCCCTGTGCAACTGCCTAAAATAACCCGAGAGTCCCTTCATGCAAATAGCTTGGGGTGGGCTTGGATCGGGTAACTTCACACGGTGGATTTTTATTAACCACGATCCAGCCCAGTACACTCAAGAGCAAACTGCTTGGACCTCCTTCATTAAATTATTTACCCTTTTTTCAGGTATAAATAAATTCCCAGATTGATTTCCTCTCCTAGGGTCCGTCCGGCATCTAATGTTGCTGGGAAAGTTTGGGTCTTCGGCATCCGAAACTGGAACATGCCGTCAACAGACCAAAGTAGCGAAAAGGAGGATTGGCTGGCACAGCTTACTGGAAAGCAAGGCGCAAGGGAGTGTGGTAAAGTAGCTAGAATCGAGGTAATTGTTTTTCAACTTTGACGACATCTCGCAGTCCGAAGAGAAAAAATGGCTGCTCTGTCTATGGCTCAATTAGCTGTCTCCTATAGTGGTCCCAAGCTCCCGTGAGTTTTGATTACCTGTTTCCTAAGTGGCATGCTCCCTTTCTTGCTCTCGCAGCACCATCTCTTCAGTATCAGGGATCATCACTAGAGATTTGATCCTTTCTCTGCTGGGGGGCCTAGGCCACTTTAACCTTTTGCTTTTATGAATGGACACCGAAGCTGTCCAATTAAACAATTCATTTTTATTTCGAAAGACTGGATTAACTTCAATTTCGAATCACCATATCCATATATATAGTTTATAAGACCCTAAAGCAAACTATACCCAGACGTGTAAGTGTTCCTTATATATATATATATTTTTTTATTTAAAAATATATTAAAATAATATATTTTTATTTTTAAAATCTATTTTTGATATCAACTCATCAAAACAATCTAAAATTATAAAAAAATAATTTAAAACAAAAAAAAATTAAATCATTTTTTAAACAAAAAAACACAAACACAAACAGTCGTAGCAATCCATCATGTAAAAAATAATTAAAATTCAATTTCAGGCGGGGTTTTGCATGTGAAGTTGATATGGTAAAGTAATTTTTTTTTTATTGACATTGATGTTTTGTTCACTCGTGTAGTAGAATAATTAAAATTGAGCTTTTACCCTGTATTTTTTTAATTCACCTCCTCTAATTTTACTCGGTCTGTTATTGTCATGTCGAGTCTTATCTATACACTAAATACGTTTTTAAGGGGTGTTTAGTCCATACATCTTCAATAAATTCATCATGGCTGTATAGAAGCAACTTGAGTGTTGAATGTTACAGACTGAGCGTCCTCTTCTTAATAAAAGCTCTCGCTGGACAAATATCGCTGATTGAGATCGAATAATTACAAAAACCATGCAAGTTATTTTTTTGTTTTAGTTTAATATGGATGTTTGGGCCAGCTTGCGTGTAAAAAAAATACATATGAGCCTATAAATAAATGCGAGGTCATGCTAGAACAGTGAACAACCACGCAATGTTCCGTAAGACTTAGCCCACTGGTTTAATATTGGTTTACATTATTGCATCACGTTACAGTACTGTGTATTAAAATAGAATGGGATTTTGTTGTTAATTAAATGTGTTTTTAAGTAAAAATACATTTTAGTCATTGAATACTCTGAGATTTTCATGTATGGTTTATGTAATTTTAGATTTTGACGTTTTTGTCTTGAATTTTTTTCTTTAACATTTTGATCAATGTGAGTTGATAATCGACTATATTTAAGTCAAAAAAACGATTTTAGTGTCAATTAATTTACCTTTAATAAGAGAGCTCAATGTATAAGGTTTTGATTTTTAATCTCGTAAAGAAAAGATAAATCGAAATCCAATTTTTTTTATTTTTGTCCAGTTTGATCTTTTATTTTAAACTAATTAAAAGGTGTTTATATTTTTATAATGCTTTTTTATGTATTTTTAAACTAGAAAATATTGAAAAATAGGTTTTAGGATATAAAAACTTGAAACTTAATTTTTCAATCACTAGAAATTGATATAATTTATTTAAGTAGATGATCCACACAAGCAAAGTACATGCTGTCCGTTCAATTTAACCAAAAAAACTAAGTGAGCAACTTATTAAAAAAAATTGCCGCGGGCCTTTTTCTTCAAGGCCAAGTGTGCGAGTTCGTTCTTCCAAGCCTAGACACTCATGACCTTTATTAATATTTAAAATAATATTAATAAAATATATTTTTTTTAATATATTCCTATGGTTTATTTTTTAAATGAAACTAGAGTTATCAATGGTAATATCAACAATTACTTCATGAGTAATTACATATGAACCTAATATGTTTTTTTTTTTTTTCTTATGAATATTTTATAAGAATATAGGATTTATTCTATCAAAAATAATTTATTTAACTTGTCAAGTTAAATATTATTTTATTTTTCATGCATTTGCTTACAAATTATCAAGCTATAATTTGTTTTGCTGATTTTTTTTAAACCATGATATGTTTTTATCCTTTAAAAAATACTTTAGATGAAAAATATTTTATCAAGATAAATAATATATAAATAAGAAAAGAGAGTTTTGATTCAAGAGATACATTTTTTATCATTAATTAAAATCAATGGAAGTGCTTACAAGTATTTATTTTAATTATTATTTTTTTCATTTAAAATTCATTCCTCTTATAAAAATAATACATGTTTTGTTAACAAAATACATAAATAAATAAAAACTGACTAAGAAAATGTATAATTTTTCATAATTAAATTTTTTTTCTTATTATAATTATCTATTTTAATTGCCATAAAACTTAATAAATATAAATTTTAACTTGACATGGTTACAACATATATTATTAGGAGATTCATAATCAAATCAGCCCATCAACCTCAACCAATATAACTTTCAATTAATTAATCAATGAAATAAATTTTATATTTTTACAAAATCAATCATTAATAATTACTTCATAAATCTAAGGAAAAACATATATATTAAAAGGAAAAAAAATCATATTCAATCTAATTAAAAACAATAAAAATATTTTCAACGTTTTATCAATAATTACTCTCATACTAATATAAAATTTTCCGAGCCACTCTCGGAGCTTATTATTATTGACACCGTCATTATGTTGTCATCCCCTCGGGAACATACGATCCGATACACCATTGATTGTCGCTCTGTCCGGCACTTAAATCACGATAAAACGGCAGGAAATCATGATGACTACGTGGGTTTTATACATCGTTCTCGTGGATCGCTATTATTGGTTGGCTCCTCGGTACATTCTTTCGTGCATGCCATCACTTCCCTCGCTAGAATACTTATTTCAGGATAAACTTCAACTTCACCCTTGGATTAATCAGGGGAATTTCCGAAGTAAATTTTTTTTTTTTTTTTTTCCATCTTGATTTTATATTTTTTAAGAAATATTTAAATGAAGAGTTGAAATAATTTTTGTTAAGAAAATCATTTCCACATACCTATCAAAAAAATTTCAAAGCATTAAAATAAATTATGTAAAGATTTATTATTTCATATCCACATCACTCGATATTTTTTTAAAAAAAAATAAAAAATATTAACATTAAATATATTAAAATACAAATTGATTGTTAATATTTTTTTTTTGGAGTGCAAACAAGAAAAAAATCATATCTACACAATTCAAAAATCTATATCAACAATTTAGCTCTTCCAAATTATGTTCTAATCCATTTTTTATCCTTAAAGTTAAAAATTTCTCAATGTTATTCTTTTAGTTTTCAACTAGCTTATCACCTGTATTTTTATTGTGGGTTGGATCTAAAATTTTTAGACTATTAGAAATTTTTTGGTGTTGGTTCAAACTTTTAAAATCTTGACCCGAATCTTTCATTGATATTTTATACACCCACCAAACTTATAATCCAGGTAATAAACTCCATCAAGTTGAATTAATTTTCTTGTATTGTTACATGATAAATAATATAAAAAAATTTTCACCATCAACTCAATATCAAAAGATAAAATTCAATAAAAACTACACACTAAATGATGAAATAAAAAAACCTGGTATAATATATCAAACTTGAAAATTTTTAACCCAACTCTTTAATTAATATCTAACTAATCCTCCAAAACTACGTCTCGGGTCATGAACTTCATTATATTAAATTTATTTTATTTTATTTTATTATATAATAAAAAATATGAAATTAATCTACCATCAAATCAATATTAAAAGATAAATTTTTTATAAAAGTCCCATATTAAATATAAAAAATTCCAAACAATAAAAAGGCCAATACAAAAGAGCCCATATACAGGGAAGGGCACCGCACGCAGGGACTATAATTTTTTTCTTTGTATAGGGAGTGGAACCGTGGTCAACCATTTTTTTTTTTAAGAAAAAATATGTGTTTGTTTCGAAGAAAATATGATGTCAAATGGAGATAAACTCACTACCTCACTTGAGCCACGACACAAAACTTGTAACTAAATGATAAAAAATAAAATAAAAATACATTTATTTTTTTTATGGAGAAAAAAATTATAACAACATAAAGTCTTGAACCCGCGATCTCATGTTACCTCCACATAGTAACCACTGAATTATGACACAAAACTTGTAAACAAATAATTTTAAAAATATCTCAATCAATTTCATTGTTCATGTAAATAATAAAACTAACTCTTGTCGTTTTTGTTGCATTTATATATAGTAATTTCTAATTCGAGTTTTTATTATGGGTTTTTAATTGTTTATGTAAGATCTCATAACAAACACGTCTACTCGAGAGATATAAAATAAAAACATGAAAATATTTTTTAAAAAATATAAAGGTACTATCGAGAAATTTTAAACTGTCAAGGGGTAGAAATGAAACATTGATGATCTCACGATGAAAAAAATATACTTCAGACTTAAATCCAAGAGCCTGCTCACTTATCAATTTCGGCTTTACGATAGGCAATTGAGTCGGTCTCCATGGCAGCATTTTTTTATTATTATTATTGATGTGGGTATCCGGGTCAGTTTGCACGCGCCTCGACTAATTTCACGGGTTCTGAAGTTAATGACCATGTAAATTATAAGCTTCTAGTGGTCATCATATAAACAACCACATGGTTCGAATCTGAGATAATCTATGGCCGCATTCTTGTTCTCGATCTGGGTTTAAAAGGATGAAAAGATAATATAGTGATCATATACATGACTGGCTGCACTTTATCTTTTTTTAATTTTATTTAAAGTATATTTTCACTAAAAGAATTATACTTTGGTTTATGATGTTTATAGTATATTGAATATTCACTAAAAGAATAGTCGTCTTACAATTTTATTTGGAATAAAATAGTAATTTAAATAGCGACAACAGCACTACCCTAATTCACGGTCTACCTTTGAAATCTTATCCTGGTCTGCGAGAACATCAACTTGTATTATCATCTATAACTGGAATTCCTGGGAAAGAAATTACTTCCTATAAATATACCAATATTAATATGGCGGTTCATTTGGGTGTACCCATAAGTGGCGTTGATCCCATTGAAAAAAAATCAGGGTTAATTTTATAATTCAAATCTCATTGGGGTTTTTAAAATTAAAATTACTAAAACCATGGACGGATTGAGATTGGACTTTTTTATTAGTTCTCGTGTGTCTGATACTTAGTGCAGGATTTTTTTTAAAAAAAAATATATTTTAAAATATATTGAAAAAAAAAATTATATATTTTATATTTTTAACATTAATATATTAAAAAAATATTAATCTAGTATTTTTTTTATATGAAATGTAACATACTGAAAGGCAATTTCAATCGCGCCGCATTATCCGTAACTGTGCCATGCTTGATGATTTATTAATTATATTTTTAGAAAAGGTCAACCTTAATTTTTAGTGCATGCAAGAGGCCGCGTAGTGCTCAATCTTTTGCACCTATTTTGGGATTTGAAAAAACAAATAAGAAAAAAAAGAAAGTGCTGTTTAATTAAAGATGGCAGTCTGGGCCACAACTCCTCCACTACTTCTCCCAGTCTCTCTTTGGCATGGGACCCCTAATCTGCAATTGAAATCAACATTCACGATGCCATTGGTGTTTTTCTTCCCTTTTTAAGAAAATACTGATCTGGCTAAATAACTTAGTTTATTCCACAGAAGCTTATCCGGGCAAGCTTTTTTATCGTGACTACATTTTTCTTTTTCTTTTTCCCTTTAGGTACAGGCTACAGGGATGACGGCTCCCTAGTGTATCCACTGAAACTAGCTTGCAGAGTGTGCCCAGCGCCGCCGCACTCGGCTTCCAATTCGAGACTGCAAATTAGCGTTGCAGGACAGCACCTGGACATTCTTTCTTTGCGTGTGTTTTTTGGTACGAAATTGTTCTTTCAATTTCCTGTCGTGCTAAAGCTTTGGATTGCAAGAACTGGACCTCCGTCCAAATGTATTTTCTGGCAATAAAGATTCTGAATTTTATGAAAAATTATTGTTTTAAATTTTTTATTTTAATATGTTGGTATTAAAAATAATTTAAAAAAAATAAAAAAATATTATTTTGATATATTTTTAAATAAAAAACACTTTAAAAAATAATCACTACCACACTCTCATACCTCGCTTAAAAAACCAAGATTGTCAAGGAACATGGAATGGTACCAGGTTTACACCGTTGGGTTTGGATTTTTTTTTTGCATGTAAAATGATGTTTAAGTATTGGAAGCACTTTTTAAATAAAGAAAAATCAACAACTTAAATTATAAACCCGATTGGATTGAATAAATTGATTTTATTTTAATTAAATAAAAAAACAACGATAAGAAACAAACTAGATAAATTAAAATTAATCATAATGACTTGGAAAAAAATTTCAGAAGAAAAAAAACGATATACCTCAATTCATAACTGATTAAATATTGAAGGAAAATTTTGAATAAAAAATAAAAAAAAAATTCAACCCGAATCAACTTAAATTAATATAAAGACATATAACCTGAGCAATAAGGATAGGATAACCCAATAAAAAATACATGGAAAAAAATTTCAAAACCTAAAACCTAATTCTTGACAAACCAACAATAGATGACAATAGGCTAACCTAGTAAAAAACAAAATGAAAAAAATGATGAAATTTAATTTTAAAAAAGAATAAAAAATTTTAAGAGTGAAATAAAAAAAATATTAATTTTTTTTTTTTAAAATGACATGTAAGAATTGTTGAGCAAATATGGGTCAACTCGATAAAAAAATAAAGAAAATTACGAAGCTTATTTTTTCTTTAAAAAACAATGCCGAATGATGAGAATAAAAAAAGAAAACAAGTCTAAAAAACAAAAAGTGATTTTTTACTCGTGTTAACTTTTCAAACTCATTACTTAGATTACTAGGCTATAAGCATTATATATGAAAAAACCACAAAGCATGGTTTCAGACCAATCAAATATTAAATAATGATATTAAAAAATAAAATAATTATACAAAATGATATAAAATAGAAATAATAATTAAAAGAACGAGGATCAAAATTTAAATAAAAATAAATAAATTAGATGTCAAATACAAAAATTTGATTGAATGATAAAATCAAAAATAA
>Ga0307510_10009552_pt1 | contig 11558 bp, 11 predicted proteins | sample 12_EM_MG_FD_207224 | JGI IMG/M metagenome (GOLD analysis project Ga0307510, IMG submission 207224) | Populus trichocarpa ectomycorrhiza microbial communities from riparian zone in the Pacific Northwest, United States - 12_EM | ecosystem: Host-associated > Plants > Roots > Unclassified | place... | reverse complement strand
GTCGACATACAGTCGGGCCATGAGGGTGGGTCCGGCCTTGGGGGCAGGGGAAGGGGGCGGAGGAGCGTCTTGGTTTCAAGGAGGTATTGGCAAAGTTTCCGGCCACCTGTTCCTGTTCCGAAAAGAAAGTTGAGCTGTTGCCAAAGATGTGTGATCATACGGCGTCATGTAGCGGGCAAGTCTTGAGGACATGTTGTAAGGTGTGCCGGCGGATCGAGGAGTTGGCGCTGCCGGGGTAGGTTGTGTTGTCATGGGCGTTGGGGCGGAGCTGTAGGTGGCCGAGAAAAGGTGCTTTTTGCGATGGGAGACGAGCCCACAAATGAAAGGTGGGGGGGGTGGAGTCTTCCAGTTGGGTGCAGGATGTCCAGGCTGGTGACGAGCAGTCGGGGGGTGAAGAAAGGAAATTTTGTCTCCATTTTTTGAGTGATTGTTGTTGTGGGGGTGTGTTGAGAAGTAGGATTGTTGGAAGCAGAGAGTTCCAGGATCGGGAAAAGAGTTGTGCAGTGATGGTACGAAAAGGGTCGGCATCAAGGATGGCGGTGAGGGCGACTCTTGTTTGTGTTGAGAAGTGAAGGGAGTACTTCGAACGATCGGTGTAAAGTGTGGAAAGGGGAAATAGGAGGAGAGGATATGAAGCGTATCGAAGGAGGAGGAAGAGGGGACAAGCCTGCGTTCAGAGGAGGGATTGCATGTTTGCATGTATGTACTACACATGCAGTAGTAAATGTGGGTTCAAAAAAAAAATTGAAATGGAGTTGAACACACCCAGTCTCTGTCTGAACATCAAGAAAATCACGATGGCTGATTGAAGCAACACGTGAAGAAATATCGGCTTGGCCAACTTGTAGTCAAAGTCGCAGCTCAGTTAAGTCGCGACTTCGATCTCGGCTTTGACTTGAAGCCGGTTCGGAGCCGTAGCCGCAGCAACACTACTCAGCCTAGCTGACTCTAAGTTGAGTTGCAGCAGTACCAAGGGAAGATCTCAGTCAAGTTGACCAGAGAAATTGGAGTCAGATAGGCCATGGGGGCATGGGAACTGTGGCATATATAAAGACATGGTAATATAAGTCTGGAAATGGAAAGCAGGTCAAGTCACCTGTAAGGCCTGCGTGCGCGCTGGCCTTGCAATCGGCCTATTTTCCTCATCGCCGACACCTCTGACACACCTCACCCGACACCTCCGACGCCACAGGGCAGCGCGCGCGCGTTGCTGCCCTCTCCATTCTCTAATGTCACCCTTTTTCCTTGTTACTAGGGACACGTAGCTAGACTGTAATTGGATAGAAACAAAATATAAAAACCCAGGCGCAGTACCGCGAATGGCAGGCAAGGCAAGCAGTGCCTCACCCGCGCTGCTGGTCTGTGTTCTTTTCCCCCATAATCTTTCACCCTTACTCTCACCCTGGGGACTCTCTTCGAACTCAACATGTAGACGACATCTCTACTCTGTAGCAATCAACAAGGGTTGAAAGTGCAGCAAGTGAGTGAGCGCGAGTGAGTGTGCTGGAAGTGGACTGTGCAGATACAAATCTCAGTTGGCACAGAAATGCACATGCTGGATTGGTATTTACCTGTGCAGATACAAAGCTATGTACTGTAAGCATAGGGAACGAACGCAAGAGGAATCTAAGTAATGCTCACCTCAGTTGGCATGGAAATGCACACACTGAGGGAGCCATAGCAGAACTACAAAAGTATTAAAGGGGCTGGGGGCAGGTAAATCTAGGGTACTCGATGGAAGCAAATTATGGGGGTATGTACTAAAATCGACCGTGCAAGCTGTCTATGCCAACTGCTAGTCCATTGTCCATGTGGCCCGACCGCCGCTTCCGCAACATACTCTACACACCTATGACACTTTAATGCATATAACTACTGCTCAACATTTGGGAAAGGCATCACCAAGTTGTTTTTGTACATTGTAGTTTGGTTTCAGGACAGACAGGTTGCTTGTGTCCTTGCCAGTGCAGGAGGAACAGAGACAATGCTGACCATAATAACCACTCTGTTGGTACTTGACAGTAATCTCCTCATTGGCTGCAATGGGCTGTATGGTGGCCATGACACAGGCATAGGTATGAGGGATGGGAAATATCTGGATAGTAGGGGAAGTTAGAAGAAAATCTAGAAAGCATCAAAAATATATCAGTATGGAAGAAAACTTGCTTGAGCATTAGGCTTGCAGTCATGGTTGACAAGTCGAAATGGTCCAAGGATCAACCTTGGCCCTCTAGGACCAAGCTGGTTGGGAGCAGCCTCTATCACAGATGGGCCTGGGGTAGAGGTGCAGTCAAGTGACATGGAGCTACATGTCTCCATGATAAAGGTGCCAGCAGGGATGGGGTGTGTTGCCTTGAGACCAAAGGATGCTTCTTGACCAGTATGGGAGACTTTTATGATGCGGACACTGCTTCCAGAGGAATACAGCAGTGAATATCTGTAGAGCAAACTTATGGAAAGATGAGATAGAGGAGGGGATAAAGGCACAAAAGGCACATACTGCTGTAGGCAAGCAGACCAACCCTTGTCATCTGAATGAAATTTCAAGATCTTGTCCTGAAGATCACTGACAGACTGTACAACAGCTTCCCAGCTTGGTTCATTGCTGCTAAAATGCTGCTTGCAGATCTTGGCAGCAAGGATGCCATCTTCCTTTGAAAGTAGATCATGGTTAACACTGGGGTGGGCAGGCTCTGATTTGACGGCATGATGGCGACGCTTTTTCCCCTTCTGGATAAAAGCTGTAAATATGAGAAAACTGTCTGCTTTGGCAAACATCTTAGATGGGTATGCTTGACAATTTAGTGTGTTGATTTGCTGATGGACCTCAGAAGTAGGTTCTTTGATCTCGGGAAACCAGTCAGAATCAGCAGCAGAGGAAGCAATTGCAACAGATTTTGATAAGCGTGGAGGATTCCGACGTACAGCCATGATGATGTTCAAGTTGGAAGTAGGATTGTTTACGTGTTTACGCGTCACCAACTCACCGCGGTAGGTGAAAAAAAAAAGGGCGGTCCGTGACAGTCAGAGTCACGTCCCAAAAAAGGAGCGAATCCGATACTTTGGTTTCCTCTACGACAGGTGTCATAAATTCATACTCAGAGCAAATAAAGAGATCTTTGTATTAGTCGCTGTACTATCGCGTAGTAGGTTGTTGAAATTTTTTGAAAACTGACCTCAGAAATGTACTTCCTGATAAGTATGGACTCCCAGTTTTCTGTAGGAGGTAGATATGCTTCTAACCTAGACACCTATGAAGAATAAAGGGTAGATATAAGAGGTTGTATCCTGAGGAACACCTTGCTGGAGTATTTGACTGTGATTAGTAGGTTTTGAAAACCTTTGTCACATCGGTCACAGCGCCTGTTGCCTGTTGGGCCAACTGCGCTCGAGATGAATACATAGACGCACGTGATAACCCCAATCTCAGTGAAGAGTCGCTGAATAGCGCTGAATAGTCACGCTCCTTTCAAAATCTCTGCCATAAACGCTACAGTCATTTCTAAGGCCTGAGATTTTTCAGAGAGCTTTGCATATGCATGGTGTTTGATTGTATCAAATGTATTCTGAAAATATCCACCTTGAACATGAGCCAGACCTGGCCTGATTTTCTGCTGATTACTCGAAATCTTTCGTTGTTTTCCTGTTGTTCAACCAAAACTTGGTGAATTTTCTCCAAATAAACTTTACAGACAACTTTGTGTACACTGAACGTACTGAACACTCATCCCGAGGTATCTGAGGGTGCAGGTTTGAGGAGGAAGGGCTCTATTTCGAGTTTTCAAAAACCTACTAACTTTCAAAACCAGCGGATACAACAGGGTCATTCAAAGCTAGCATTAATTGTACCATTATGGTGTTCATTATTCGTTCCATTATTTTTTTAATGGTGATCAATAATGGAGTGATTAATGGCCCTTATTCGATTAAGGACCATTGAGGGCCCCTTCTTCGTTAATGGCCATTATTCTATCCCATTATCCGCTCCATTAACAAGCCCCCATTTTTTTCGGAGTTTCGTTTATTTTTTCTTCGAAGGAGTCCAAATGTAGCACCAATACACGTGCTTCTCCTCCACCACGCTACACTCATCCCTTCGTCATGTCCACCCGTGCTGCCAGCTTCCGAAAGTCTAAGGCGAATACTCAGCAACCCAAGCCTTCCAACAAGGCACAGCCAGTAAAACGTGGTGGCCGGGCAAGGAAGACCGCAGACGAGGACGAAGAAGACACGGTCGTAGACTCGAAAGCTGGCCCACCACGCATCCTATAGAACGCAAATCGCACGGAGCGACTTATCCAATGGCTGGAGGACAACGTCGAGGATCGCCAACGGTTGTTTTCCGGCTCAGCACAGGATGCCAGAGAAGAAAACCGTCCTCGTCTCACCGCCAAGAGCGTCAAGACTGACTTCCATCTCAGGATGGCCGAATACATCTTCTTAGTCGATGAGGATGAGAGGGTCAGAGATGATGTGAAGCTGCATGGAGCAAAGGGATACACAAAGGTGGTTGAGAACCGTATCTTAAAGTGAGTACTTCTTGTTACTGCCGCCATCCAAGTACTGATGTCGGCAAATAAGTTTGAAGAACAAGTATCGAGAAATCAACGCTGAGCTTGGGAAAACGGGGGCTGGGTTGACTGCCGAGCAGATCAAAAAGAACCCTGAATTGAAGAACATTCTAGGTACGTTCATGTTTGAACATCCGCGCAACATCTACTGACTGGTGTTCTCATTCAGATCGGCTCATCATCAAGTTCCCAGTCTGGGAGCACTTGCATGGGTTTTGGAGAACTATCCCGAATTTCAATCCTCACGTGGTCTCATCGGAGCCCGGTCAAGATCTAGAAGGCGAGGCGGAAGAAATCTTGTTCCCGTCACGCAGGAATGGAAATGCCAGTGAGGGAGAGGAGCTTGAGGACGAAATCGAGGACGCGAACCCGCTGGGAGTGACGGAAGGAGCCGCTGGGGCTGTGGACATAGGCAGTGAGTTTGGAGGATTTGATGACGAAGCCCCCGACGAGGTACGAAGTGTTATTATTTTTCTGACTTTCGTTGACGGTGCTGAACTTAGCGCGATCGTGATGACCATACTCGCTTTCCCTCCATCGAACCCTCCCAGTATACGCCAGCCAAGGCGCGAGAGTCCTCGAGGGTCGCCGTTGGGCAGCCTGGAACGATATCCAAGCCTTGGCGAAAGGACGCCCTCTCCGGGCATTCACGCACCCCCTCGACTTCAACGGGTAGCTCGGTTGGCCGCGGTCGTCCCAAGCCATCGAGCAAGCGCTCCCGTGTGGAGAGCTCAGTCGACACCATCAGCGATCAAGCTCAATTTTCCGAACTTGCGAGGGGTACGCAAGATGCCAGGATGGCACACTTCGATATCAAGCGCAAGAAGTTGGAACTCCAACTCGAGCTCGAACAGATACGCGTACGCGAGCAGGATCGCAAACTCGAGCTTGAACAGGCACGCGAACAGCGTGCTGCTGACGAACGCACCCTGTTACTCAAGCAGCAGATGCAGGAGAAGGAGCTTGCACACAAGGAAAAGGAGCTTGCACATAAGGAGCGGATGATACAGCACGAGCTCGAGCTCGCTCAATTGAATGCAGGACAGGCACCTCCTGCCATGGGTGCCAGTCACGCTCCTGTCGGGTTTGGGCAGGATTTTTCATCGGATTCATTCGTCTTTGGTGCAGGCGTGATGAGTTCTACGTTACCTCCACTCCCTTCTACCAGTTGGGATTCTGGGGCATCTGCATCGTTGCCATGATCGCTTATCAACTACATCGGAACATTTTTTATCGCGCAATTTTACTAGAATAGGACATTTTTTCGTCATGAGCATACAACGCTATGATACCCCCAATAAAGTTGTCTTGCTCGCTACGCTGGTCGCCTCACCGCCCCACTCGTTGCACTGCTGAACAATCGTCCCATGAGTTGTCGCCGAAATGTTTGCCCTTCCGTTGTCGTGCGTCGTCGAACCTCTTGGAACTCATCGTCACTACCGCCTGAGTCAACCGCGTCGGGGATCCTTGGTGCTGGGTATCCTCTGCCAGCTTCGTAGAGATGCTCGCGAAACGCTGGGTCAAAACCCCCACCTTCAAGCCTAAGAATCAAATTATGTAGGATGATACAACAGCGGACGAAGATGATCGCCCATTTGTGATGCCTGGTTGATGTGATTTGAATCCGGAGTTCACGAAGAGCCTGGAAGCGGCCTTTGAGCAGCCCGATCGTGTGTTCAGAGCGTATGCGAATCTGATCGAGAATCGTAAGAAATCGAAAAACAGAGGGCGCAAACTTACTTTTGATAGATGATAGTTGTAGGTCCTTTGGTCAGGCGACAGCTCGCCGCCAGCAGGCTTTCGGAAGGGTGGGACACACCATGTCTCAGCAGGATATGCTGAGTCCGCCCATATCCACTCGCCGGGAGCCAAAATCCGCGCGTGCTCCTTGAAGATGCGAGTGGCCCGGAAGGCGAAGGAATCATGGACGCTGCCGGTATGGCCAACGGTGTAGTCCACGATGAGGAGAGAATCGGGAAGGGAAACGAGCTGGAAAATAGGTCAGATCATAATAGCATAGATGGAAAAACATACCTGGCAGTCCAGTGAGTAGTTTCGATTCTTGTCGAGCCAGGCGTCGCCATGAAGGCCAGGCCGCTGGAACAACGAGAATTTTGTTCCGTCCACCATGAGGCACCCGTCACTCCACTCGGGGCAGACCTGCTCTGCAACCCAAGCCTTCGCGCTCTCCTTCTCCTCAGCTGTCGGAAGGTGGACGCATTCGTCGTGTAGTGACAGAAGCGCCATCATGACCCGATTGGTGCAATTTGAGACGGTGCCCGGACTGACGCCAGCCCAAAGTCCTATCGCTTCTGGGCTAGCAGCATTACCGTAATGACCAGCTCGAAATAGGAATATGGCAAGTTGGACTTCGACCGGGGCCTGGGGGGTGTTGGAATTGTTGTGGAATACCCTGTGGTCACGGATCTTGTTGGCAATGCTGTCGAAGATGTCGGGGTCCACGCGCACCCTTCTCCTGTACTGATCAAGATTTCCACTTCTCCACTGTTCGAGGAGGGGGAGCTGTGACATCTTCATGATGGCAGGGTTCTTGCGTAGGACCCTTGTAGCAAGGATTTCTCGGCGTAGTCTGGCAATTTCGGCATGTGTCACCACGAAATACATCTCCTCGATGACCGAAGGCAAGAGCGAGGGAGCAGATAGGAAGAACGACTCGTCATCTGAGTCAAAAGATGAGACCGTGCTGATGCTGCTGATGCTTGATATCGAGTTGTTGGAGTCATCGTCCGAGGGGATGAAAGGTTCAATGGAAACGTCTTGCAGATATCTGTGAAGTCGGGCACGTTTAAAAGAACGGTCGGCATCGTCCAATTGATCGAGGAGTTTGCGACGGAGCGGGATGGTTGGCATGATTACACGTTTGAACAACGCCACAGACGATGAGCTGAGGTTTCGCCCAGTGGGTCGGAGACTTAATTTTGATGGAGATGCCGACACTGTGCCGACATGTCGCAGAGAAGGGAAACCATTATTTAGCCCATTATTGGCATTTTCACGCAAGGGGGGTTTCAAAGTTGACCATTAATTGGTCATTAATGTTCTCATTATTTTGTCCATTAAACCCAAATTTCGCACAAAAAACGACATAATGGTCACAATAATGGAACAAATAATGGTCCTATTAATGGGAACTTTGAAAGACCCTAATAGTAACGAAAACGAACATAAACCGCGTGTCGCTAAAGGCTCATGTTGAAAAAAAAACATGCTGCTAAATTACGCAATTCCCACGTGCCGCTAAAACTCCCACATTTTTTCTAAGTCGAGTGGGGCCCCCCGGGACAAATGGGCGTGCGCGGGCGCCCCGGAACATTGTCTGAGCGTCGGTCCCAGCATAAGCGAACCCCGGGAAGGCGGCAGAAGGTGGCGCAAATGCGCTCCCGGGCCAAGCGGACCGCCATCACATTGAGTCTAATCGTATCAGCAGTGATGATGAGAACTTGGCCTCGTCATCACAACGCGCAAGCAGCACACCGCATGCGCACACAGCATCGGCGCCGTCATCGGGGACCACGTGCGAGCCCCGGAACTCGCCAACGCTGCCCAGCTCAGCAGCGGGGAAAGTTACGGCGCAGCGCTATGAGTTGAGGATGGAAATAGCAGTGATGGTGGGGTAGGGTGCGCTCGCTGTCAGTGACAACGAGCGATGGCGAACTCGCGTCACCGGAGGCTACCTGGAGGTGGGGCACGCACAGGCTGGCTCCGGGTTTCCAGGAGGGGGAGTTATAAAGTGGGGCAGGTGCATTATAATGGCATTGCTCAGAAAGGGATGTGTACGTTATAACGTAGCAGTTGTGCAGCCTAGGACTTCCTTGAAATTACAGCGGGGCTTTGTTATGCGACCTCCTGAATTTGTGGGGTACATTACAAAAGCACCACATGGACACCTCTCATGTCAGCTGCGTCTCCCGCCACAGACTCTCGAGTATACCGACAGCATCGAACAGTTCGACAGCACCCACTCCCGCGTCTCATGCGCGGCACCACTGTGATCCCCAAAATCGAATGGGCCAGGCGTACGTAGCTCCACCACCTCGTCCTCTTCCTCTTCTTCCTCATCCTCCTCCGTTTTGCGCGCCTGGCATGCCGTCGTCGTCTGTACACGGGGTGCATCCCCTTCCCGCGCCTTTTCGACCTCGGCAGTGGCCTTGGCCTTGTTGAGGGCATTAGGAAATGACACCGGGGAGGACGGCGACGTCATCGTCTTTGGAGTCCCCTTTGCCACGAGTCCCGCCAGCCCGCCCCGTAGCGCGCGATCATCGATCATCCGGCGGCAATGCAGGTGGAAGGTGTGTCGCGGAAGTGGCGGTCGGGCCACATGGACATAGACATAGAGTACAGCGCGAGATGCGCTAGTGACTGACATGGACAGCATGTATGGACGATTTTATTACATACACTAGTTTTTTGCTTCCGTCCAGCACCCCGTTTTCATACCCAAGCCCCAGAGACATTCTGTCTCTTTTATACTGTCATAGTTTACCTTCGCGTTTCCCTCAGTTTGTGGTCACCCTTTGTGCCAAACTGAGACCCGTGTCTGCATAGTCCACCGCGTCTCACTCACGCTCCTTCGCGCTCGCTCGCCGCGCTGCACATCCATCACTTTTATTAGTGCGACAAGGTGCTGCTGCGGTCACTTTACGTCTGGTTTCGGCATTGCGCGCCACGTTGGCGACCCGCTTCAGCTCCCGTTATCATCTCCATCATCGGAACTGAGTACTGAGTACTGAGTGCCAGCTGCGGCTTTTTGTCATTGTTCGCCCCACTACTTTTCGCCAAGCTTTTCGCAAACCACAACAGGGCCCGGGCCGGCCCGATCGCGTTGCGCTAGCGTGCGCGCGGATCAAAGCTCTCGCGCACGTAGCAGAGGTCATGCATGTCATGTCCCATCGGAGCCGCGAAGCTCGTCACCCATGCGTGTGACAGCCCTTGCTCGGAGTAGAGGTGACGTGCGGGGTCGGGATGGAGAAGAGCACGGATGAAGCTCTTGGCTGTGATGTAGGGCGCGAAAGTCAGATCCGCATTCCCACAAGCCAGGGTTGGTCCCAGGCGTCCTCAAAAACCAATCTTGTCGCCGCCAATGAGTTGGAAAACGAGAATATATGTCTGTGCGTGACTCGAATTATTCGTAGAATCGACTTACGAAGGAAAATGTCAAGGACAAAATGACGGTGAGAATTGGCACATGCGCACACGCACATTAGTCGAGTTGAACGTGGACCGACGATGTTGAGATTTGAGATGGTCGAGATGCTCCAGAATCCGCATGCCCATCGGAAGGTTCTCTTAGTTCCCCTTGACCTTCTTCCAAATCGCCTTCAACACGAAGTCGGGCATGACATCCGCCCAACGCGCCACCTGTGACGGTGCCTGGATGGGAGGACCGCGAACGGTGGCGGTCATAGAAGGAATAGAGGCGGACAGTGACGATCTTGTTGAAGCATGCGATGGACGGGTTCGCTGCACCGATGCGGAAACGCGGATGATCCCTTCTTGCACGAGCTCATCGTATGCAAAGACGGGAGCAGGACGCTTGGCAGGACGAGTGCCACGTCCATGCTCAGTTGGCTACCGTACGCAAGTATGGAGAGGGGATGAAAGTCGTCGGACTTGACCAACCATAACGTCACATCGTGGTCGAGTTTGATCCCGGAGCCCTCGCACGGGATTTTGATTTTGATACTGGACGTCGCCGGGCATGAGGCCTGAGGCCTGAGGAGCGCTCTGGTATCTTCATCTGTGGGCCCAAAGTTGCTCAGTGTCGGCCTCCAGAGGAACGTGCAAGGGTGAGTACAAGTACTAAAAACAGAAAAAAACGGGGTTGCTGTAGGTGGAATAGAGGAGATCAGCAAAGATGACCACACACCACCATCCACATACTCCTGTCAGCTTCCTATTCGACACCATATCCTGTCGGCCCATGGGTCCAGTCAAAAGACGGGTGACGCGACACGACCCCATTAAATTGATGAAGTCTGGACCTCTCACTTGCGCGTACTGAGCGCTGAGCTCGAGCATCGCTGTGTTCGGCGTCAACGTGCGGTCATATTTCCCTTGATATTTCCATAGCTGAGAGGCCACGTCGAATATCAATTTCTCAGAACAAGGGAAAGTGTATTTGTTAAATGCGGGTAGAGGTGACCCTAATATCCCTGAAAGAGAACCTGGGTATGCTCTGTGGAGACGAGTCAATGGCGATGCGAATTCTGAATGGGCTGACAGGCTCACATGCGGATTCACAGGCAGCGATGTTATGTGTGTGATTGTTTTGAAGTTCGCGGCAATTCCCTTCGGACGCAACCTCCGAGGCAGCCGACCACTTATTTCCAGGATAGCCCCACTTTCGTGCCCTTCAGTATATGTACCGCAAGCCGGTTGCTTTTGGCGACTCGGCTGACCTCGAAAACTGTGGCCGTCGACTCGACTCGAGCCACTCTCGAGCCGCGACGAAAGGTCGACCATGACCGCCTCTTTGCAATGACAACTCATGTACTCATGTACTCATGCATCACACATCCAGCTAACAAGGACAACGACGACGATCTCGCGAGAGATACTACTTCATATCCCCGCTCGAATATTACTCGCGACGGGTCGGAGAGCTTGGCTAACAACTGCCGCAACCTGCTTGCTCGGTTTTTCCTCACAGCCTAACCGCTCTTCTGCAGTGCCACAGGCCTTCGCCGTGCGTTCGCCTGTCGTCTCGTACCGCACACACATGATTTCGAGCACCCCGTCTTGGTTCCCCTTCCCTTTCGAGCGAGTGCCAGTGAGTCCCTGTCATGCTCCATCTTTATTTTTTTGCCGACCAGCCCACCACCGCTCCTCTACCCCATGACGGTGCCACCCTCCCCATCCAGCAAGCATACCGAAAGAAGGCATCCCAGTCTGCACTTCCGAGTGACGATGCCGTCTCACCACCAAGGCACCCAGGCGAAGCCTCCCAGAAGCCGAAGCGGGCGCCGT
>Ga0307510_10009551_pt1 | contig 11559 bp, 7 predicted proteins | sample 12_EM_MG_FD_207224 | JGI IMG/M metagenome (GOLD analysis project Ga0307510, IMG submission 207224) | Populus trichocarpa ectomycorrhiza microbial communities from riparian zone in the Pacific Northwest, United States - 12_EM | ecosystem: Host-associated > Plants > Roots > Unclassified | place... | reverse complement strand
GAGCCGCGTCTTATACAAAGGGCGCGTACGCTGGTGGACCAGGATCATTTCCGGCTGGACAAGCTGCTGAATGCTACGGAGCAGGACTTAAGGGAACTGGAGAAAAGGGAGAAAGACCTCAATAAGCTGGTGAAGGAAAACGAGCGGCTTAAGAAGGAAATGGAGGCGCTGATCCATCGGGAGCGGCATGATCAGCAGGTGGAGCTGTTGAAACATCAGAACAAAATTACGGAAGAGCGTCTTGCGTATTTGAAGGAGATGGAGCGGAAGCTGAAGCAGATCATCTTTGACTGGCGGAAGGCGGAGGACAAGAATGAAGTTATAAAACAGATGCAGGCATTGTTGTTCAAGCAAAAGGAGAAACAGGTCAATGAGAAGGTGCGGAAGAAGTTTGATTCGAGATATACGGAGATCGGCGGGAATGTGCAGATAGGCAATAAGGTGATGATGAAGAAGAATCACCAGGTAGGAATGGTGAAGGAGATAAGGGGGAAGAAGGCGATAGTGCAGGTAGGATTGATCCCTATTACGGTGGACCTGGCGGATCTTACGGTGGTGCAGGACCGGCCGCAGGAGGAGAATGCGGGTTAGGGTAAGGGGTAATACCTCATTCCTTATGGCTGACCGAGATAAATTTCTTCAAACGTTTTATTTTTCTGCTTTTGGATCATTGGAAAAAATCTCGATTCTATAGGAGACAATAACTGAAGACAGAGTTGTTTATCATCATCACACATATCCCGGGTCAGCATGCTCACCACTTTTAATATCTGCAGTTTCGCCTCCTTTAAGGCTTTTTCCCCTTTCCTGGTTAACTGAAGTCTTCTTACCCGCTTATCTACAGTATCAGCATATTCACTGATCATTTGCTTGCTTTTCAACCTTATTAAGATATTTGTACCACTGGAAAGTTCCAGCATATTCGTAAAAATGGCTTCTGACTTGGTCGGATTTTTCTGATTAAAAATAGCCACCATCATTCCGAATTCTTCAATCTGGTCCAGCCCTGTTCCTGCTAATGCTTTATTCGCGTAGATCTCCTGGAATTTTCCAATGCGACTAATTGTTTTTATCAGCGCACCATTAATATCCGGATGCAATTGCCATTCAGGCTGTAACGACTTTTCTTTTTTTATGGCGCCGGCCAAAACATGGCGGCAAAAGCTTTCAGTGGTGCCGTTCGGATTTTCTTTTTCGTATTCTCCCCAAAGCCTGACGAGTTCGACCGTTTGATTCATTATTCTCGCTATTTGGATGTAAAAATAAGAAATAAATACCAAATAGTTATTTATTAATTCCAAAAAGTATTACTTTACGTGATAAACTACTAATTGGAAGTAAAAACAACAATTATCTAACGAATAGAAACAACGATGAAAATGTATCTAATATTTCGGATCATTCTTGCCTTGCATATTACCGGGATTGTAATTATGGCGGGTACGACAATGATAGACTATCTGACTTTTAAGACCTTTTGGAAATTTGCCGATGCAGGCGATAATCGTGTCTTTGGCTTAATTCCGTTGATGGCTAAATACGGGATATTTGTAAGGGCAGGTGCTATAGCCATTATATTTACTGGAATCACACTGTTTGTTTGGGGGAAAGGCGCTATATGGGCCCAGCCATGGTTCAAGGTAAAAACAGTGCTGGTGATTGCACTGATATTAAACGGGTTGTTCATCGGCAACAAGCAAGGGCATAAGCTCAGGGAAACGGTTATGGCGCATGGCGCTGATTTCGTAGCATACACAACACTTATCAGGGAAAGTATGAACCGGTTCTATCCCATACAATTAACACTGTTTTTCCTGATCATTTTAATCAGTATGATCCGGTTCAATTATTGAAATTGCCAATTAAAATGAGCAGCACTATCCCGAAATTTACAGCAACGATAGCTACAGGCTTATTAGCAGGAGCATTTCTATACGGGTGCTTAAATGTTGTTCCCACATTCGCGGAAGTACCATTGGAGGTACATCTCGTTTTCCGTGTTCAGCTAATGACACACAATAGCGCGGTAATGCAGCTGTTGATGTGTGTCTCATTTTTGGCACCGATTTGGTACGCAGTTACCCTTTCACATTGCAAGACTGCCAAGACTATAATTCTTATGGCCTCTGCATTCGCACTAACGTCCTTTTTGGTCACACGGTTTGGGAACGTTCCAATTAATCAACAATTGAAAACCTGGTCTGCACTACATCCGCCGGCAAATTGGGAATCGTTATTGCACCGGTGGAATACGTATAATGCAATCCGTACCCTAACGGCAATAGCCTGTTTTATCTCCATGATAACGGGCGTCCATCTGGCTCCCGATAATTCGACTGCCGAAAGTTAAGGGGGGAAGTATTATGTTTTGTGTTTTTTTGGAGTGGGGCGGATTGACTAATCCCCTTATCTTAGCATATGCGTATAATTTTTTGCGTCCTTTTTAGCCTTGTTTTATCCAGGACCATCGCCCAACAACCTTCCGGGTCTTATGCAAATGTCGCTCAGCCCTTATCTGATTCATCCTTGAGGGTTGTGCCGGGGCGGATGAACAGTGCGACGCAGGAGAAAAAGCCATATGTGATATTTATCTCGGCGGATGGGTTTAGGTATGATCTGGCGGATAAGTACCAGGCGAAGAATTTATTGGCATTGAGGGAGAAGGGAGTCGCTGCGAAGTCGATGATCCCGTCCTATCCGTCTGTTACTTTTCCTAATCACTATAGTCTGGCTACGGGTTTGTATCCTTCTCATCATGGGCTGGTGGACAACAGCTTTTTTGATCCGAAGAAGGGGAAGGGCTATGCTATCAGCAATCGCCTGGCCGTTGAGGATAGTTCGTGGTATGGGGGTGTGCCGATCTGGGTATTGGCGGAGCGGCAGCAGATGGTTTCGGCCAGTTTTTTTTGGGTGGGTTCGGAGGCGGCTGTGGATGGGGTGAGACCTACTTACTATTACCGGTTTAATGATAAGATCCCGATGGAGGATCGTTTGCAGAAGGTAAAGGAATGGTTGACGATGCCGGAGGCGCAGCGGCCGCACCTGATCCTTTTTTATATGTCGCAGGTGGATCATGCCGAGCATATGTATGGTCCTGACTCGAAGGAGGCGGAAGAAGCTGTTCATCTGATCGACGATGTGGTAGGCAGGATGACGCGGATGGTGGATTCTCTGAGGCTGCCGGTCAACTATGTCTTTGTGGCTGATCATGGGATGGCGCAGGTGGATACGGTACATGGGATAAGCCTGCCGGCGGCAGTCGATACGACGAAGTTCGTGCTGGCTGCGGATGAGACGGTCCTGCACTTTTATGCGAAGGATAAGAAGGATATCATGCCGACCTATGAGGCGCTGAAGGCTTCCGCAACAGATTTTGATGTATATCTTTTGGATGAGACGCCGGCAAGGTGGCATTATACTTCTGCGGATGACCGGTTTGGAAGGATAGGGGATATTATACTGGTGTCGCATTTTGCGAAGGTTTATAATCTTCGTGGCCGGCGGATCATACCGGGTATGCATGGTTTTGACAATACGATCCCCGAGATGGGGGCAACCTTTTATGCCTGGGGGCCGGCTTTTAAGCCGCATCAGAAGATAGGGTCGTTTGAGAATGTTAATGTATATCCGATGATAGCCCGTATATTGGGTTTAACTATAACTTCGACGATCGATGGCTCACCGGCGGTGCTTGGGGGGATATTGAAATAGCCAAATAGTGTATACATCAAATGAACAGGAAATCCTTACTGGTCTTTCGACCGGAGACCAGGCTGCTTTACAGGAGCTGATCGGCACGTATTTCCCTGTCCTCTGCCGGTTTGCCGAACGATTTTTACCGGATTCATCGCTGGCTAAGGATGTGGTACAGGAGACCTTTATAAAACTCTGGAATGGCGGGCGGGCCTTCGAATCTGTCGGCGCCTTAAAAGGTTTTTTGTTTGTCACTACAAAAAATGGCTGTCTCAATCTCAACCGGGGCAGGGAGAGGCAGGAGAACCGTCACCTGGAAGTTGCGGGGCGGGAACCGGAAGCCGTCGACCCTATCTGGACGGAGATGGTGCGTGCCGAAAATATAGCCCTGGTGTATGCGGTGGTGCGGACCTTACCGCGACCTGCGCAAGAAATCTTTTACCTGAGCTATGAGGAAGGGATGACGGTAAAGGAGATCGCGGCGCATCTCGATATGAAGTTAAAGACGGTGAAGAACCATAAATATAAGACGCTTGTCCATCTTCGAAGCAAATTTGGAAATCAACGCGGACCCTTGCTTGTCCTTTTATCTATCCTGTTGAAATAGAGCCTTTTCCTTAAAGCCTTGAAAAAATTCCGAAAAAAGATCGATTTTCTTAAAGCCGATCTTCTTTCGGCGGTGTATTATATGTAAACGACCACGCTTTGGAGAATAACCCAAATAGTAATGCCGAATATTCCCTTTATATCTCGTCCCTGATCCATCGGTTAAGGGAGAGGGAGGTATTGAATGAGCAGGAGATAAAGGACCTGGATGAATGGCGTAAGCCAGGAGGCCGGGAAGACGTTTTTCAGGAGCTGATCGACAGGAAAAGATTTGTTGCCGGGGTGAAGGAAATGAATAACTATGATGGCGAGGATGCGGTGAATACTATCTTTAGCCGGTTGGGATTGAGGACACCATTACAGGTAAGGCGGATGGTATCTTTAAAACGTGGGATGGCTGTGGCTGCTGTGTTTTTATTGGCTGTTGCGGGTGTATGGTTACTGACGAGGCGATCTTCGGCGCCTCCTCCTGAGGTTGTCAGGAAAGATGTAGGACCCGGAGGGAATAAGGCTATGCTGACGCTGGCCAATGGTACGAGAATCCTGCTCGATACGGTACAGAGGGGGGCGATCACCAGTCAGGGGAATTCGAGGGTTCTTAAGACGGATGATGGCCGGCTGGCCTATGAGCCTGTTACGAAGAAAACGACGTCTCTTGTGTATAATACGTTGTCTACACCACGCGGCGGGCAGTATCAGCTGACGCTTCCGGATGGCAGCCGGGTCTGGCTGAATGCTGCTTCTTCTATCACTTATCCGACGGCTTTTACCGGTGATGAACGTATCGTAAGCATTACGGGTGAGGCCTATATAGAAGTGGTACATAACAAGGATCAGCCTTTCCGTGTACAGGCCGGTGATCAGCTGGTGGAAGATATCGGGACGGCGTTCAATATCAATGCATATAGTGATGAGCCTGTTATAAAGACGACGCTGGTGGCTGGAAAGGTGAAGGTGAGCAGCGGTACGGCGACGCGGGTGCTTAGTCCGGGGCAGCAGGTACAAGGGAAGGGATCGATGTTGGAAATGGTGGCCGGTGTGGATGTCGACCAGGTGCTGGCGTGGAAGAATGGGGCTTTCTCTTTCCGGAATGCCGACCTGCCGACGGTGATGCGTCAGCTGGCGAGGTGGTATGATATAGAGGTGGAGTATACGGGTCCAGTTCCTGCCGGTACCTTTGATGGGGAGATCGGGCGGGGATTGACCTTAAATCAGGTTTTGCAAGGGCTGGCTCAGGCCCGGATCAATTATACTATTGTGAATTCGCACAAGATCGTCATACGGCCGTAGAAAATAGAAAAGAACCTTCCTCCTGAAAATTTCGGTTGACTGCAAATGAAAAACCGGGTGTAAAGATTGGCGTCCTTACCCGGCTTTCGTCGAGGTTAACCTGTAAACATGTCCTATAGACTGCTTAGTTTTTAACCCAAACAATGTAAAGTTATGCAAATTAAGGCTCTTTGCAACCAGCCTTTGCGTGTCCGCATGCGAAGGGGTGGGAGCTGCTACACCAAAACACTGCTAGTGATGAAGTTTACGATCTTTCTGTTATTGACCGCAATTTTGCAGGTCAGTGCCCGTAGCACCGCCCAGACGGTGACTTATTCGGGGAAGGCTGTTCCGCTGACGACGGTCTTTACCGAGATAAAGAAACAGACGGGCTATCTCTTTTTTTACCGTAATGAGGATCTTGCCGGTTCGAGTCCGGTGACCTTGCAGCTGCGGAATACACCGTTGCAGGATGCGTTGCAGCAGGCGCTGGCGGGGCAGCCGCTGAGTTTTGCGATACAGGGGAATACAATTTTTATAACGATGAAGCCGGTGGTGTCTGCGGCGTCTTCGGCCGCTGCGGCTCCGGATATGGCGCCACCGCCGGACAGCGTTCACGGGCGGATACTGGATAGCATGGGAACGCCGTTGGCGGGAGCTTCGGTAATGGTGAAAGGAAGCAAGAGAGGGACGGTGACGGATGCGCGGGGGGATTTTGTGTTAAAGGGGATCAATCCTGTAAATCTCACGCTGGTCATTTCTTTTACGGGTTTTACCAGCAAGGAATACAAAGTAAAGGATGCGAATAGATTTTTTGTAATGATGTCGCGGTCGAATAGTCCGCTGGACGATGTGCAGGTGGTAGCGTATGGTACGAATACGAGGCGTTTCAGTGTCGGGTCGATATCTACGGTGACGAGCGAGGATATAGAGAAGCAGCCCGTCACGAATGTGCTGCTGGCGCTGGAAGGAAGGGTGGCGGGGTTGAGCGTGTCGCCTTCGAGCGGGGCGCCGGGGGCGTATGCGCCCATCCAGGTAAGGGGGCAGAATACCCTGCTAAGCAATATTGGTGCAAGCACGAACGGGCAGAGTCTGAACCGGTTTATCGCGAATGCGCAGACGCCCTATGACCAGCCGATGATCATCATCGACGGGGTACCTTTTGCGCCGGGCAATCAAAATATCAGCATTCTGTCTTCGCTTGCCGGGTATAATGGGGTTAACCCTGCCAGTGGTATCAGCAGCCTGGGAGGGCTCAATCCTTCGGATGTGGAGAGCATCAGTGTGCTGAAGGATGCCGATGCCACTTCGATCTACGGCTCCCAGGGAGCCAGTGCGGTCATTGTCATCACGACCAAGAAGGGCAAGCCGGGGAAGACCAACTTAAATGTAAAGGTCAATACGGGTCCCAACAAGGTGACGCGTACGATCCCTCTGCTCAGCACTCCGCAGTATCTTCAGATGCGGAGGGAAGCGGCAGCCAATGACAAGTTGCCGGTGACGGCGGCGAATGTGAATATTTTCCCGGATATACTTGTGTTCGATACGACGCGGCAGATAGACTGGTTCCATCGTTTCCTGGGTGGGACGGCTAATACAACCGACGCCTATGCGAGTCTCTCGGGTGGTACGACCAACTCCAGCTTCCTGTTGTCGGGTGGTTATACACATGCCAACTACAACTACCCTGGTAATTTTGCAGACAATAGGGTAACGCTGCACAGCGGGTTCCACTATAGCTCGTCGGACCGCAGGCTGAATGTCGACTTCGGCACCGATTATTCCTATGACCATAATAATTCTCCGAGTGCGCCTCCTTCGTCTGGTGTGGCGATGCTGACTCCGCCTGATGTGCCGGAACTGCTGGACCCTTCAGGCAAGCTCATCTGGAACTATAAAGGTGTGGATCTGACTAGTTTCCAACCCTATGCCTATCTGAAACAGCCCAGCAGTATCCAGAGCTACAGTGTGACGGGAAATCTCCGGGTGTCTTACCAACTGGCACGGGGGTTTAACTTTAGTACGAATGTGGGTTACAGCCGTGTGACCACCAAGCAGATACAGCAGACACCGCTGGCGTCTCAGCCTCCGACCGCCACGACGGCAAGCGCCAACTTTGCCAATACAGATTATCAGTCTGTCAATATCGAGCCGCAGCTCGATTATCGGAGGAACATCGGTCGCGGGGACTTCTCCGCGCTGGTCGGTGGAACCTATAAGACCAATACCAGCAGCGGCACTACGCTGGCCGGCAGTGGCTATCCGAATGACGCGCTGATCGGATCTATAGACCCGGCTACGACGGTATCAGCTTACGACGCGTACAACATCTATAAATATGCGGGTGTGTTTGGCAGGCTGGGATATATTTATGACAGGGAGTACATCGTCAGTCTTACGGGCCGGCGGGACGGGTCGAGCAATTTTGGACCGGGTCGTCAGTTCGGGAGTTTCGGATCGGTGGGGCTGGGCTGGATATTTTCTGAGGAAAAGGCTTTTCAACGGCTGTTGCCTTTTGTGAGCTATGCAAAGCTGGCCGGCAACTATGGCACTAACGGTTCCGATGGCGTCGCCGCGTATAACTTCCAGGATTTCTGGAAGCTGGTGGGTACTGCCACTCCGCTGTTCCAGGGAACACGGGGTTATAATCCGGTGAATGCATACAACCCCAACTATAGCTGGGCTTCCAAGCGGTCGCTCAACCTGAGCATGGACCTCGGCTTTATTCATGACCGGGTGCTGACGAATGTCACCTGGTACCGGAGCCGGACGGGCAACCAGCTGGTCAATTATACGCTGCCCTGGCAGACGGGCTTTGCCAACGTGGTAGAGAATCTGAATGCGACGGTGCAGGATCAGGGTATCGAAATTACCATCAGTACAGTCAATATCAAGACGAGTAAATTCCGGTGGGCTTCGACCTTCAATATCTCGGCCAACCGCAACAAGCTGATCTCCTTCCCGGGTCTGGCGACGTCGAGCTATGCCAGTACGTACACGATCGGCAAGCCGGTGAGCCAGGTCTTTGGCTTCAAGTACAAGGGCATCAATGATACGACGGGTATATTCCAGTTCGCTTCGAGCAAGGGGGGGAATACCTATACCCCGGCTTATTCTCCGGTAACCAAGGGCGGTGACATGCAGTATATAGCCGACCTGACGCCGAAATATTCCGGTGGTTTCGGGAATACCTTTACCTATCACGGATTCAGTCTGACGGCCTTCTTTCATTTCTCCAAACAGGTTGGCCGGAACTATCTCTACGGTATATACAGCTCGGTCACGCCCGGCGCGGAGGCCAATCTGCCAACGCTGGCCCTGGATCACTGGCGGCAATCCGGTGACCATGCTCCTATGCAGCGGCTGACGACGGGCGCTGCGGGTGGCCTAGGTTCCACCGCGGCTCGTGCGGCCAGTAATTTCCTGACTTCCGACGGAGCCTATACCGATGCTTCCTATATCCGGTTGCAGACCTTGTCCCTGTCGTATACGCTGCCGGCGGGCTATCTGAAGAAGGCGGGCATCCGTAATGCTACCGTTTATGTAAATGCGCAAAACCTGTTTACCATTACCGGCTATAAGGTTGGTGATCCGGAGCTGCCGGGTTTCGTATACGGTATACCGTTGCAGCGTATTATCGCGGGTGGTTTATCATTAGATTTTTAACGGCTAAGGAGGCCCTGGAAGGGCCTCGTCCGAAGGACAATCATTAGCGCTTTGCCGGAGATGCGCTAATTTTTGGAAAAGCGCATCTCCGGCACATAATTTGAAAAAAATGAACAACATAATTCATATACTTCCCCGGAAAGCGTTTGTGGTCCTGTCGATGATCGGGCTTTCCGCGGCATCCTGCAAGAAACTGATCGAGATACCTGCTAATCCGCCGACCCAGATACCGACCTCCCAGGTCTTCTCCGACAGCGCCGACATCATGGGAGCCATGGCGGGTCTGTATGGTTATTTCCGCGTGGCGGGCGGAGGGTCGAACCTGACGAACGGCACGCTGGTTCAGAGTGCCGGTCTTTCCGCCGATGAGCTGACTGCGGTCAGCGCCACGGATGCTTCGGGGCTACAGTTCCAGACCAATTCGCTGGTGTCCACGAATGCTTCGTTGGGGGGCATCTGGCAACCAGTGTACCAGAGCATTTATATCGCCAATGCCAACCTGCAGGGGATAGGAGTGGCCGCGTCTATAAGCGACTCGCTTAAGAGGCAGCTGCTGGGAGAGACCAGGGTGATCCGCGCTTTCTATTACTTTAATATGGTCAACCTGTTCGGCGGCGTTCCGTTGGTGCTCAGCACGGACTACAATAAGACTGCTTCTCTGCCGAGAGCCAGCGCCGACTCTGTATATGGTCAGGTCATCGCCGATCTGACGACGGCGCGGCAACTGCTGCTGCCTAAATATCCCAGTACGGGCAGGGCGAGGTGTAACCTGTATGCGGCGGATGCTTTGCTGTCGAAAGTGTATCTATACCGGGGGCAGTGGGCGGCGGCGGCGAATCTTGCCAGCGAGGTCATCAACTCCGGGCTGTACAGCCTGGTAGCCGATCCAAATAAGGTATATCTCGACGGGAGTACGGAAGCGATCTGGCAGCTACCTGCATCCAATAGTTTCAACAATACACAGACAACGGAAGCCGGCACGCTCTATCCGCAATATGGAACGCCGAAATACGCGCTGACCACTTTTCAGATGAACGCCTTCGAGACAGGTGACAGTCGGAAAGCTGCCTGGACCCTCACCGTTACCAGCGGCGGGAAGGTATACAACCTGGCGTATAAATACAAGAACAGGGTGATGGCAGCGCCGACGGTCGAGGACTATATGATGTTGCGGCTGGGCGAAGTCTATTTGATGCGGGCCGAGGCACTGGCCAGGCAGGGCAAGACCGACAGCGCGCTTGCCGATCTGAACCAGATCCGTGTCCGGGCGGGGCTAACGGCGATCACGACGGTGGGATCGTCCGACGAGCTGCTTGCGGATATCGCGCACGAGCGGCAGGTGGAGCTGTTCTGCGAAATGGGCAACCGCTGGTACGATCTGAACAGGACGGGTGCGGCGGATGCGGTACTCGGGGCGGAAAAGCCCGGCTGGGCATCGTACGATGCCTTATATCCTATACCTCTAACCGAAATAACGAATAACTCTTTCCTCACACAAAATCCAGGATACTAATTTAATCAACCAGTATGTTTACAAAACGAACATGGATCTATCCATGCAGCCTTTTTATTGCCCTGTCATTGACCTGTGGAGCTCATGCACAGCGCAGGCGTCCGGAGTCCGGGGGGGCACGGCCTCCGATGAGTTCGGGGGATACGACGCAAAGACGACCTGATTCTGCCCGGCGGGCGCCGCAGCCGATCCGTCCTTATAAGGATGTGATCACGGCGGGTATGAAGACCTACAATGGTTTTTTTACGGTGCATCAGAAAGACGACAAGTATTATTTTGAGATACCGAACTCCCTGCTGGGGCGAGACATCCTTTTTGTCAACCGGATTGCAAAGGCCTCTGCGGACATGCGGAATGGCGCAGCGGGTTATGCGGGTGATCAGATCGGAGAATCGGTGTATCATTTTGAGATGGGGCCTTCCCATAAAGTTTTTTTGCGTCGCATCTCCTTTTCGGAATATACGAATGACAGCACGCGCAGCCTGTTTGCGGCTGTACAGAAGAATAACGTGCAGGCGATTGCTATGGCCTGGCCGATAGCTGCATTCAGACCGGACTCTTCGGGAGTGGTCGTGGATGCTACCGAGTTCCTCAACAGCGACAATGAGATCCTGTATTTTGAGCGGAAGGCCTTCAAGGACAGGGCGGGTATGGCTGGTCAGATCAATGACCGCAGCTATATCGACTATATCCATACTTATCCGACAAATATCGAGGTGCATGCGGTGAAGACCTATAATGCAGGTCTTAATCCTGCGGGATCCAACTACACGGTGGAGCTGAACGCTTCGCTGATATTGCTGCCGGAGAAG
>Ga0307510_10009550_pt1 | contig 11559 bp, 9 predicted proteins | sample 12_EM_MG_FD_207224 | JGI IMG/M metagenome (GOLD analysis project Ga0307510, IMG submission 207224) | Populus trichocarpa ectomycorrhiza microbial communities from riparian zone in the Pacific Northwest, United States - 12_EM | ecosystem: Host-associated > Plants > Roots > Unclassified | place... | reverse complement strand
CCATGCTGGCCGCCGGAGGCCATGCGGGCGACACGGGATGACTCCGGGTGGAATACGGACGAACCGGTGCCGATGAGCATGGCGGCAAGCAGAAGCAGGAGATAGCTGCTCGCCAGGGACAACATCAGCAAGCCCACGAGGGTGAAGCCCATGCCGATCGCCAGTGAATACGGCCTGGGAGTGCGGTCGGTATAGGAGCCGATGACCGGTTGCAGCAGCGAGGCGGTGATCTGGTACGTGAACGTCAGCAGGCCGACCTGGCCGAAGCTGAGCGCGTACGATGTCTTGAGCATGGGATACAGCGCCGGCAGCAGCGACTGCATCATGTCGTTCAGCAGATGACAAAAACTGATCGCCAGCAGAATGGCGAAGGCGGTCTGGCCGCCGGAATTCTTCTCAGGAAGCGCCTCGCGCTCCGGTAACGCAGTTTCAGCAGCCATATTGCGTAAGAATGCCGCAATCCGGCTGCCGATTCTATCTATCGGAATGGAGGTTCAAAGGCATCGAGCCACGACGCGGTCCCAGTTGACAATGACGCCGGGGACCGCGGTCAGCTTGGTTTGGCCCTTCATTTCGCGAACTGTCGGGCGCCCGTAGCATCCTTTCTCGAGCCGATAGATCGTCACTTTCAAAGACGCAGGTTTGACGAGCCACACCTCACGGACACCGGCTCGCTCGTAGACGGGAATCTTCACATTCTGATCGTACCGAGCGGTCCTGGGCGACGCGACCTCCGCCAGCCAATCGGGAGCGCCGCGAATTCGCCGTTCATCGCGCCTCCCCGGCCCCGGATCACCGGTGATGAGCACATCGGGTTGCACAACGGTGTCAACCTGTTCGTCCGGCTCCGTGGACTTGGGCAAGCAAACATCGAGGGGAGCAACCACCACGCGCCAATGCGTGTCCTCGAGTGCATCGCCTATCTGGCGAGCGAGCTCGAACGCTATCGCCTGATGAGGCACGGTTGGCGAGGGCGGCTCTTTCACATACGCCGTGCCATCAATCAACTCATCGCCCGATTCCCGGGACCAGATGAGGTAGTCGCCGTAGGTGTGGTACTGCGAATCGCGTTTGGGGAGTGTCATGGTGTTGGGATTTTGGCGCTCTGACATCCGCAGCGCAATGATTTGGAAGGGAATTTTCTACCCAATGCGGTGATTCGGACGCTGGACTCAGCGTCCGAAACCAACGTGTGCCCACAGTGAGCGAAACCCGCGAAATCGCGCCCGCCCTCCCCGCACGCGCTCACCGGTCAACTGCATGTCAGGAAAGCGCTGGATCAACCTGAGGATCGCGATTCGTGCCTCCAGCCGCGCTACTGACATTCCGGCACAGGCGTGCCCGCCCGCCGCGAACGCGAGGTGTCGGTTCGGCTTGCGTCCGATGTCAAAGACGTCAGGTTGCGGAAACTCGCGGGCATCCCGGTTCGCCGCCCCGATACACAGGTTCAGGTACATCCCGGGCGTCAACGTGACGCCACCAACAGAACACTGTTGCACAACGAGTCGGTTACCCAGTTGGTTCGGGCTCTCGAAGCGCAGACATTCCTCCACTGCGGCGGCTATCAGCTGCGGCTCGCGGCGCAGTCTGTGCATCGATTCCGGATCGGACAGCACAAGAGCCAGACCGTTACCAATCAGGTTGGTCGTGGTCTCGTGCCCGGCATTCAACAGGAACACGCAGTTGTGCAGGAGCTCCTGAGTGGACAGGTCCGGCTCCTGCAGCAGGCGGCTCAACAGGTCGTCGTCGCTGAGATGCGCGCGCCGGTCGGTCATCAGGAGTTGCAGGTAGTCAGTGAATTCGCGCACGGCCCGATTGCCGGCCTCCCGTTGTTGGTCGGTCAGTGTAGGCTCCAGCGCCCCGAGGATAGCCAGGGACCAGCCCCGCAGCGGAGCCCGATCCTCATGCGGAACCCGCAGCAGGTTGCCAATCACCTCGATGGGAATGGCCGCCGCAAACTCTTCGATGAGGTCGAATTTGCGGCGCTCACCGAGCCGGTCCAGGAGTCGGTCGACGAGCGCAATGACCTGCGGCTCCATGGCCTGCAGCACATGAGGTGTCAACGCACTGACGATGTGGCGTCTGACCCGGGTGTGATACGGCGGGTCATTGAAAACGAGGCTGGTGGTGTGATGCTCGAACAGCGGCGAGCCGAGGCCGAACTTCGGGCCGAAGGCGATTTTCTTGTCGGAGCTGAAGCTGTGGCGATCGCGGTAGATCTGATCGAGATCGGCGTAGCGGGTGAGGAACCAGGTGCCATCGGGACAGCGGTGTACCGGATCCGACTCGCGCAATGCTGCGTAGGTAGGGTACGGATCCGCGTAAAACGCCGTGCCCAACGTATTGGGATCGAACGCCTCAACGAGATCAGACCTTGGGCCGCCACCCACTTCAGAGCATCCCGAACAATCGAACGATCTCGTCCGGCCTCTCGACGTGCGCGTTATGGCCCGCAGCGGTTATTTCGTGCGCCCCGGGACAATAGGTTTCCAACTCTGAAGTGCTGACCATCGTGTCCTGCTCACCGCGCGCCAACACGATGCGAGCCTTCGCGCTCGAGACCAGGCTATCGAATGGCGCGCCGGCTACCTGAAACGTCCGAGAGTCCTGGGAGAGGCGCCACCCTTGCGGCGAATGGGTGACACCATGACGGAGCCACTGCTCTCCCGGCGCGACGCGGGTGTCGAGACCGGACACACGGCGGTAGCGGTTCCAGGCTTCATCAATGTTCGCATACCAGCGGACAGGCCGCGTCGCGAGCTCGTGTGCAGCCTGAACATCCGCCGGCAGCCACGAAATCTTGGGTCCGAGTGCCAACACACCCCGAACATCCACACCAAACCAGCGGCTCGCCAGCGCCAGACCCAGGTACGCACCCAGCGAGTGTCCGATGACGAACAACTCAGACTCCCCTTGAACGAGGCTGGCAAGCTCCGCAGCCAAGCTGCCGACGCTGTATTGAGGCAGAACCTCCGAGCGCCCATGACCACTCAGATCAGGCGATAGCCATCTCCCCATGCCGCGCTCATCGAGTACGCGTTGAACGCCCGTCCACACACCCGATGTAGCACCCAGCCCATGCAGCAGCAGAATAGCCCGGGTCCCCGATCCACCCTTCTCGTACCAGAGCATGCGACGTCCTGTATGGTGCGGTCAGGCGCCATTATGCTCCGTCCGCCGCCGCGCTATCGAAGATCACGCCATCCGCGCCATCGCCAATGGCGACCGTCCCCCGATCGGCGCCCGTCACCGAATCAATCAACTTCGCTACCTTGCTTCCACGACAGGCCGAAATGAGCAGGCTGCTCTGCGGGTCATAGTCAATGCCGGTGGGCTCCTTGCAGCCGGGCATTTTGTAGCGCGCGACGGCCTTGCGGCTCTTCACATCAACCACAGCGATTTCGGCGCGGTCGTTGAGGTTGATGTATGCGCGTCCCCGGCCATCGGATACACCGGCCTCCGGCTCTCCGCCCAGGGCTATCGTACCCACTGCCGAGCCTCGTGCCGGGTCGACTACGGTTGCGCTTCGACCTTCACCGTTCATGACGAACGCCAATTTTCCAGCGGCGTCATAGAACGCGCCGTCAGGGCCCTTCCCCGTCGGAATATGCGCCTTCACGGCCCCGGAATTGCGGTCAAACAACGTGGCAGTATTGCTCTGCCCATTCGTTGACAGCATCAGCGGCGTGCCGGGAATCGGCAGTACCGAGGCAACGTCTTCGCCCTTGACGAAGTCCATCGTGACCTTACGTGTTTGCAGATCGAGCTTCATGACACCTGTGGTGCGGCCAACAAACACGACATGAGTCGCGCTGTCGACCGAGATGTAGTCATAGCCCCCGTCACCGCCCGGGATGCGCTCGATCACACGGTAAGTTGGGGTCGCTGCGCGATCGGCCGCATGGCCGGTTGTCCACAGTACGCAGGACATCACCAAACCGATGGAGATTCGTATCAAGGCGACTGCTCCCGGGTGTTGAACCGCTGCATCCATTCCAGCAGCGCGTCCTGATCAGCCGCTTGCCCGAGGCCTGCGACTATGTCGCGAAATACATCGTCGCGCTCATCCTGTCCCAACTTGAACTTTGCCCGGATGGCGCGCACATTCGCGCGAAAACCGATCACGCGTTGCGAGAGGGACTGGTATCTCGGTCCCATCTCCTGCTCGCTCCATTGCCGCGGCCGACCCGCCTCCATCGTGGCCACGAGATCGCGCAAATGGGCTTCGGTCTGCGGCGGATCCGCGAAGAATTCCACATCAACGAGAAATTGCGCGCTTGCATAATTCCAGGTCGGCGCCTGGGTGCGGTCATTCATCCAGGACGGCGAGATATAGCCGTGCGGTCCGAGCACCAGCATCGCAGCACGCGGCGTGTGCCTGAGAAAGGCCACCTGATCGTTGGACCGGGCGAAGTGCCCAACCAACGACACCACGGTGCCGCTGGGATCCGAAAGTGGGCGGACCGGCAGCAAAGTGGCCCGAAACGATTCTCCCTCGCCCGATACTATCCAGGTCAGGGGCTGTGCGAGCACGAGTTGCAATACGTCGCTGTCGTTCCTGGCCTCGAACAGGCTTTTCTTTGCCGTCACTGTCACAAGCACTCCACGGTTCGGCGACTGCCAAATGGTATTTCTCCAACTGGGCGATCGCACTCGCAAGCGGGCCATCCTTCACGCAGCGCGGGCCATCCTCGATCAGTGAGCGTCCAGATAGCGGTGCAGAAAATCCACAATGGACTGGTTCATCCGCAGCTCGTTGGCGTAGCGCAGGATGCTGTGGGTCTCATCGACCAACACCAGTGTTTCCTGATGCACTCCGGTACTCTCCAGCCGGCGTGCAAGGTCGACGGTCTGGGTGAACCTCACGTTGCGGTCGTCGTCCCCATGGATAAACAACACCGGCGACTTCCAGGTGGAAACGGCCGCAACCGGCGAAGACTGCCACGCCATCTCGAGCGCGGGCCCTGAATCCGCCGGCATTTCAAAGCGCTTGCCGGGCAGCAGTTCGTCAGCGCCGTAGTCGACCGTCCAGTTGTGCACTCCGTGAATATCCACGCCGACTGCAAAGAGATCAGAATCGTGGGACAGGCCCATCGCCGTCAGGTACCCGCCATACGAACCGCCGTACAGTCCAACACGCCTGGCGTCGACAGTCGGCAATGACTGCAGATACCGGCCCGCCGCCTGGATGTCCTGGTATTCAGCCGCACCGCGCCGCCCGGCACCCGGCGGAAACTGAAAATCGTGTCCATAGCCGATTCCCAGCCGGTAGTTCACCGCCAGCACCACGAACCCCCGGCTCGCAAGATACTGATTCACCGCGTAGTCGTTCGAGTAGTAGCCCATGTAGTGCCAGCCGAGCAGCATCTGGCGCTGGGGGCCGCCGTGCATGTACAACACGGCGGCGTGCTTGCCACCACCGGGTTGGGGCTCGAACAGCTGTCCATGCACGGTCATGCCATCCGCCGCCTTGAAAGTCACTCGCTTCGGAGTGACCAGGGACTTCTGTGGATAGCCGGCCGGCAGGAATTCCGTCGTGAGCAGACGCACCGAGCCGCCCTGCATCTGCGCCGTTGCCAGCAACGGCGGACGTGTCGCAGTAGCGCTCACGAACACGAGTTGGTTGCTACCCGTGATGACCGGCGACCATTCCAACCCGAGACCCGAGGTCAGCGGCCGAGCCTTCCCTCCATTCACCGGCACCGCGTAGAGGTGTCGGCGATCGATGTCATCCGGGTCGTCACCCGCGTTGGCATTGAAGACCAGATACTGCTTATCGGCGCTCAGTACGATGTCTTCGACCATGTAACTGCCGGCAGTCAGCAACACGGGCTCGCCGCCGGATTCCGGCATCGAATACAGGTGTTGCCAGCCGTCCTGGTACGACTGGAAAACGATGCGGTCACCGTCGGCCCATTCGAGGTACGCGTCGTAGTACGAGTCACGCAGCGACTTGCCGCTCGCCCAACGCAACCTCGCGTCTCCGGTCCTCGCATCGGCTATCCAGATGGCCCAGGGCTGCGGCTCGAATCGGAGCGCGGGCGCCGGAACTCCGCCATCACCCGGTACTCGGGCGAAGGCAATACGTTTGCCGTCCGCGGACCAACGGGGTGAGCCATCGCGCGAAGTGGACGGCGCGAGCCAAAGAATCGGAGTGCTCTCATCCGAATAGACACCGATCAACGCGTGAGCTTCACGGGACGAGACGAATGCAAGCCGCCTGCCATCCGGGGACCAGGTGAGCGATTGGGTACGGCCCCGAATCGTGAACAGCCGTTTCGCTTCGGATGACCCGTCGACGGGCACCAGCCACGCCCCGCCCTCCTTGATAAAAGCGACACGGCGGTTGTCTGGAGAAATACTCGGTGCATCCCCCTCGGCAAGAAGTTGAGGCGGACCGCCTGAGAATGGGATCGACCAGATCTGCACCTTCGTTGCCAAAGGCTGCGACGAAACGTTGGTCGGCAGCCCGGTATCCCAGTTGCCGCCGTGCTCGCCGCCGCGAACGTACACCACCCACGCACCGTTGGCGGAGACCTGCAGGCTCGTGATCTCCTGGCCATCGTCGTCCGCGTAAGACGTCAACTGCCGAGCCTTGAAGTCAGGCCCTGTTGCCACCCAAACATTGCGCCGGCCGTGATCATCCACGGTCCAGGCAATCTGCGGGCCCTTGGGTGAGGTCACCAGCGATTCGGGGAAAGCGTAGCCGCGGAGCTGCTCCAGAGTCGGGGCAGGCGCGCTCCACGTGGGCAGCGGTGCGCAGACGAGCCCCACGAGCAACAGCACCAACGGTCGCCCCGCACAACGCATCGAGAATTTCACGCCGCCGCCACGCGCCATAGATCCTCCCCCGAGAACGACATCACGCGTTATCCTAGGCTGCCGCACGGCCGGATCCTGCTTCGTAAAGGCCATTTCCTGCTCAGAGCGGGCCTCGTCGGGCCACATTATGGTGCTACGATCCGCGCCATGCAGATAAAACTCACAGCCTTTGCGCTCAGCCTGGTGATGGCCAACTTGCCGCCGGCGCGCGCGGCGGATGAGCATAAACCCACTCTCATCGTCGCCATTGCAGTTGACCAGTTTTCCGCCGGGATCTTCGATCAATACCGCGGCCGCTTCAAAAGCGGTCTGCGCCGGATGATCGATGCAGGCGTGGTGTTTCCCAATGGCTATCAGAGCCACGCCGCGACCGAAACCTGCCCCGGGCATTCCACCCTGCTCACCGGCAAGCATCCGAGCGGTACCGGCATCATCGCCAATGAATGGCTCGGGCCGGACGGCAAGCCGACGTATTGCCTTTTGGATCCGGGCATGACGGTACCCGGACGGCCTGCCGAGCCCCGGGGACCGGCGAACCTTCGGACCTCCACGTTGGGCGAATGGCTCAAGGCCCAGAATTCCGCCTCGCAAGTGGTTGCCGTGTCGGGCAAGGATCGCGGGGCCATCAACATGGCCGGACACAACCCCGACGCCGTTTTCTGGTGGGACGACGAGCTGGGTTTCAACACCTACGTGCCGCCCGGCGCTGCCGCGGACCAACGCCTCGAGCCCGTCAAGGCAATCAACGAGTCGATTGCGAAGCGCTGGAACAAGAAGTTGCCAACCTGGAAGCCTCTCGATGCGTCCTGCGCGCGACTCAACTCGTACGTCACCTACGACAACACGTGGCACGTCCATCATCATGTTCCGCCGGATTGGAAGCTCGCCAACCCGAGCCAATCGTTCCGCGATGACAAGGCCTTCAAGCGCTGGGTTCGCGCCAGCCCCACTGTCGATGAGCTGACGCTGGAATTGGCCACATCGCTATTCAACCGTTACAAGTTGGGACGTGGCGGCGCGCCGGACCTGCTCGCGATCTCCCTGAGTGCCACCGACTATATAGGCCACCGCTATGGCAACGAGGGACCGGAGATGTGCGACCAGATGGCGCACCTCGATCAAAACCTCGGCGCCTTTTTCAAGACGCTCGATGCGGCGAAAGTGCGTTACGTTGTGGTCCTGTCAGCGGATCACGGCGGTCTCGATGCAGCGGAGCGGATGCGGTTGAAGGGCTTTCCGGCCGAGCGGATGACCGTCGATATCGCGGATGAGGTCAACAAGCACGTCGGCGTCAAAGCGTTCGCCTACCTTTCGTATGGCCTGTACTTTCGGCCGTCGCAAACTCTGACGCCTGAAGAGCGGCAGAAGATCACCGAGAACACCGTAAAATTTCTGAACCAACAGCCCTATGTTACTCAGGCATTTGCCAAGGCCGACGTTCTGAAGGTACAGGTTCGGCCGGGCGTACCGCCCGATGAAATGCGATTGGAAGAACGCTTCGCGGAAAGCGTGGACGCGGAGCGCAGCGCGGACATCCTGATCGCTTTCAAACCCTACTCAACCCTGGATCACGTGGATTCCAGCGGCTTCTACATTGCGGGACATGGCACACCGTGGAACTACGACCGCCGGGTTCCGATCGTGTTCTGGCGCCCCGGGCTGCCCGGCTACGAGCAATATCTGCCTATCGAAACAGTGGACATTGCACCCACACTGGCAGCCCTGGTCGGCGTGGCTCATCCAGCGGTGGACGGGCGCTGCATCGACCTCGACAGCAGCGCCGCGAACACCTGTGGCCATTGAGGCCCGGCAAGCGGGCCACGCTTCTACGACTGTTTTTTGATGAAGGCGTCGATATTGCGCGCGAGCACGACCATGGGCACATCACCGCCCTGCACGATGGCGTCATCGAACAGCCGCAGATCGAATTTGCCTCCCAACTCGCTGCGGGCCTTGGCCCGCAGGCGATTGATCTCGCTGTGTCCTACCTTGTAACCGCAGGCCTGGCCCGGCCAGGCGCAATAGCGATCGACCTCGCTGCTCACTTCCTCCAGACCTGACCCGTTGGTGGTGGCAAACCACTGGATTGCCTGCTGGCGTGTCCAGCGCTTGGAATGCAGGCCCGTGTCCACGACGAGCCGGCACGCCCGGAATGCAATCGACTGCAGATATCCGAGACGACCGACCGGATCGTCTTTGTAGACGCCCAACTCATCCGCGAGTTGCTCCGCATACAGCGCCCAGCCTTCGGTGTAGGCGTTGAATGCGAGCAACGAGCGCGCCAGCGGCAGCTTGAACGTGTACTCGCCCTGCCAGACGTGGCCAGGGATCGATTCGTGATAGGCGAGCGTAGGCAGGCTGAAGCGATTGTGGCGACTGGTGGTGTGGAGGTTGATCCAGAAGCGGCCAGGCACCTTGCCGTCAATCGTCCCCGGACCGCCGTATGCGCCAGGGGCCCCCGGCTCCACTTCCGGTGGCAGGCGCTTGATCTCGAGCCTGCCCGCCACGAGTGTCTCGAATGCACGCGGCAACCGGGTCCGCATGTCGGCGATGCGCCCGTTGAGGTACGCCAATATCTGTGCACGTCCTTCGTCGCCTTCCGGGAATTGATAGCGTTTCTCTTTGGCAAGCGCCGCCATCCGCTCACCGACAGTGCCGGCAGTGTTGCCCATTCCCTTGAGAATGCCGTCCATCTCCCCCTGCAGCTCACGTAGCTGCTCCTGGCCCATGCGATGGATCTCATCGGGAGTCAGGTGCGTGGTCGTGCCGGCACTCAATGCCCAGGCATAGTAGGCCTCGCCGTCCGGCAGTTTCCAAACACCGGCATCGCTCGTCGCGCGCTTGCGATGCGCGTTCAGCTCATCAAACTGCCGGTTGAGCGCGGGCCTGACTTTGTCCTGCGCAATCTGCCCAGCCTGCTTTGCAAAGTCACCGGGCATGGCCTTCGTGCGCTTCGCGAGTGAAGTGACGAGGGGCCAATCGGCAATGTTGCCACCGCGCGCGATCTCCATTTGTTTGAGGGCCTGATCGAGTAGAAAGTCCGGCGCAATCACCCCTTTGGCGGCGGCCGATTTCAGTCTCGCGGTTTCGCCATCCAACTGGCCGGCGTAGGCTTCCATTCGCGCCAGATACGCCTGCGCGTCCGCCGCCGACTCCACGGTGTGGCGGTCGTCCAGCATGTTGGGAATTTCCAGAAACGCGCCCGTATTCTGCGAGACTACATAGGGAGCATTCCGATACGCCCACGATTGATTGAGCGTCGTAACATCTCCGTACGGAAAGGCGAAACCTGTAACAGCGAATTCGTGCGCCGTGCGCATCACATCCACGTCGATGCGCGCAGCCTCACCGAGTGTTGAGACGTCGATCGCCTTCAAGCGTTTGAGCCGCTCCGCGACTCGTTGCGCAATGGCCCGCTGTCCCTCGGGTGAGCGATCGGCAAGTTTGGACTTGAGCCCTGCACGCGCGTCCCGGTCAATGCCGAGGCCCGTCGCGTTTTCCGGGTATTCCGCCAACAACTCATCCGCGATGCCGGCAAGCAGTGTCTCAACAGACTCATCGGCACTGTGGCCTGCAGCCAGAGACAGATCAGAGAAAGCGGCTGCTACACCCGTTCCTACAATGCCAGTTCCCGCAATGAGCAAGTTGCGTCGGTTGATCATCGAATACCCCCAATGTTGCACACCGTCCGTCGGCGGAGCGAATATAGCTCAACAGTCGCCGACGGAGCGCATATGAGTCAATTTCGCGCAGTGTGCCTGGTGCCGTTGTTGAGCGTGGGGCTTGCGTTTGCGACAGAACGAGTCGCCCACGAGACGGAACGAAGCTCAATCAAACATTGGGACGCCCCCGCCATTTCGAGCCCGAACTGGGAGTCTCATCCCGCCTTCGATCCGCGCACCGGTGACCTGTGGTTCGTGCGCAGCGACCCGAAGTTTTCCGGCTGGCACCTGCTGGTGGCGCACTGCGAACGAGGGTCCTGGCAAACACCCGTCGAATCGCCCATTTCGCGGCCGGGCCTGGAAGCGGACCCCTGGTTCTCGGCCGATGGCAAAACGCTGTGGTTCATTTCAACGCGGCGCACCGGCTCGAAAAAGAGTGCCGACCTGGACATCTACCGGACCGAACGGGCGGCCGATGGCACCTGGGCGGAGCCGGTGCCACTGCCGGCGCCGGTGAATTCGGATGCCGCCGAGTGGTTCCCCCGGCCAGCAGCCGATGGTTGGCTGTATTTCGGCTCGCGCCGCCCAGGCGGGCTCGGCAAAGACGATATCTGGCGCGCTCGCCAGCGTGACGGACAGTGGGTCGTCGAAAACCTGGGCCCTGGATTCAACAGCGCCGCAGACGAATCCGAGTTTCAACCTGCTCCGGACGGACGCTGGGGAATCATTTCGACCAACGTGGGACTGGTCCGCGCCGTTGCCACTGAGCACGGTTGGCGCCGCGAGCAGCCGTTCCCCGATCAGAACGGCAGCGAGATCGGTCCCCTGATTTCGCCCGACAGCGGCAGCTTCATGTTCTCGCGCGACGCAGGCGACGGCGCCTCCGGCGAGTTGTTCATCTCCCAGGTGTCTGCCGGCCAGATGTCTCCAGATAGTTGGACACCGAAGTGCCCGCACGATCCTTCCGGGCGTTGACTAACACGATGCCCGTGTTGTACTCATGTCGGCTCAGGCCATCGCTTGCCCCACTCCAACATGAGCAACACCAACGACACTGCCGACGGCATCGCGCCAA
>Ga0307510_10009549_pt1 | contig 11560 bp, 9 predicted proteins | sample 12_EM_MG_FD_207224 | JGI IMG/M metagenome (GOLD analysis project Ga0307510, IMG submission 207224) | Populus trichocarpa ectomycorrhiza microbial communities from riparian zone in the Pacific Northwest, United States - 12_EM | ecosystem: Host-associated > Plants > Roots > Unclassified | place... | reverse complement strand
CCAGTCGCGCAACTGATAGAAGTTGCCGCCCATCGCCAGCGCCTGGGCGCCGTCCATGGCGATGGTCTCGCCGTTGATCCAGTCGCAGCCGCCCGAGATCAGGAACACCGCGAGGTTCTGCAATTCCTCCATCGTTCCGACCCGGCCCATCGGATTGAGCGCCTTGGTTCGCGCACCGGCCTCGTCGCCGGGCTTGATGCGCTTGCTCATGCCTTCGGTCGGGATTTCACCGGGTGCGATGGTGTTGAGGCGGATGCCGTAGCGTCCCCATTCCGCCGCCAGCGACATGGTCATGGCATGGATCGCCGACTTGCTCATCGCCGACGGCACGACATAGGGGCTGCCGTTGCGGACCCAGGTCACGGTGATCGACACCACATTGCCGGGGTTCTTGCCGGCGATCCAGCGTCGGCCCACCGCATGCGTCACATAGAACGTGCCATGCATGACGATGTTGGCGACCGCATCGAAGCCGCGCGGCGTCAGATCCTGCGTGCGCGAGATGAAATTGCCGGCGGCGTTGTTGATGAGGTCGGTGAGCGGACCCTCCCTGAAGATGGTGTCGATCATCTCGTCGACCGCGAGCGGATTGCGGATGTCGACGCCATGGCTCGTCACCCGGCCGCCATACATATCCATCAGCTCGGTTGCGGTTTCATCGCAGACAGCCTTGCGGCGACCGCAGATATGAACCTCGGCGCCGAGCTCCAGAAAGCGCGCGGACATCGACTTGCCGAGCCCGGTTCCGCCGCCGGTGACCAGAATGCGCCGTCCTTCAAGAAGCTTTTCCTTGAACATCTGATTGTTTCCGCCTTGGAGGATTGTCTGTTAATTGGTTGATTGACTAAAACCGGACTACGCCTTTCTGTAAAGCGGCAACAACAAAGAAGAGCAGGGGAGAAGCCTTATGGATGATCGCGTGCAGGTCTCGATTTCAGAGGGCGTCGCCGACGTCCGCCTGGTGCGGGCGGACAAGATGAATGCGCTCGATGCCGCGATGTTCGAAGCTCTGGTGGCGACCTCCGGCCGGCTGGTCCATGAAAAGGGGCTCCGGGCCGTGGTTTTATCGGGGGAAGGGCGGGCCTTTTGTGCGGGCCTCGACATGGGCCGCTTTGCGGCGATGAAGGAAAAGGGGGGTAACGGGGTAGCGGGCGGAGAAAACCGCGACCTGACCGTGCGTACCCATGGCCTGGCTAATTTCCCGCAGCAGGCGGTGTGGGGGTGGCGGCAACTGCCGGTCCCGGTGATCGCGGCGATCCAGGGCGTGGCGTTCGGCGGCGGCTTCCAGCTCGCGCTCGGCGCCGACATGCGCTTCCTGACCCCCGATGCGCGGATGTCGATCATGGAGATCAAATGGGGACTGGTGCCCGACATGGCGGGGACGCCGATCCTGGCCAGCCTGGTGCGCGACGATATCCTGCGCGAGCTGACCTATACCGGGCGGATCTTCTCGGCACAGGAAGCCATGAGCTATGGTCTTGCGACCCGGATTTGCGACGACCCGCGCGCCGCCGCCTTCGAGGTCGCTCGTGAGATCGCGGGCAAGAGCCCCGAGGCCATTCGCGCCGCCAAGCGGATGCTGAACAATCTGTCGGTCGATCCGGGTCCGGCGCTGCTCGCCGAATCCGTCGAGCAGATGAAGCTGATGGGCAAGCCCAACCAGCTCGAAGCCGTCCGCGCCAACATCGACAAGCGCGCGCCGCGTTTTGCGGATGTTTGAATTCCCTGCTTCTTCATGGCCGGGCTCGTCCCGGCCATCCACGTCTTCATGTCGCGGCAACACAGGAAAGACGTGGATCGCCGGGACAAGCCCGGTGACGACGAAACACCAGCGGCTTTGAAAACAAGAAGAAGACCATGACTGACACATCCTCACTCTTCCTCGGCGTCATCAGCGGCCAGCGCAGGCGCGATCACGCCGAAGTCGCCGGTCGGGTCGAGCGTATCGCCAGCGGGCTGCACGGGCTTGGCGTCCGGCAAGGCGACAGCGTCTGCATGCTGATGCGCAACGACATCGCCTTCATCGAGGCGGCCTATGCCGCGATGCGCCTCGGCGCCTACGGCGTGCCGGTCAATTGGCACTTCAAGCCGGAGGAGATCAATTACGTCCTGAAGGACTCCTGCACGCGTGTCCTGATCGGCCATGCCGACATGCTGCATCAGCTGCGCGATGCGATCCCGGCTGCCGTCACACCGATCAGCGTCCCCACGCCGCCGGAAATTCTGGCCAACTACAAGATCGATCCCGAGCACCTTGTCACCCCTGATTTCGCCATCGATTTTGAGTCCTGGCTCGCGCAGCATCCGCGTTACGAAGGTCCGGCGGTGCCTCAGCCGCAGAACATGATCTATACCTCCGGAACCACCGGCCATCCCAAGGGGGTGCGGCGCAACGCGCCGACGCCGGAACAAATCGCCTTCGGGGAGCGGTTGCGCTCCATGATCTACGGCCTGCAGCCGGGCGCGCGTGCGCTGCTGCCCGGACCGCTGTATCACTCCGCGCCGAATTCATTCGGGCTGCGTTCGGGCCGTCTCGGTGGCGCGCTGGTGCTGATGCCGCGGTTCGATCCGGAGGAGTTTCTGCGGTTGATCGAGCGTGAGAGGATCGACACCATCTTCATGGTGCCGACCATGTTCATCCGGCTGATGAAGCTGCCCGAAGCCGTGCGCCGGAAATACGACATGTCCTCGCTGCGCCATATCATCCATGCCGCCGCACCTTGTCCGGCCGACGTCAAGCACGCGATGATCGACTGGTGGGGCCCGGTGATCTATGAATTCTACGGCTCGACCGAATCCAGCGCGGTCACCTTCGCCAATTCGGAGGACGCGCTGAAGAAGCCGGGCACCGTCGGCAAAATCGCACCGGGCGCAGAGCTGCGCTTTGTCGGCGACGACGGACGCCTGTTGCCGCAGGGCGAGATCGGCGAAATCTATTCGCGCATCGCGGGCCATCCGGATTTCACCTATCATAACAAGCCGGAGAAGCGCGCCGAGATCGAGCGCGACGGGTTCATCACCTCGGGCGATGTCGGCTACATCGACGAAGACGGCTACGTCTTCATCTGTGACCGCAAGCGCGACATGGTGATCTCGGGCGGCGTCAACATCTATCCCGCCGAGATCGAGGCGGCACTGCATGCGGTCCCCGGCGTGCATGATTGCGCGGTGTTTGGCATTCCCGACGAGGAATTCGGCGAAGCGCTGATGGCGGTGGTGGAACCGCAGGCCGGAGTGACCCTCGATGTTGCCGCAGTCCGCGCGCAACTGAAAACCTCGCTGGCCGATTATAAAGTGCCAAAACACGTCGAGATTCAGGGCCAATTGCCGCGCGAGGATTCCGGCAAGATCTTCAAGCGGCGGCTGCGCGATCCCTACTGGGAGCGGGCCGGACGGCGGATCTGATTGAACCGGGAGCGCTGACATGGACCAGGCGGTGCAGACCGAACTCAACGAAGTTCTTTACGACGTCACCGATCATGTCGCGCTGATCACGCTCAACGCGCCGGAGCGGATGAACACCATCTCCGGACCGATGCTCAACGAACTGGCGCGGCGGTTGACCGAGGCCAATGAAGATCCGGACGTGCGCTGCGTGATCCTGACCGGCCAGGGGCGAGCGTTCTGCGCCGGCCTCGATCTGCGTCAGGAGCGAGGCGGAAACGGTCTGAGCGCGGCCTCCAGTCCGACCACGCTCAATCTGCGCAACACGCCGCCGACGGTGCTGCAGGCGATGGACAAGCCGACCATTTGCGCCGTCAATGGCGGTGCCGCCGGCTACGGTATGGATACGGCGCTCGGCTGTGACATCCGGATCATGGCGGAATCGGCAAAACTTGCCGCGGCCTTCGTCAAGCGCGGCGTCGTGCCGGAGTCCGGCGGCACCTGGTTGCTGCCGCGGATGATCGGCTGGGCCAAGGCATCGGAACTGATCTTCACCGGCCGCACCCTTTCGGCGCGAGAATGCCTCGATTGGGGACTTGCGAACCAGGTGGTGCCGGACGGTGAATTGATGGAACGGGCCCGCGCGATGGCGCGGGAGATCGCGGCCAATGCGCCGCTGGCGGTGCAGGCCTCCAAGCGCATGATGCGCATGGGTCTCAACGAAACCTTCCCCGACCATGTGCACCACGTCTATCTGCAGCTGCTGCCGCTGTTCAAGATTCGAAGGACGCTGAGCGAGCCCCAAAAGTGCCGATAGTGACGCGCTTTTTCACCTCTCACCCGGGATGAGGGGGGAGCGGGCCATTGTCGTCGCACCTGTCGCCCGTTTCTTGATCTTGCGCGGCGTACAAAATTACGACTGAATGGGAGTGGGCTGTTTTGCGGAGTAGTTGCCATGTCCTCCCAGATCATGCCTTCCGACGCTGACCTGCGGTCCAATCGCAGCGACGAGGCGGTAGCGCTTGAGGAAGATGCCCGGCTGCGGACCGATATCCGCCTGCTGGGGCGCATTCTCGGCGATACCGTGCGCGATCAGGAAGGCGCCGATGTGTTCGACCTGGTCGAGCGCATCCGGCAGACCTCGATCCGGTTCCACCGGGATGAGGATCGGACGGCGCGGCGTGAACTGGAAATCATCCTCGACAGCATGTCGATCAGCCAGACCGTGCGCATCGTGCGCGCCTTCAGCTATTTTTCCCATCTCGCCAACATTGCCGAGGACCAGAACAACATAAGGCAGATGCGGGTGCGCTCGACCGCCAGCGGATCACCGCGCTCGGGAACGCTGACTCAGACCCTGTCGCATGCGCGCGCGGCCGGTTTCAAGGCTACCGATCTGCGCCGCTTTTTCGAAACCGCGCTGGTCAGTCCGGTCCTGACCGCGCATCCGACCGAGGTTCGCCGCAAGAGCACCATCGACCGGGAGATGGAGATCGCGTCGCTGCTGGACCGGCGCGAGCGAGTTCTGCTCACCCCGGAAGAGATCGAGGCGTGCGATGAGCAATTGCGCCGCGCCGTGCTGACATTGTGGCAGACCAATCTGTTGCGCCGTACCAAGCTCACCGTGCTCGACGAGGTCGAAAACGGCTTGTCTTTTTATGACTATACCCTCCTGGATGAGGTACCGCGGCTGCATTGCATGCTGGAGGACCGCCTGAACGAGGGTGACGGCGCCGCGCGGGGCGAACTGGCGTCGTTCCTGAAGATGGGAAGCTGGATCGGAGGCGATCGTGACGGTAATCCGTTCGTCACGGCGGAGGTCATGCGCGGCACGCTCAAGCTCCAGAGCAGCCGCATATTGCGGTTTTATCTCGAGGAGTTGCACATTCTCGGGTCCGAGCTGTCGCTCGCGGCGCACCTTGCTGATGTCTCGAAGGATTTGCGCAGCCTTGCTGAGCGGTCGCCCGACAAGTCGCCGCATCGCAGCGGCGAGCCTTACAGGCTGGCCGTATCCGGCGTTTACGCGCGGCTCACTGCGACCGCCGTGCGGCTGGATGTCGAAACCACGCGGCTTCCCGTGGGCGAAGCGGCGGCCTATGCCGATGTCGAAGAGTTCAAAGCCGATCTCGATATTCTTTATCGCTCGCTGGTATCGAACAATTCGGGGGTGATCGCGCGCGGGCGGCTGCGGTCGTTGCGGCGGGCCGTGGATTGCTTCGGCTTTCACCTGGCGCGCCTCGACATGCGGCAGAACTCGGCGGTGCACGAACGCACGGTCGCGGAGCTGATCGACGCGGCGATGCCCGGCATGTCCTATCTCGCGTTGAACGAGGAGGCGCGGATAGCGCTGCTCACGGGCGAATTGAGCAATGCGCGTCCGCTGACGTCATCGTTTGTGAAATACAGCGAGGAAACGGTGGGCGAGCTTGCCGTGTTCCACGCGGCGGCCGAAGCGCACGCCAGATTCGGCGCCGATGCAATTCCCCAATGCATCATCTCGATGTGCAAGGGCATGTCCGACATGCTCGAGGTCGCGGTCCTGCTGAAGGAAGCCGGCCTGGTTGACCCGTCGGGCCGCTGCGCGATCAATATCGTGCCGCTGTTCGAGACCATCGAGGATCTGCAGGCATCGAGCGGCATCATGGACCGGATGCTGTCGATGCACGATTATCGCAAGCTGGTGGACAGCCGTGGCTCGGTCCAGGAAGTGATGCTCGGCTATTCCGACAGCAACAAGGACGGCGGCTTTGTCACCTCGGGTTGGGAACTGTACAAGGCCGAAATCGACCTGATCGAGATCTTCGAACGCCACCATGTGCGCTTGAGGCTGTTTCACGGTCGCGGCGGCTCGGTCGGCCGCGGTGGCGGACCGAGCTATGACGCCATCATCGCCCAGCCGGGCGGCGCGGTGAACGGCCAGATCAGGATCACCGAGCAGGGCGAAATCATCTCCAGCAAGTATTCCAATGCCGAAGTCGGCCGCAACAATCTGGAGATCCTCGCCGCCGCAACGCTCGAAGCGAGCCTGCTGCAGCCGAAACACAGCGCGCCACGCGCCGAATATCTCAAGGCGATGGAAGAGCTGTCGGCGCTAGCCTTCAAGGCCTATCGCGGACTGGTGTATGAAACCGAGGGCTTTGCCGACTACTTCTGGGCCTCCACGGTCATCACTGAAATTGCCACGCTGAACATCGGCAGCCGGCCCGCGTCGCGCAAGAAGACCCGGGAGATCGAGGATCTGCGCGCCATTCCCTGGGTGTTCAGCTGGGCGCAATGCCGGCTGATGCTGCCGGGCTGGTACGGTTTCGGCAGCGCGGTCGAGGCCTGGATAGCGGAGCATCCCGACAAGGGCATGCCGTTCCTGAAGGAACTCTATCGCGAATGGCCGTTCTTCCGTACGCTATTGTCGAACATGGACATGGTGCTGGCCAAGAGTTCGATCGCGATCGCTTCGCGCTATGCCGAACTGGTGCCGGACGTGACGTTGCGTGAGAATATCTTCGGGCGGATCCGCCGCGAATGGCATCTCTCGATCGAGACGCTGCTTGACATCATGGGACAGGAGCGCCTGCTGCAGGGCAACCCGCTGCTGGACCGTTCGATCCGCAACCGCTTTCCCTACCTGGATCCGCTCAACCACGTGCAGGTGGAGCTATTGAAAGAGCATCGCGCGCAGAACCCCGACGAGCAGGTGCTGCGCGGCATCCAGATCACCATCAACGGGATTTCGGCGGGCTTGCGGAACAGCGGGTAGCTGGTGGTCATTCCGGGTCCACGCGAAGACGCGTGTCCCGGAATGACGATAGTGAATCGCACTCAGCAGTTATGCGTAGCCCTGCTGCCTCGTGGTCATGGCTTCATAGCGCCTTGCGCACTGGTGTAGACTGCGTAGAGCGATGACGAGCCGCAGATGTAAAGTCTGTTTCGTTGCTGACCACCGAAGCACAAATTGGCGACCGTTTCCGGTATGTGAATCTTGCCGAGCAGATCGCCGTCAGGAGTGTAGCAGCGCACGCCGTCCTCGTTTGGATCACCCCAACCGACGGAGCACCAAACACGGCCGGCGGTGTCACAACGCATCCCGTCGGTAATGCTGGGCTTAGGCATTTCTGCAAAGACCTTGCTGTTCGAAACTTTTCCGGACCCGATATCCACGTCGAACGAGCGGATATGCGACGGGTTGTCCGGCCCGTCGGTGAAGCCGGTGTCGATGACATAGAGCTTCTTCTCGTCAGGCGATAAGGTAATGCCGTTGGGCTCCACGAAGTCATCGACCACAACCTTGATGTCACCGGATTTCGGGTCCACCCGGTAGACGTTTTTCTTTTCCTGCTCGGGCTCGGCTTTGATGCCTTCATAATAGCCGCCGATACCGTAGGCTGGATCGACGAACCAGATCGAGCCATCGGAAGCGACAACCAGGTCGTTCGGAGAGTTCAGCTTCTTGCCGTTGTACTTGTCGGCAATGATGGTGATCGAGCCGTCCAATTCCGTCCGGGTGACCCTTCGGCCGCTGTGTTCGCAAGTGAGCAGGCGTCCTTCCCGATCAATGGTGTTGCCGTTCGAATTCATCGACGGCTGACGGTAAACGCTGACGTGACCGTCGTCCTCCGAGAAGCGCATGATGCGGTTGTTGGGAATGTCGCTGAACAGCACGTAGCGGCCGGCCGGGAAGTAAACTGGTCCCTCGGCCCAGCGGAATCCGGTTGCGACGCGCTCAACGGCCATGGTGCCGGCGAAGGCCGGGAAACCGCTAGGCCCGAACGAAACCTTGGGCTTTTTCATGGACTCCAGGCGAGAATCTGGATAGCGGGCCCCGGGTAGCGGTCCCAGGGGCAGCGGCTCGGTTGCCCTTGTTGGGGCGCCCGTTTGGCCGAATGGCGTTACAGTTGCCGCAGAGGCCGCTTGCATGGTCACGGCAGTTGCGGCCAGCGCCGCAGCGCCTCTCATGAGTTTGCGGCGGTCGAGTCCGTGCGACCTCGCGTCCGTCTCGTGGTCGGGCAATTTCGTTTGATTGGTCATGATTTCCTCCGGCATTTTTTTGTTGGGAGGAAATATTGCGCCGACAATCCGGCATAAAGCAGGCGGAACAACCGGAGATGGTGAGCTGCTCTGCCCCTGCCTTCTGTCCCTGCCTTCGTGGTCCCGCCCTGCCTGCGCCGGGACCCCTTCGCCATAAAACCGTCAGATCGCATCCCAATTGAAAATATCGGCGGAACGGTCGAGCTTGTAGAAGGACGACTTCAGTGCCGGCATGCCGTGCTCGGCGAGGGTCTGCGGCGTCCAGCCTTCGGCGCGATGAATCGAGCGCAGCGGGCGCGACTGGCTCATCAGGAAGATCTCGTTCATTCGCACCGCAAAAATCTGGCCGGTAACATCCTTGGCGGCGTCGCTGAGCAGGAAGGCGCAGACCGGCGCGATCTTCTCCGGCCCCATTTGCTGGATTTTTGCCACCCGCGCCTTCTCGGCCTCGGTCTCGGTCGGAATGGTGCCGATCAGCCGGCTCCAGGCGAACGGGGAGACGCAATTGGAGCGCACGTTGAAGCGGTTCATGTCGAGCGCGATCGATTTCGACAGCCCGACGATGCCGAGCTTGGCCGCGGCATAATTGGCCTGGCCGAAATTGCCGACCAGCCCCAGGTCGAGGTGAAATGCACGAACGATCCGCTCTCCTGTTCGCGGAACAGCCGCGCCGCGGCATGCGCGACATAGAACGAGCCCATCAGGTGCACCTTGATGACGGACTCGAAGGCGTCGATGCTCATGCGATGGAAGATCGCGTCGCGCAGGATGCCGGCATTGTTGACCACGCCGTCGAGCTTGCCATAGGTATCGGTCGCCATCTTGACGATCTTGCTGGCCGGGATCGCTTCGGCGACGGTTTCGAAATTGGCGATCGCCGTGCCGCCGCGCTTCATGATTTCCTCGACCACTTCTTCGGCAGGGGCTGCTGACGTCCCCGAGCCGTCGGCGGCGACGCCGGGATCGTTGACCACGACCTTGGCGCCTTCCGCGGCGCAAAGCAGCGCGATCTCGCGCCCGATGCCTCGCCCGGCGCCGGTGACGATGATGACTTTATCCTGGAGCGATTTGGTGGTCATGATTGCCTCTCTGTCCGGTTTCCGGTGGTTGAAGCAACAACTCATCTCGTCGTGCGCGGGCTTGACCCGCGCATCCATCCACTTTCACAAGAGGATGGATTGCCGGGTCAAGCCCGGCAACGACAGATCGTGCGTTGCGCTCGAACCAGCCATTTCTAGTTTTGGTTCGTAAAGATGACCGTACCTGATGCGGCGAACATGCCGCCGACGCCATGGCAGACGGAAATCTTCGCGCCCGGCACCTGCGCCGGGGCGATGCCGCGCATCTGGCGCACGCTCTCCTGCAGCGCGTACATGCCGTACATGCCGGAATGCATGTAGCTCAGGCCGCCGCCATTGGTGTTGAGCGGCAGCTTGCCGCCGGGGCGGGTGTTGCCGTCGGCGATGAACTTGCCGGTCTCCTCGTGCGGCATGAAGCCGAGATCGCCGAGGCCGTACAAGGGCAGATGCGCGAAGGCATCGTAGATCATGAGGTGGTCGACATCCTTGTGGGCGATGGCGGCTTCGTTGAAGGCCAACGGTCCGGCGGTCCTGAACGCGCGCGAACTGTCAAAAGTCTGCATCTGGCTGACCATCGGTGTTTCCACGCTTTCGCCGGTGCCGAGGATGTAGACCGGTTTGGTCGGAAAGTCCTTGGCGCGGTCGGCGCTGGTGAGGATCAGCGCGCCGCCGCCGTCGGTGACGAGGCAGCATTGCAGGATGCGGAACGGGTAGGCGATCATCCGCGAATTCAGGACGTCCTCGACCGTGATCGGCGCCTTCATGGTGGCGCGCGGATTCTTCGCGGCCCATTCGCGCTGCACCACCGCGACCATGGCGATCTGCTCGTGGGTGATGCCGTGGGTCTTCATGTAGCGCAGCACCGGAATCGGGAACATGCTCGGTGGGCCGTAGACACCGAACGGCGCCTCGAACTGGCCGTTCAGGCTGTCGGCCGGCGTTGACCGCGGCTGCTTGCCGATCATCGACTTGCCGCTCTCGGCGTGGGTGATCAGCACGGTCTTGCACAGCCCGGCCTCGATCGCGGCCGCGGCGTGGCGCACATGCAGCATGAACGAACACCCGCCGACCGAGGTGCCGTCCACCCAGGTCGGGGTGATGCCGAGGTAATGCGCGATCTGCTGCGGGGTCTCGACCGCGGTGGCGATGCCGTCGATATCGGACAGCTTCAGGCCGGCATCGGCGATAGCGTTGAGCGCCGCATCCGCATGCAACTGTATCTGCGACATGTTGGGGATGACGCCGAGTTCGGTGGTTTCGGCGGCGCCGACGACGGCGACTGCGTTTCTGCGCATGGTGCTCAACCCTTCGCTGGACGGAACTGGGGAAGGGTGATCTTGTCGTCGAGCTTTTCGAACGCGACTTCCAATCTCATATCGAGTTCGAGCGCCTCGGGCGTCTGCGGGCAATCCAGGATGTTGCTCATCATGCGCGGGCCTTCGTCGAGTTCGACGACGGCGATCGCATAGGGCGGGGTGAAGCCCGGCGCGGCCGGACGATGGTTGATGACGTAGCTGTAGAGCTTGGCCTTGCCGCTTGCCTTGAACACGCTGACCTTGCGCGAGGCGCAGGCCGGACAGAACGGGCGCGGCGGAAAATAAACGTTGGCGCAGGCATCGCAGCGCTGCAGGCGCAACTCGCCCGCCTGTGTGCCGTCCCAGAAATGCTGGGTTTCCGGGGTCGGTTTCGGTCGCGCGCGCGTTGGCTCGGCCATGTCTGCGATTTCCTCCAATTGGGGCCGGATCGCGTGGCCCGCTTGTTACGATCTTGATGCGACATTTGTCCATCCGGCGTCAACGGTCCAGCAGGGCTTGCGCATACCGCTTATTCCGGTACGCGGCACAATTGGGCGGGAGCGCTTGTATACCTGCGAGCCTCCGCGCTACAACGAGGGTGAGCGCGAAGAATTCGCGGGATTTCATGTTTGGCTGAAATGATGCGGACCATCAGGATCGGATCCGGTGCTGGCTATTCGGGCGATCGCATCGAGCCCGCGGTCGAGCTCGCCGAAAAGGGCGACATCCAGTATCTGGTGTTCGAATGTCTCGGCGAGCGCACCGTCGCGCTGGCGCAGC
>Ga0307510_10009548_pt1 | contig 11560 bp, 9 predicted proteins | sample 12_EM_MG_FD_207224 | JGI IMG/M metagenome (GOLD analysis project Ga0307510, IMG submission 207224) | Populus trichocarpa ectomycorrhiza microbial communities from riparian zone in the Pacific Northwest, United States - 12_EM | ecosystem: Host-associated > Plants > Roots > Unclassified | place... | reverse complement strand
AAACTGAACATTTAGATAACTTGTGTTTTTGTGAAAACCTAACCTTGAGAAAGTTGATCAAACCTCAGAAAAAACATATGATCTTCAGTTCGCTCAAATCATAAACAACTCTAGATTATCTAATAAGATTCTTGAAAATATTTTAAATTATCATTTCCACAATGTTTATGTGTTCTGAAAAATCCAAAACTTAAGTAGTTCAAAATTATAGATGACAAACATATTGACTATCCTATCCCATCATTGCATGAACACACCCACTAATGTTGAGGACTATAAATAGTCTTAAACCCCAAGGGAAGTTATCTTCTCATTCATTAGAAAACTTAACCTTCTTCTTTTGTAAGTTTTGCAAACACATAGCATGGCCTCCTAGGACTCTTCTTCTCCACCATTAATGCCAATTCAAGCATCAGAGATCCCTTAAACTTTCATAAATGTTTTGTTTTACAATAGTGAATAAATAAATAAAATATTACTTAATGTTTTTTTAGTTTTAATCTTGAGATTTACTTTTACATATGATAAAGTCAGGACTTAAAATAATTCATCCACATCTAAAATATTTATTTAAATAAATTATTTTATTATAAATTTTATAAGATATATAGTTATCCAACCCGATTCAACTAGGAGACTCACCTAAATTACTTAAATTACTTTGATTTAGTTAAATCAAGTTTAGTTGATGGATCCTACGCACCTACTTGAAATTGAAGACTTGGTTGATTTAGCTATAAAAATATTAAAAAAATAAAATTAGATTTTAATATATTTAATTAAAAAACAAAGAGAAAATGAGCTGACTTGTGGCTGGCTCAATAATTCAATGACCGGAATCCCTCACCAGATAAAACCTTATGACAGCGGTGTGCTGTAAATTTAAATTACTATAAACAATTGAGTTTTGAGAAGAAATCATTCCACACAGAACACTCATCCGATTTTATCCTTGTTATGGTCAGATATGTAAACGTTTGTGAACGCGGGTTTGTTCTTAAAAAATTTAAAATTTATTTTTTGTTAAAATTTAATATAATTTATACGTTTTGAATTGTTTTAATGTATTGATATTAAAAATAATTTTTAAAAAATAAAAAAATATCATTAGCATGTATTTTGGCATGAAAAGTTATTTGAAAAGCATCCGTAACTACACTACCAAACAAACTAATAATAAGTGGCAGCAGAAGTTTTTTTGGATGTTTTTTAAAGTATTTTTTATTTTAAAAAATATTAAAATAATATTATTTTTATTTTAAAAAAATTATTTTTAACATATTAATTTAAAGTGAAAAAAAAACCTTTTAAATTAAAAAAAAACAGCTTTAAAACGTAATGCTAAACAGTGCAAAATGGGATGATTTAGTCTTTTTAAAAGTGAAACTGATGAATTTAGATTCGGACACAAAAGTCGGCCTTCAAAGGATTTTCACCTGCTGTTACCAATAAGAAAAAGAACAGAAGGATTTCACTTTGCTATAATACGCACCCTCACCGCCAAATACCAGCCAGAGAAAATTCCGAGAAACCCAGAGAAGAGAAGTCACCAAGAAAGGAAAGGAAAAGAAAAGAAAAGTTGAATACAGAACAATGCAGCGGGATCGTCAGGATCATGGATCGAGGTCTTCCAAGCCCGCTACCATTCATAGCTATGCCCAATCCGGGGATCTTCTTGGGTTCCAAAGGTTACTCAGAGGAGACCCTTCTCTCCTCAATGAAAGAAACCCTGTTGTAAGATTCCATTATTTGATACTCATTTACATGTTTCACATGCAAAGAATTCATGCTTCTGGAAGCGGTTTTTTTTCTCTCCTTCTAGTTTCTGTGCAAATGGTGTTCTTTAAAGTGTATGTTGTGTAAATGTAAGATCTTGATTCATTTCATCTGTTGGGTTGGTTCCTTAATTTATGCTTATTTTGGTTGTCGTGATTGAGTTGTGGGGGTGGGGGAGGGAGGCTGGATCTGTTACGGGCACAATTGAATGGGAAGTTTGGTGTCAGAATAAGACATTTTGCCCCCTTTTTTTTTGCTTTGGCTATGAACTTTGCTTTTCAGTTAAACGGTTGTCTATGGTCTTATGTAAGAAAAGTTCATGCATCTTTGCACCTTGCTGTTTTTTTTCTTTCAAATTTAACTTGATTTGCTTTAATTGCAGATGGCACAGACTCCTCTTCATGTATCTGCTGGTTACAACAGGGCTGATATAATTAAATTTCTTCTTGATTGGCAAGGAGCAGAGAAGGTTGAATTGGAACCTAGGAACATGGCAAGTACAATTTATATATTTGCGTTTCAGTTTCCTGATCAAATTTTATATCAATTGCTTAGATCTGTCCATTAATTTCTGCAAGCTTCTCTTCATTAACACATCTGATTTCAATGTGGGTGTTATCATCCTGAAATTTGCAGTATGGAGAAACTCCATTACACATGGCAGCAAAGAATGGGTGCACTGAAGCTGCACGATTACTTCTTGCTCATGGTGCTTTTGTTGAAGCCAAAGCGAATGTGTGTTTTCATGGCACCATGTTATCTGTTTTTGGTTTGTTTCAAATTAAGAACAAGAACTGTGGAAAACAATTTCTAATTTAAACCTTTTTATTTCCCTGTCTTATTCATGCAGAATGGAATGACACCATTACACCTTGCAGTTTGGTACTCAATTAGAGCGGAAGACCACTCAACTGTCAAGACTTTGCTGGAGTATAATGCTGACTGCAGTGCAGAGGACAACGTATTATAGATGCCAGTGTTCATCTCTTTCCATTTTAGTTTAATTTTCAATGTTATAAAATGATGAGGATTTGTGGAACCTTAACTTGCAGGAGGGCATGACTCCTCTGAATCACCTCTCACCAGGTCCAGGAAGTGAGGAGGTGCGTAAACTACTGCACTGGCATCTTGAAGAGCAGAGAAAGAGAAAAGCACTTGAAGCATGCTCTAAAACAAAAGCTAAGATGGATGAACTTGAAGATGCTTTAACAAATGTAGTGGGGTTGCATGAACTCAAGGTGCAATTGAGAAAATGGGCAAAGGGGATGCTTTTGGATGAGAGGCGCAGGGCCCTTGGTATGAAAGTTGGTATGAGAAGACCGCCTCATATGGCTTTCTTGGGAAGCCCTGGAACAGGTATTGAAGCATTTAATTGTTTCTGGATTATTATGCTATTTCCATCTTATTCTGTAAATCAATCTTCAGTCTTGAAATTGAAAACAGAATATTTTAATTTTGCTATGCTATTTTGCCTCCACTTCTGACAAACAAGTTATGACACAGGATTTTCCTTTTTGCAAGTGTTTCAGAATTCTCGAGTCCAGTTGCTATTTAAAAATAACTTAATGATTGCATCCTCATATGCACTGTGTCAAACTTGTGTCATTAGCTTGGATTAGCTTTCAACACAGTTTTATTGTGGAGAAAATGGAGTTCTTAGCTAAATTTAACGAGGCCTTGTCACCAAAAAACAGCTCAATACCCTTTTTTGTGTTATACTGTTCATTGAACCACTGTTCTCATTAAATCATAGACCAAAAGCTCTTTTCCAGATAAGTCATTCCATCCCATTTTGTTTCTGAATTGTTCCTGCAAGTTTTCCCAATTGATGCTACTTGTTCCTTTTAATTTATGTTACTAGTTGACTTTCCTTATCTGATGTGAAAAGGAAAGACTGAGCTACACTTCATGATGTGCTTGAGGTGACAAAAAAGAATATCATATGTTTCTTCAGTTTGTCAATATGTATGCATGTAACTCTCTTGTTTAAACCCTTAATAGTTTTTCCTTAGGCGTCCGAGTCTCAATGTTTGCTTAAAAGTGGTAGAGAAGCACAAAAATGTTCATTGGATTGATTTTCAATTATTTTGTTGTTACACTTATATTTTTCAGTACATCTCTCATAGAGTGAGATTATTATCATTATCTATAGGTAAGACCATGGTAGCTCGAATACTTGGAAGACTACTCCATATGGTGGGAGTTCTACCTACTGACAAGGTAACGGAAGTACAACGAACAGATTTGGTTGGCGAATTTGTTGGTCACACTGGTCCCAAGACTAGACGAAAGGTTTGTTACCGGGGTTTCTGAAATAAAATGTTATATTTTCCTTAGCAGAGAATGTAATAGTTTCTTTTGCCAAAATAATTTTCCACTCCTGTTGCAGATTGCAGAAGCAGAGGGAGGAATTCTTTTTGTGGATGAAGCATATCGCCTTATACCATCGCAGAAAGAAGATGATAAGGACTATGGGATTGAAGCGTTGGAAGAAATCATGTCTGTTATGGACAGCGGAAAAGTCGTAGTCATATTTGCTGGCTATAGCGAACCAATGAAGCGTGTGATATCTTCTAACGAGGGTTTCTGTAGAAGGGTTACCAAGTTTTTCCATTTTAATGACTTTAGCTCTAAAGATTTAGCAAATATTTGCCACATCAACATGAATACTCAGGACGAAGGCAGTCCGCTGTATGGTTTTAAATTACATCCTTCATGCTGTGTAGATGCCATTGCTGCCTTGATAGAGAGAGAAACAACAGAAAAACAGCGTAGGGAAATGAATGGAGGCTTGGTAAATACCATGCTAGCTAATGCTAGAGAGAATTTGGATCTCAGGCTTGATTTCAACTGTTTAGATACCGATGAACTGCAGACCATCACCATAGAGGATTTGGAAGCAGGTCTTCAACTGTTATAGTCACGATAAGGAAAGGATGTTGTAATATATTTTTAGTAGCCTGGTAGGATTTCATTGTTTTCACCGGTTTATATATTATCCGTATTCATACAGCTGCCTTGAGGATCCAAGTTTGTCCGAGATTTTTTACGCATCCTGTCATGTTAGATGTTGTTAGGTCAACAAAAACAGGGAAATGTCCTAATGATCGGTTTTCCCTCTATTTCTCATTAATTCATTCATTTGGCCAGTCATTATGTCTGTACCATCATGTAGTAATCTTTTTCAACTTTTGGTTACGGATTTCTGTGTATTCTTTCTGTAATTGCGAACTGTTGGCATTGGTAATTCTCCACGTTTCCCCTATCCATCTCTCCTATTCTTTGAAATGATGGAAAATTTGAAAATGTCCAGCAAACTGAAATGTTCTGTGTATTCTTTCTGTAATTGCAAACTGTTGGCATTGGTAATTCTCTACGTTTCCCCTATCCATCTCTCCTATTCTTTGAAATGATGGAAAATTTGAAAATGTCCATCAAACTAAAATGTGTCTTTTATTTTTTTTTGACAATGATGTATTGGTGCTTTTCAAGCTTCCCTTTGCGTGGAAGGAAAAATATCGGAAAAAGAAAACAAAAATAAAATAAAATAAACCAACGAATCCCATTCAATGATACAAGGTATGCCATAACAAGAACCAGGACTGTAGACTGTGTTCTCAAATTCTCCAAAATTTCTGGTTAAACCACATAATAGATAAGAAAAGGAAAAAACCCCCCTCTTTATCTCTCTTTGCTTCTCCATTTGTAGGGTGTAGAGAGGAGCAATTATGGTCTCAAGTTCCCTCTCGATAATACTCTCACTGCCCGCCTCTTCAATTCCTTCAAATTCAACCTCTGATTTGTATTCCACCTCCACTCCTCTCAGGTCGATACTAGAGTTTAAAAACAACTCTAAACCCATCAAAACTTCTCCTATTTTTCGCCTCTCTCTTCAGCAATCTTCAAGAATATTGGCCTTTTCTTCTTCTAATAAAAACAATAATCAAGATGGGTCAGCAGAGCAGTTCCTGGAAAACAACTCGATTGCGGATTTCATGAGGTTCAAGAAAGGCTCTGACAGAAGCAGTGCTGAGTTGCAGACTGCTGTTGTTAGTTATAAAAAGAGATTCCCTTGGTCCATTCTTTACCCTTTTTTTCAGGTACATCTTTCTCAATCTTGGCTTGCTTCAACTGGGTTTGATGTTTTAGGGGGGTTACTATATTATTTATTATTTGCTTGTGTTTTTTTTTCTCTCTATATATATTTTTGCCTGTGCAGGTTGATTTGGTTTCTACAATTCACATTGCGGATAAAGAGTATGTACTACCTTGTTTGGATTTGGTTTCTTCCTTTCCTCTGTTGTTTTGTTGCAGTTTAAAATTGATTAGAGATGGTGTATATCTGATCTTAATGGTTTCATATCTTTTAATTACTTGGTGCTGCTGGTTATAGTTATGTTATCACAATTTGTCTTTAAGTACTCTCTACTTGATTAGATATTCTGATTTTCTAGCTTTCTGGTTAGCTTTCTTTCTTTATTGAACTTTTACCTGTTTATATTTTTTCCTTATATATATCTTGCCTGACAACCAATTCTGGCTTGCAACTATACCCCGAAAATGAATCAAGACTTGATCTTTGAAAATCCTTAAGTAGCTACTTGTAATTGTGACTAAAAGGAATCATCTTTGTTTTTGCTGTTGGGATTCCTCCAATTCTTTATCAACTCATTCTAGGAGCTCCTTGGAAGGCCAAGGATTAAGTTTTGGCTTGAGATAACTATAAAATTACTGTTGACGATGTCTACAAGTACAACTAACTAGCTGTAATAAGTTGTTTTTCTATTCACCCATTTGCCTGAATTCTTTGGCAGATACTTTGAGACCATCCAGAAGGAACTTGAACCATATGATCGTGTCCTTTACGAGATGGTGGCTAGCAGGGAGAGTTTGGAAAGTAGAAGAAATACTGCTGCTGCAAAGAGAATGAAAGGTTCACGCTCAAGAGGATTTAACATTCTGGGGTGCATTCAGCGACAAATGGCTCGAATCCTTACGCTTGATTTTCAATTAGACTATCTTGATTACCAGGCTGAGAATTGGTATCATGCAGATCTTGACTATGAGACCTTCAAGATACTTCAGGTATAAATTGCAAACAGAATGGAAATCATGGGGGCTGTTCAAATGAATTTACATTGCTTTCTACTACCCACCCCTTTCTGGCTTGTGCTCCTGTTATTTAGTTAGTATTGGTACCACTGATTCCATCTGGTGCTGTTTCCAAATATTGATATGCAGCTGTACTTATAAAGCGACGTGGGAAGTAATTGATATTGCCATAATTTATAATTTCTTTTCGTTCAGTTTTTACCATGTTATAATTGGTGCATTGCTTCCGTATTACCACTTTTTTTTTTTATAATTTTGGGCAAGTCTTGGAGTGTTCAACAAGATTGCTAGATATGCAAGCATTACTAATGTTGCTTTCCGATTTCTTTTAGCTAGAAAAGGGTGAAAGTTTCTTGACATTTGCAAGAGATATGACTCTTAAATCAACAAAAGCCATGGTGCAGCCTGCGATTCCAGAAGACCTTGGTCCTTGGAGATCTAAACTTCTATGGGCTTCTCGCGTGCTTCCCATGCCACTTGTAGGCCTTTTCATTATTGGAACTGTTTGTGACACGGGAAGTCCTGCATCAGAATATCCAGAGCTAGAAGCCTTATCCAGGCTCGATTTTGGCGCTGCTGTGAAGGTGTTCCTTGCAAAGCGATTAACATCTGAGTAAGTGACGACCATTTAATTTAGTAGCATTGTTTTCAGCGTATTTTCTTCATTTGGGGCATGATAAATTTGCTACATGTTCAGGGTGGGATTTAGTTCTGTTATTTGATCATTACTTTAATGTTTCGGTTCAAATGAATGCTCCACCTCCCCACTGAGAAAAGGTTTGGGGGAGAGGGGATGGGGGGACAGAGTCTAAGCAGCTCAGATTCATCGAGTTCTGTGTTCTAAATTATAACCGAGTGTTGGCTTGCTGCAGCCACTGATTATTCTCAAATTGAAGGCCATAATCACATAAATCTCAAAGAGTCCTCTGTCCCCAACTCGAAACAGTGGCATGGAAACAAATGGGCAATTATTCCATTGATCAAAAAACTGTCATAAAGTTGGGTTTTGTGTTGCGGGCGTGCATGTGAGACTATTTCAAACTATACATTTGCAGACTTCTTGGATCAAGCATTAATTGGCTTTTGAATGAATCAGATCGAACTTTGTGATTTTAATTTGCTTTCCACCTGCCACATTACATCAGTAACTTAGAGCCAAGTTGTGTGATTCCAGTTTTTTCTTAAAAAAGTGTATGATCTTCTATTTCAAAGTTCAATACTTTAAAAGGTGAAAATAAGTGATGATATTAGATGGTTAATACATAGGCACTTGTCTCCTCTTCCATGAGAATACTGGTTCCTTTGGTGATTGATTGATGGGTCATGTTTTGAAGGTTCACACAAGTGACAGCAGATTTAGAAGAGGAATCGGTCATCATCGGTGAGAGGAACAAAGCAGCAGTTGAAGCACTTAGAAGAGCTATCAACGAGGGCCATAATAAGATTGCCATACTGTATGGAGGTGGCCACATGCCAGACCTGGGAAGGCGCTTGCGAGAGGAATTCGACTTGGTCCCTTGCGGAGTGCAATGGATAACAGCTTGGTCTATAAGGAACCGGGTTTTGAATAGCAATTCCCTTCCATTTCTGAGAACAATGGCTGAAGTTTTGGGTTGGCCATTGAACCGCTACCAGACATTGGCATTGCTCATCTTTTCATCAGTCCTGGCAATAGATCTTTGGTTCTGGGAGCTCTTTTTTGGAAGTACAGTGAATTGGATCTCGCAAATTGCTTCAGAAGTTGGGCAATATGTGAACAACTCACGGATGATCTGGTAATATTTCTTATCAGATTGTTCTCAATCAGGAGAAAAGAAAATTTGTTTATCGCCTTGTGTACATGTTGTAAACTTAATCAAGTTAAAAGGTTTGTTTATTTAGCTGAGCCAAACAAAGACAGAGAAATAGTAATTTGATTGAACCATCTTGGCTTGGATGAAATCATTTGTGGAATCAATCACCTGGATAACTTGGTTGCCAAATCATTCCAAGCTATAACACCCCACCCTCACTGTTCCCTGCCTTTTCAGTCTAATGGCAAATAAATGTTCATTTCACCTTGTTGTCTCCTGTCAAGACTGTTTAGAGTAGACATTAATGGAGTCAGCATATATAGTTAGATTGTACAAGAAGCTTCCACTGCTTTCTAGGGAGAAAATAAGGAGAAATGGCAGAAAGAGCGATGTCATCATTTATATACGAGGCCATACACCAAAGCAAAACTAATAAGATTCTTCTGTTGTTTCATCACATAGAGCAGAAAACAAAAACAGTCAGGCAGGCAGATAGATTACGGAGTAGTAAGCAACTGAAGATTAGATTATTTTGCCGTTTAAGAGGATGCTGAGGCTCCTTTTAAATTTTTCCTTGGAGCAGCCTCGCAACCTGTGCTAGACAACTTCTTAAACAAAATAATAGAAATATAGCGCAGGTACCTCATCCTTCCGGTTAATGTTGTCTTCCTTCTGATTGTCTTCTCACTCACAACATGTTCTGAGACGGGCGGAGGGACAGCGGCAAGCACCGCAAAGACTCTTCTGGATATTGAAGCTGCGGCGGCCACAGTGCGTGGGCCTTGTTCCTTCTCTTTCCAAAGCTTCCTGTTCCTTTTCCCAGTCAAATTAAATTTCACATATCCTTCAATTCCAATCCCTCAAAAATATACACAAACTAGCTATATGATTAATTATTTAATTAAGATTAAAGAATATTTCTATATTGGTAACCAACAGTACCATTTTCTTCTTTACAGAGGAGAACAAATTCAATTCTGAGTACACACTAGCTCGATTATCATCTCAAGCATCGAGAGAATATAGGATAAATAACCTTTTAATGGGATTAAAAAATGATAATAAATGGCTTTGATATAAAAAATCTCAATGCTAAATTTTGATAGTAATTTTTATAATCCATGATTAATATAGGATAAATAACCTTTTAATGGGATTTATTATTGAAATTTGGTCTAAAAGCAATAATAAAATTATTTTAAAAAATTATTTTCAATATTAAATTTTAATCATGATTTTATTATCCATGAATTAACATATCATTAATAACCGCATAATAAAACGGTGGCCTAGCAATTTTAGCCAAGCCTACTACGCATAAAAAAATAACTTTAAAAATAACTTTTGCATCTATTTAATATTCATGTAAGTCTTATTAATCATTGTTGTCATTTTCATTTAAAGCTCACATGTTCTTGCTTTTAAAGCCCTTAGAAGGCGTAACATGATAACAAAAAATTTGAGATTTGTATAGCAGGTCTCGAGTTCAAGTCAGGGCGTGTATCTTTTATAAGAGCCTGGGACAGCCGAGATTTTACTCGCTCACCTGAGCCCACAAAGTACGCTTTTCGAAGGGTAAGGTTTCCTCGAATCCAAAAAAAAAAAAAAAATTCTTGCTTTTAAAAAACAAAAACCATTATATGTCATGTCATATGCATCCATTTTGAATTTATAATTTATTTATAAAACCCATGACACCCATTAAAAAAAGCCAACATTCCAAGAATTTTTTTTTAAATTTTTTTTTTGAATTTGTATAAAAAATAATTTTTTTGTTATTCTCTTATAATATTTAAGATAAATAAATTCATTTATTATCTTGAATATTAATGAGAAGTAATATCTCTATTTCGTGGTTTTTAAAATATATCTATATTTCCTGGTTTTTAAAATATATCTTTCTTTCCAGATTTTTAGTCTTTTGGTTTAATATTCATTGATGATACTAAAGTGCCAATGAAGAGTATTAATTTCTTAAGTAAGTCCTAAACATTCATGCCATCAAATTTTACCACTAAGTAGATCAACTCATAATGGTTATTATTTGAATATTTGGAGATCGAGGTACAAAAAATCTTATTCAATAAAAAAAATGAGTGAACACTAATACTATATTATAAATGAACCTAATCATGTCATTATTTATTGGCCACTATTACATAAAAAAATGTTATTATTTGGATATTTAGAGATTGAGGTATAAAAATCTCATTCAATAAAAAATATGAGAGAACACTAATACTATATTATAAATAAATCTAATCATGTCATTATTTATTGGCCACTATTACATGAATAAAATGTATAGCAATAAATCTTTTTAGGATAAGAGCTAGGTTTAATGAGCCTAATTGATACGGATTCACATAACTCCCATGTAAAAAAGATAAATCATGAAAAACTAAAGAATCAAATTTGAAAAGAGTATGACATATAAATTATTTGAACTAAAGCACCAATGCTATTAGAATTAAAATAAGTCAATTATATTAATTGAATATTGAGGTATAATGGTTTTCTTGTAAATAGTTTAATAATTAATAAAAAATTTAAAAACCAAACAAAAGCCCAAATAAATTAGGCATTGACTATAAAACCTATAAATACCCCCAAAATAAGAATATATTCAATAAACAAGTTTTATTAATTTTTCACTTAAAAACTGAACCGAACTGGTTAATTTGAATGCGAAGTATTAATTCGATTTATAATTTAAAAAAATTAAATATTGTGACCTGGTTAAGTTTTTTAACCCACAAACGAACTGAAAATCCTAATTCATAGTAAGATGCTATATTACACACAAAATAAAATTGGTTCTCGCATATTTGATAAAATAGCGAGAACAGGTTCTCTGGCATCAGAAATGTATGGGAGAA
>Ga0307510_10009546_pt1 | contig 11561 bp, 14 predicted proteins | sample 12_EM_MG_FD_207224 | JGI IMG/M metagenome (GOLD analysis project Ga0307510, IMG submission 207224) | Populus trichocarpa ectomycorrhiza microbial communities from riparian zone in the Pacific Northwest, United States - 12_EM | ecosystem: Host-associated > Plants > Roots > Unclassified | place... | reverse complement strand
TAGTTTGGGCTTTTTTCTGCCTCTTGCGTCCTCGAGGTGTACGAGTGCCAGTCCCCCAGCGACTCGTCAGAACTCCCCGGGCATCTAGACGCGCCGCTGCCAACCCGAAATACTATCTACGTACATGCACGTCTTTTTCAATCACGGAACTCGGAACTATAGACTTTGACAACTCGCGACCAGAAGACCCTCAATGACGAACCACGACACCCAAGAATCAACTTAAATCAGACTGTCACACATTTTCCGATCTCCCGACGAGGAGAGGGATTTAACGTTGAGGCTTGAGAATTCTCGGCACACTTTTTCCAACCCCCCTCGACACCATGACCCTCGCGAGCGAAAGTCCTCCAACCATGAAATACGTCGCTTGTGACGTCGCGCAGGTGTTGGACGAGCTCGATGAGGGAGGGCCGAGAGGGGGACAAATAGGTGAGTGTCGGAGATCGACGCCTCCCCGTGGCCTGCGCGTAGCTGTAGTACTGAGACTTGGCGGCCACACGAATCCACGACCAGGAGGTGAAGACCGAAGATAGGGACTGAGGGGATTTCTGGGGATAGAACGCGAGGACATGGACACCCTTATATACGTCTCTTGGGAGTCACTTGTGGTCTGTTTGGCGTCTCGGCTGACGGCCTCGTGAGCATCGGCGATAGGTCATCAAACTGAAACGCGGGTGAGCTGGAATCCATGTAGGGGAAACCTAACAAGCACACGCCCCTCGAAGGAATAGATGGCCAGATGGTCTCTGTTGAAAACCGTAGCAATAGAAAGATGGCGGTTCTGGCTGCGGGTTCCTCAGGATTGGCCCACAATACTTTCCAGGGAGCGCAGGAAGAAATCACAAATTTGCGTCCAACTTCTCATGAAAGAATTCATTCCAGCTGACGCAATGAGTATTGCGTGTTGGATTATAGACGATAGATCCAATCCCCAGATGGATCGGTCGAATCAAACGGCATAGATTTCAACTCACAGGCGCTTGGCGTGACGCCGATCTACAAATAACCTTGCGGGTTTCCAAGTCGCGCTTTGTCAACCTGGGTATCCAATTGCTGTCAGAATAGGTCCTGTTATCTAGTAGCGTGAGTAGCTCCAGAGATTGTGTTGTCAAATGCTTATGTCTAACCATTAAGAGCATGTTGGGCGACAGAAACCCTAGACGCGACTATTAGAACACGATCAAATTAGTTCCTCATTTCTTAAATCGGTCATTTTGAAAGGCTAATTGGAACGAATCGGCATCTGAGAAGCATGAATTAAAGCAACAGAAGCTCACCACCGTCCCGGGAATGAGTCCTCATCCGGATCAAGGGTTCTTCGACTGTCGAGGACAGTGGGTAGCGTCAATTTAGCGAGAGCAGTAGAGGTTATGATAGGGAAGCCGTAACCCGACCAGTGGCCATGAACGCCGCCATCGATAAGCGAGTAAAGACAAGGGCAGAACGACAGCCTGCCTGAGCATCCTAAGCCAATGTCAAGTCAAGAGGCGGCAGTTGATATAGTGCTCTGATAATTCTCAAGCTCAAGGAAATCTTAGGGCAGCGATAACGCACTGGCAGCATCTTGAAGCGATGGTGATTGTGGACCCAAGTGAGTTGGCACACCGATGCGAAGGAAGCTGAAGGGCATTCTAAATGACGCTATGGCAGAAGCCGGGCACATGCAATGCGGTGCACTTTGATCGTTAGTTTCGTGCGCCAACGATGCCAACTGAAACAGCCCATGCGAAGTTTCAAATTGGACCCTGCTGGTCTGACCAGCTGATCATGTGCATGCGTGCGAACGGTGGATCATCGTAATCGTAAACCACAAGTGGTTCCGCCACCGCCCCGCCACCGCCACGGCGCGGAAGGGATCCGTAGGAATGCGAACGCGGATGACAGATACAGCGTCCTAGTGGCTAAGTTAGGCTGCAGTACCTGAAACATTCGTTACTAATACGCCTTCGCGACCCGGATGACAGGTACAACGTCCTAGTGGCTAAGTTAGGCTGCAGTTACCTGGCAAATTCGTTACGCCTTCGGGACCCGGATGACAGGTACAACGTCCTAGTGGCTAAGTTAGGCTGCAGTTACCTGGCACATTCGTTACGCCTTCGGGACCCGGATGACAGGTACAGCGTCCTAGTGGCTAAGTTAGGCTGCAGTTACCACATTCGTTACGCCTTCGCGACCCGAATGACAGGTACAGCGTCCTAGTGGCTAAGTTAGGCTGCAGCCGCCTGAGTTACTCCTTCGCTCCGAGTATCACGTGATCCTATTATGCGAAGAAATCTGGTTCTCTGGTCCAGGTGTTATTTCCAAAGCAGAACTTAAAAGTGGATGGAATATAATGATTCTTCCTAACTGTACTTCCTCCACCCATGGTCCCTCCATTTGAAACATCCAAACGAGTAATGCTCGCTATATCATCCTTCTCCTTACCTGAATTACTACACTGCCTTGGAAGATCGAAGGTAGACCGAGCAGAGGAAATATTATCAGAGCTGAGAAAGCAGGGTTATCTTGAGGTTGGAGGCGATGGTTGGTGGAAAGTCGAGGTCCTAACAGTAATGATGTCAGGTGGGCCGATAATCCTGCTTCGTTTTACCTTTTCGATTAACTTTCGCCATAGAGTGCCTCGATGGAGAGACGGGCCACATCCGGATCCAAAGGATATTGGCCAGCGAGAGCCTCACGGTATACAAAGTCCACGTCGAAAGAAGCGAAGAGGATCACAAGCCCAAATCCGCGAGCTCTGAAAACCATCAGAGGTTACGTCGCGTCGCGCCCTCCGTGCATGCGGCAGCAGTCACAAGCGCCGCCGCTCCTAGCACGCAGGTCCGATCAAGCATTCCAGCTCTTGAATCCACGTCCGGCGAAGGTGCGCCCTGTCCATGTTGTTCCATTCCGTTGTCGATTAAGAGTCCAATCTCCCAGTGGTGGCAGACGCCCCGCTCAGGCCACACAACGCCTTGGGGTACCTTATTACTAAACATCCCGAGACCATGTCTAGTGTCTCGACCGTGCTCATCACGGTAGGCGGAATCGCGTGTCTCCCAGGATTTGCCAATTGCGTCGCCGATACCATGCTCGCGCATCCCGCCGTGACGTTTGCCGGAGGGATAGCCTTTTCGGTGGGCAATTGGCTTAAGGCCGTCGTGAATTCGGCTACAGCCAATGGTGATGCGCAGGCACAGCCGGAAAACCGGGCACCTGTTTGAAGAGCAAGTGGGAAGTTTTATAGTGGCAGTACTAGTGTGCTACGTGTATTGTATTGTATTGTGTGACGTGACATCATCTGACGCGTCTGTTGTGTATCACGTGCACGTGGTGGAACACGACCGGATTGTTGATTCGAAATTGCAAAGCCAAAGCGAGTGAGCAGATGATCTCACCCGGAACTCCCATGAGTGCCCACACTCTCGTTCCCTTGAAATACCGCAGAAAGTCTTCTCCACCGCCCTCCCCCCGAATGTTGTCCCCAATCGCTCCCTTCTCATCATCCTTCATCTCTCCACCACCCAAATGGCTCGATAGCGACGATGACTTGGATCACGAACCTGCTCTCACCAGCGATGATGCCCTAACCGTCTTATCGTCCAGCTGTTCTCGCGCTCCCTCTCTAGCCCCCCTTGACGCAGAAGATGCCCACGTCGATATCGTCTCTTCCCCTGTCAGGGAAACGTTCTTCCGTGCTCCTTCGTCCTCAAGAGCCCCTCGCTCAAGATACAACAGCCATTACTCCCCTGGCCAGAAATCCTCTACAACTCGTGAAGACGTCGCCGCCGCCCTCCTCGCCCTCCATGCGCAACCACGTCTCGGGCCTTCCCAGCCACTGCTCACCCGCCTTCCCTCTCAGAGTCAGGCCAGACCATCCTCTCCTCCTCGGCGCCCACGGGTCGTTACCCCATCCCTGCGGAATCTTGTTTTACCGCGCACCCCATCCCCGCCTCCGCGATCGTCGTTCTTGCTGACTACATCCCCCGTTATCGATCACGGCCCCGTTCACGCGACCGCCCCCTCGGCACGGAGAACCCCATCTTGCCGCGCCACCCCGACGACTTCTCCGCTTCCTCCATCATCTCCTTTGACAGAGGAAGCCGACTATGAGGCCTCGGGGCCATCGACGTTTCTTTCTGTGCCTTGTTCGAAATCCGAATCAGAGCCTCTCCAGGTACGGATTCCGTCTATTTTTCATTATCTTGTTCCTTCCTATCACCTGCGTGATTTTTTTTTCTTCCCGTTTGACATTCGTCCCATATCGGCGGCTCCACCTGACGCTTGGTTCTTTAAATTTGCGCTCAGACGCATACGCCCTCGGACTATTCCGATGCCGACAAGCACGCACTTCCGTGGTCACGCGATGATGAGCCCAAAGAAGAATGTGATAATTCGCTGTTAGTCGAACATGAGGTGCAACGAGCAGCATCATCTGAGGTAGGTTCATTATCCTATCACCATCATTTCTATTCAAAGCTCTCTGATGTGACTCTATCTACAGCCTTCGCCTGTTACGGCAGTAACTCCAAATGAACGGCACCTTGCAAACGAGCGCTCTCCAACTCCAAGTGCTCCACCCTTCACTTCGCTCATCACCGAGTCTTCCACCGCGTTATCACCAAAGTCAGGAGATCAGCATAGAGTGCGTTGGCTTTAAGGTCATTCACGTCCTCGATCTCACGCCCATATCTGCCATTCCTAGATTCCACTACCCGTTCCAGATGACCAGGAAGATGCACAGCCGACCCTCGGGGCCCGTCCCGAAAGTCCGGTGGCTGCCGCCTCATCCCCATCAGCAGCGCGGGCGCTATCAGTGCCGTTATCAGACTGCCCGCTCCACGATATCGCGGACCAAAATACGACCGCAGTCCTGCCACCATACTCTCGGGCTGCTTCGTCCACACTGACGCCACTCGACGATAGCACACCTCCCAGTTCCCCGCATGACGAGTGCCCCGCGTCCTATCCTCTCAGCTCTCCACTCTCTTCACCTTCTCCCGAGAAGCAGCACCGAGAAATCGAAACTCCGCCCCCCACCGCTGGAGCAAAACGCCGCACCCCTGCTCCCCTCACTGAATTCGATGCAGATGCGCCATCTGCATCCGCCTCTGCGTCGGCATCAGCCTCTGCTTTTGTATCTGCCCTGCCGGAACAGGCACGCGTTCGTACAAAGCGACGCCGTAGGGACTCGGCCTCGGACGACAAGCCCTGGCGCAATCGCAAGAAACAGGCACGGCTATCGTCGCCAACCCCGGCACCAGCGCAACTACCCTCCGCACCGCGCGCCTCTTCCTCTTCTACCACCACAACCCCCTCTTCCGCTCTCGCCTCCACCTCCAATCCCATATCCGTCTCCGCGTCCGCCTCCCCAACTGATCCAAGTTCGGACGACGAGAAGAAGGAACCGGACGTGCCCCCCGACCCCGACCCTGACAACATGGACCACGACCTCGACGACCCTCAAGAGTGTCCGCACCCAGCGCTCCTAGGCATCCTCATCGAAGCCCTCGCCCTCTCTCGCGCCTCGTCCCTCCCGCTGTCAACGCTAACACGCACAACACCCGCGCTCGCAGGATACCCTCAAGCGATCCTCACCGCCACGCTCGCCTGGGCCGTGAGCGCGCGGATCTTGGGCTGCGTCCGCTCGTCCGGCGAGTCTCTTCCTCCGTCCTACTTTTACGATCCCGCGGCGGACCCAGATCGCGAGCGTGGAGAGCTCTTGCGGTGCTTGATGCCTCGAGCCGGTAAACGCCGGGAGACGATGAAGTATAAGCAATATTATTGGGCACCTGTTGTCATCGGTCGGAGAAGTGCAAGGACTTGGGATGTCGACTGGGAAGAGTAATACAGTACTACTTGCAGATTTTGGAGGACTGCTAGCTAAATTATTCCTGTTATTCGCGTTTCCTGTTATCAATGATTGTAGTCAGTCACTATTACTACTTAGTAGCATCCTTCAATGTTGATTCGTCTTTGTTCCTCCGAACCCGGTGATAAGATGGAGTCGTGTTGGCCACGGGAGCATGCAAGATGCATATGGGGAAGAGCATGACAAGTTCATAGTAACTCATACATGGGCAGCCGAAACACTACCTATCGACTACCGGCTTTTAATCCCAACCTGTTGGTTGCGCCCCTGCATCCCAGCCAGACGCAGCACCAGCAGGCTCCGCTGACCAGTCATTGCCACCTGATGTTTCCGCAGCCCAGTCGATGGCACCTAAAGCAAACGTAGATGAGGAGGGGAAACCTTGCAAAATACCATACCCGTGACCTACCATTTTGTGCCGCAAGTGCAGGGTTGATGCCACCGACGGCTGGTGCAGAGGCGACTATCCCAATCGGTAACCTGCGCAGCATCGGCCTCGCCAGCGGCAGCTGCCTTCGCTCGCGCTTCCTTCTGTTGTTGCTTCTCGACTTCCTCAGGGTCGCGGTAGAAGAACATATCGACCATGACGTTCCAGCCATCGGGGGTGCGAGGAATGGTCCCGCGGAGGCGGAGCACCTCGCGCGCAAGGGAGCCACCCAAATGAGGCCGATCGCATGACACGACTTGTTGTTCGTCGGGATCCGCAACGTCGACGTACTCGAGAGGTGGGTCCGTGTCCCGCGAGAGCGATGACGGGGATGTTGACGTAGGATGATGCCTCGCGGATCGCTTGGTGGTCGACGCGCGGGTCGGTCACGATGGTCAGTCGGGGTTCCTCGATCGAGCGCGTGATGATGTAATTTGTGAACGAGCCTGGGGTGAAGCGTCCTGCGATGGCTTGGGCACCGGTGTTGGCGGCGTATTTGAGGACGGCGCGATGGCCGTATGGTCGCGCGGAGATCACGCAAACGTCGTCGTTGGGGTTCTCGATGGCGGCAATAATCCGCGCGGCAAAGACGAGCTTCTCCCATGTCCTTCCGATGTTAATGATGTGGGATACCTGCACCGAAAAAAAAATTCTGTCGTGAGAGAGTACCAGAAGGACTGATACCAAAGCAAACGCACCGTCTTGCCGCCTCTTCCAGACGTAGGGCTCCATCTGCTTATCACAGTTCTTGATGCCAACGTGGCATTGTGCAGCGAGAAGGAGCTGGATGTCCTCCTCTGTTGCACTTAGAATAGAGGGAAGTTCTGAAGACATGCTGGGACTGTCACAGAATCTGGGTGCGGAGGTATCAGCCAAGATCAAGATTACACGAAAGCATCCACAGCCAAACTGGGCCAATTGGGATATTGCCCCTTCACCGAAATAGGGAAATAATACAAAGATACACACCTGTCACATCGTTGTCGAGTTTTTAAGGCTGAAAGCCTGCGTTGACGTCGTTCGAGGGCTTGGTATCGTGTCCTGCGGTGTTGATCCACCAAAGACGGTGAGTCGATGACCACAGATCACAGCGCTGGAGCACGCCACGGTGCGAGAGCCGATAGCATACCTATCTGCATGCCAAGCGTAGTGAGGTTCGCAAAGCCACACAGCGCGTAAGACGCAATCGTGAACTCACGCTTCGACAGGGGTTCCGACGATGCCATCAATCCCTGCAGTTGAACGTACGCCATGAATTCGTTCTCAATCAGTTTTGTCGCGAAGAGCTCCGAAACCCTCAGGATCTCCGAGCGGGGAACGCCTGAAAGATACAAGGCGCATCGTGATCAGATGTGGGGAGAAGGGCAGTGAGTGGAGCGGGACATGTCACGCACCGAGGAAGAAAGCTATAGGACAGACAACGTAGCGTAGGATGAGCTGCAGGGTGAGATGGTGGATGCCGAAGCCACGACCGATCCAGTCACAGGTGAGCAGGCCGTTGATGGCTGCAACGAGTGACAAAATCGTGAGTATATTGCAGAGGATTTGGCCCACCAGTACGAGTCCCGAGAACGGCACCCTTGGAGAAAGCATGCGGTACATTCACGGGAGCGTTCTTGGCATCCTTCCCCTGAGATCGACGACAGCCCGACCTCGTGTCACACTTGGATGATGGTGGTTAGGAAGAAACAGTGCATGTGAGTGGTTCGGTAAATGAAAAGAACATGTTCACTGTGGATCGTTAGGGCTAACCTTAATGTGCTGATGGCCGAGGGAACCGCGGGCGTCGGACCCGCTGGCGGGGCTGAAAAAGCCACCGCCGCCAAGCCCGAGGCGTTGGTGCCCTGGGCGGCGCAAGGCGGGCATGTGCACGAGCTGCCGCCTGATGTGCTGCCGTGAAAGGGCAAGCACGAAATCGAGACGCCGTCGACAGGCGAGGGCAAACGCACCGAGGCGCTACCGCAGGGCGAGCGCATGCTCGAGGTGCCGGCGCGAGAGGGCAGGCGCAAACCCGAGGAGTTACCACCAGACGGTGAGCGCGAACATGGCACGACACCGCAAGGCTGCCCAAACGAGGGCGATCACAAGTGTAGTTGGCCGTCGCGAGAGCCGTCACACGAAGTCGTGCTGTCCACAAGGGAGGGACCAGGCACCTGGGATTCTGGAGGGAAGCTGACAAGGGAGCAAAACTTCGAGTCGAAAAGGCCGTAGACATCACAGCGGGCATTGACGCATATTGACGCCCGCAACAAAACAAGAAAAACACTCTAGCCGTGCCAAGTCAGTCATGCAGCACCATCACGAGGAACCAACCACGCACCTGGCACCACCGCACCATCCCGCCATCGAGGCCGATTGAGAGGACATAGCGTCGTCTGGGGAGGTGCAGAGGCGTTGTGTATCGCACACGAGGTCAGCCTTGGCCAAAAGTCGCCAAAAGTCGACCATCGGCCCAACCCAAACAACGGCAACCGCCGCAAGCCGAACGAAATCGGAAATGGAATTTTCCCACGTCACACGAACAACGACAATCCAACATGATCCGGCAACAGCTGCAACGAAATCGCAGAAGTTTCCCACGACGGTCCCCCCAAAACTAAAGCGAGCACGTACTGGTCAGTCATGGTCTGCATTTGGTCCACGTCCACAGTCTGGTCCATTATCTTTTGTCTTTGGACTGGTCTGATCGAAAATCGGTCCGGCCCGGCCCGGTCGTGTCAACCTGACTTTCCATCCAACGCGGTCGGGCCAGGAGGACCATCTCGGATTTAGAACTTGTAGCTGGGACAAAGATTCACACGATAGTGGATGCCCAGAAAGAATAATCTGAATAAACTACTGTGCTATTAGCATTCAACTGTGGAGGTACTTAAGCACAGCACTCTTTGCAATCCAATCCTAAGTCATTTGTCTCCAAAGACCCATGTCTGTGCTTGTTTTTGGTGTGCAATCTGTTCATGAATTCAAAGTGACAAAAGAGAGGCCATCCCATTGATTTCCCCAGGCTAGGTAGCTCAGTTGGTAGAGCACCTGGTATATATTCAGAAAGCCTGGGTTCAATGTTCAACCCTCAGTCTGGCCATATTCTTACTACAACTGTGACTTAAGGCTTCAACAGTCACGGTTTTCTTCTCTTATTCCAACCAATCTGAACACGAACAACCTACATGCATACCCTCCCTTCTCACCTTGTACCATCACTACTCTCAGTCTCTCACAGCACACTCCCAATGCCATACAACGTCTTTATTAAATCAGAGGCCACATGTGTGGCCAACTTCAGCATAACTACGACCACCAACAAGTTCCTTGGCCCATATAATCTGATCCTGAACTGAACACGTGGTTTCCATCATCAAATGGTTATGTGATCGAACCTCAAGCCGTTGCCATTGAGAGTAATGGCAGGCCGGATTACATCGTCGCCCGTTATGCGGCTTATGCCAGCCCGGGAGGGCGTCGTAGTCCAGTAGTCCTTATCAAGCTCTTTCGCCCAGCTGAGTGGAGCACCGCAGGGAAGACGCAAGCCCTGGGTGAACTCAGGGAATACATGGCAGCGTGGTTGAATCACACAGAATTTGGGGCTCTCTATGGGCTGTGCGGGATCGGCCTAAACTGGATGGTGTGCAAGATGGAGAAGGGCGGTCCGCCTGCACCAGCGACCTTGTTGAACTGGCACGGTGACATCAGCAGCGCATCGTTTGATGCCTTTAGAATGATAGCGGAGTTAGTGGACAGCACCCATTGATTGTACATGGTGGAATTGGTTTTGTGTCTGGATACTGTATGGACTGTGATTACTGTTGTTGTTGTTGTTGTTTTAGAATTGATTATTGTGCGCCTCGGGGTACAGTACAGAACCCCATGCCGGCGCATCATCCTTCATCTCTCCACCACCCAAATGGCTCGATAGCGACGATGACTCGGATCACGAACCTGCTCTCGTCAGCGATGATGCCTTCACCGTCTTATCCTCCAGCTGTTCTCGCGCTCCCTCTCTAGCTCCCCTCGATGCAGAAGATGCCCCCGTCAGGGAAACGTTCTTCCGTGCTTCTTCGTCCTCAAGAGCCCCTTGCTCAAGATACAACAATTATTACTCCCCGAACCAGAAATCCTCTACAACTCGTGAAAGACGTCGCCGCCGCCCTCCTTGCCCTCCAATGCCTCCATGCGGAACCACGTCTCGGGGCTTCTCCGAGTCAGCCACTGGTCACCCGCCTTCCTCGTCAGAGTCAGGCCAGACACCCTCTCCTCCTCGGCGCCCACGGGTCGTCGTTACCCCATCCCTGCAGAATCTTGTTTTACCGCGCATTCTGTTCCCGCCTCCGCGATCGTCGTTCTTGCTGCCTACGTCCCCCGTTATCGATCACGGCCCCGTTCACGCGACCGTGCCCTCGGCACGGAGAACCCGAGCTTGCCGCGCTACCCCGACGACTTCTCCACTTCCTCCATCATCTGAAGCCGACCATGAGACCTCGGGGCCATCGACGTTTCGTTCTGTGCCTTGTTCGAAACCCGAATCAGAGCCTCTCCATGCACGGATTCCGTCTATTTTTCGTTGTCTTCCTCCCCATCACCTGCGTGATTTTTTCTTCCTGTTTGACGTTCGTTCCGTATCGGCGGCTCCACCTGACACTTGGTTCTCCAAATTTTGCGCTTAGGCGTATACACCTTCGGACTATTCCGATGCTGAAGCCAAGCACGCCCCTCCGTAGTCTCGCAATGATGAGCCCAAAGAAGAATGTGATAATTCGCTGTTAGTCGAACATGAGGTACAACGAGCAGCATCATCGGAGGTGCGTTCATTCTCTTATCACCATCATGTCTATTCAAAGCTCTGATGTGGCTTTGTCTACAGCCTTCGCCTGTTACTGCAGTAACTCCAAATGAACGGCACCTTGCAATCGAGCGCTCTCCAAGTACTCCACCACCCTTCACTTCGCTCATCACCGAGTCTCCCACCGCGTTATCACCAAAGTCAGGAGATCAGCATAGAGTGCGTTAACTTTTAGGTCATTCACGTTCTTGATCTCACACCCATTCCTAGATTCCGTTGCCCGTTCCAGATGACCCGAAGGATGCACAGCCAACCCTCGGGGCTCGTCCCAAAAGGTCCAGTGTCTACTGGTCCATCCCCATCGGCAGCGCAGGGGCTATCAGTGCCGCTATCAGACAGTCCGCTCCCCGATATCGTTGACCAAGGTACGACCGCAGACCTACCGCCATGCTCTCGGGCCTCTTCGTTCACACTGACGCCACTCGACGATAGCACACCTCCCA
>Ga0307510_10009545_pt1 | contig 11561 bp, 7 predicted proteins | sample 12_EM_MG_FD_207224 | JGI IMG/M metagenome (GOLD analysis project Ga0307510, IMG submission 207224) | Populus trichocarpa ectomycorrhiza microbial communities from riparian zone in the Pacific Northwest, United States - 12_EM | ecosystem: Host-associated > Plants > Roots > Unclassified | place... | reverse complement strand
AGGCCGGGCATCTGCTGGGCCTGGAGATCGGCGCACATCGCGTCGCCGTGCTCCTCGCCGACCTGGACGGCCGGGTGCTCGGCGCGATCGCCAAGGACGTCGACGAGACGGCTTCGGCGGACGAGCGCCTGGAGCGGCTGCGCACGGCGGTCGCCGAGTTGCTGCGCCGGGCCGGAGTCGCACGCGGTTCGCTGCGGGCGGTGGGCGTCGCCACGCCGGGCATCGTCGAGGCGGACGGCACCGTACGGCTGGGCACCGCGCTGCCCCAGTGGACAGGGCTGCACCTGGGCGAGCGGTTGAGCCGTTCCTTCAAGTGCCCGGTGCTGGTCGAGAACGATGCCAACGCGGCGGCGGTCGCCGAGCACTGGAAGGGCGCGGCCACCGAGTCCGACGACATGGTGATGGTGCTGGCCGGGTTGAGCCCTGGCGCCGGTTCGCTGATCGGCGGGCGGCTGCACCGGGGGTATCGCGGGGCGGCCGGTGAGATCGGCGCACTGCATCTGCTGGGCCGGGATGTGACTCCGGAGACGTTGCTTTCCACCACGGACGAGCCGCTGCACCCGTTGGACGAGCAGGCGGTGGCGCAGGTCTTCGCGCTGGCGCGGGACGGTGACCAGCGGGCGATGGCAGCTGTCGATCGGTTCATCCAGCGCCTCGTGCACGACGTCGCGGCGCTGGTGCTGGCCCTCGATCCGGAGCTGGTCGTCGTGGGCGGGTGGGCGGCCGGGCTGGACGGTGTACTGGAGCCGTTGCGGCGGGAGCTGGCGCGGTATTGCCTGCGGCCGCCGAAGGTTGCGCTGTCGTTGCTCGGGGAGGCCGCTGCGGCAACTGGGGCGTTGCGGTTGGCTCTTGACCATGTCGAGGAGCAACTGTTCGCGGTCGAGGGCACGGTGACGCGGCGCTAGCTTGGCCGGGGGTCGTGTGCCGGGTGCGGGTCCGTTGTGGCTGGGCGCGGTGGTCGTGTGTTGGGTGCGGGTCCGTTGTGGCTGGGCACGGCAGTTCCCCGCGCCCCTTTGGGGCGCTGCCGTGCCCGGCATAGAAAGCACGCCCAGCACGGAAAACGCGTCGCGCCCCGGGTGGAGTTCCCGGGGCGCGACGGATGAACCCTGATCTCGGTCAGGAGGCCTGGCGTTCTGGGCCGTGGTGTATTTCTACGCCCCCGGAGTCGGCGAAGGTCAGGCGGCAGGTGTCCGCGCGGTAGGTCGCGACGGAGACCGCGGCGGTGCGGCCCTCGGCGAAGAAGCGGGTCGTGACGACGAGAACGGGGGCCCCGGGGAGGCGGTCCAGTTCCTTGGCGTCGTCCGCGCGGGCCGAGCCGAGTTCCACGGCGCGGTCCTGGCCCTCCAGTTCGAGGCGCTGCAACTCGCGCAGTACCGCACGCGCGCGTGCCGTCGCGGAGGGAGTGTCTATAGCGGAGAGGTCGGGTACCGACGACTCCGGGATGTAGAGCAGTTCGGCCGCGACCGGCTGGCCGTGGCTCACCCGGGAGCGCCGCACGGTGTGGACCAGTTCCTCGGAACCGGTCTCCAGGACGCCCGCGACGGCCGCCGGCGGGGCCGCCAGCACACAGTCGACGGACTGCCAGGCGTCCTCCCCGGCGCCCGGCCAGGAGTGCTGCTCGGTGCCGACGGCGACACCCACGCGCGGAGGCGCGACGGTCGTGCCGACTCCGCGACGGCGCTGTAGCCGGCCTTCCAGTTCGAGTTGTTCCAGAGCCTGCCGGAGCGTGGCGCGGGCGACGCCGAAGCGGGCCGCCAGGTCTCGCTCGTTGGGCAGGATCTCGCCCACGGAGAACTCGGAGTCCAGTGCCTCACTCAGCACTGTCTTGAGATGCCAGTACTTCGGTTCCGGCACCGATTCCAACTGCGTGGTCCCCACCCTGTCCTCCGCAATCGCCGTGTTCCGGCGGCGTTTTAGCGCCCTTGTTTATTAAAGGTTGTTTCACTTATCTGCGACCATAGGGCGGCCCCCACCCTTGGTCAAGACCAATCCTCCATGTCATATGCAACCCACAGAGGTCATGCCACGGAGCGTTCACAGGGCGTTCGTACTGGGCGTTCTTGGTGACGGCACGGCAAAGCCCCCGTCGCGAAACGGGGGCTCCACCGGGGTCACGGCTAAGCGGAAGCCAGTGATCGAAGCTTGTCGGGGTTGCGGACGATGTAGACGGAACGGATGCGTCCGGCGGATACGTCCACCTGGAAGACGCTGTCGGGCGTGCCACCCGAAAGGATCAGTATCGCGGGTCCGGCGTTGAGCTCCAGGAAGCGGAACGACATGTCCGGGACGGCCTTCCCGGCGACGGCGATCAGGAAGCGGCCCACCTTGTCGGCGCTCTCCAGGATCCGCAGCGGTGCCTTGGACTTGCCGCCGCTGTCGCCCACCAGACGGACGTCCGGGGCGAGCATTTCCATGAGGCCCGCCAGGTCGCCCTCGGCCGCGGCGGCGAGGAACCGCTCGGTGAGATCGCGGCGCTGGGCGGGGTCGACCTCGTAGCGCGGGCGGCGTTCGTCGACGTGTCTGCGGGCCCGTCCGGCGAGTTGGCGCACGGCCGGCTCGCCGCGGTCCAGCATGGCCGCGATGTCGGCGTACGGGTAGCCGAACGCCTCCCTGAGGACGAACACGGCGCGCTCCAGGGGTGACAGCGACTCCAGGACGACGAGTACGGCGAGGGAGACGGAGTCGGCGAGCACGGCGCGTTCCGCGGTGTCGGGGACGGTGCCCCCGAAGTCGGTGACGTACGGCTCGGGCAGCCACGGGCCCACGTAGGCCTCGCCGCGCGCCTTGACCTGGCGGAGTCGGTCGATGGCGAGGCGGGTGGTGACGCGCACCAGGTAGGCGCGCGGTTCGCGGACCTCGGCGCGGTCGGCGCCGGACCAGCGCAGCCAGGCCTCCTGGACGACGTCCTCGGCGTCGGCCACCCGCCCGAGCATGCGGTAGGCGACTCCCATGAGGACGGGGCGGTGCTCTTCGAAGACATCGGTTTCGGCATCGGTGGTCACGTCGCCATCCCATGCGACGCGTCCGCCCGTGTCCAGGAGATAACTGTGCGCCCCGGAGAAAAACGTGTTCCCCGGAGCAGAGTTGGGCGCGGACCGGCGGCGTCCGGCGGCTCCTTCCGAGGGTGGCGCGCTCGGGGTCGTAGGGCCGCGAGGGTAGAGCCGCCAGGTCCGTGGCGACTGGGGCTACCGGTCAGTAGCAGTTACTGACAAGCTGTCTACACGGCCTGTACGGCGTCTGTCAGCACGTCCCAGACGAGGAGCATCGCCATGTCCGCCACCGTCTCCTTCCCGGTCCCCACTCCGCAGGGTCCGAAGACCGTGACCGTGTCCTACGCGCGCGTGGGTCGCGGCGAGCCGCTGCTCCTGCTGCACGGCATAGGTCACCACCGACAGGCCTGGGACCCGGTGGTGGACATCCTCGCGACCGAGCGCGACGTGATCGCCGTGGACCTGCCCGGGTTCGGCGCCTCCCCCGCGCTCCCGGAGGGGCTGGCGTACGACCTGCCCTCGACGGCCGCCGTGTTCAGGGCCTTCTGCGAGGCGCTGGGGCTCGACCGTCCGCATGTGGCGGGCAATTCGCTCGGCGGCCTGATGGCGCTGGAGCTGGGCCGCGAGAAGGTCGTACGGTCCGTCACCGCGCTCTCCCCCGCCGGGTTCTGGTCCCAGGCCGAACGTCGGTACGCCTTCGGTGTGCTGCTCACCATGCGGCGGATCGCCCGCAGCATGCCGCTCCCGCTGGTCGAGAGGCTGGCGCGCACGGTGGCCGGCCGCACCGCGCTCACCAGCACCATCTACGCCCGCCCGGGCCGCCGTTCACCCGAGGCCGTGGTCGCCGAGACGCTCGCGCTGGTCAACGCGCCCGGGTTCGACGACACGCTCCGGGCCGGTACGAGCGTCCGGTTCACCGACGACATCCCCGGCATCCCGGTCACCGTGGCCTGGGGCACCCAGGACCGACTGCTGCTGCGCCGCCAGGGCGTCCGCGCCAAGCAGTTGATCCCCCGTTCCCGGCTGGTGCGGCTTCCTGGTTGCGGGCACTGCCCGATGAACGACGACCCGGCCCTGGTCGCGCGGGTCATCCTCGACGGCAGCCGCTGACCGTCGCGGCAGCAGCGCCAACGCACCGGATCCCAGGGCGACTCCGGCGCCGACGAGGGCGCTGCCGGCGGCCTGGGCGGCCCCGTAGGAGCCCGTTCCGGCGAGCGGCGCGGTTCCGGCGGCGGCGACCGGGATGAGGCCGGAGAAGAGCGTGGCGCGCTCCGCGCCGATCCGTTGCATGCCCATGTACCAGCACACGAAGCCGACGACCGTGACGACCGCCGCCTGCCACACCAGCACGGCGGCCTCGGTGCCGTCGGGGCGCCGCAGCCAGGCGGTCCCGTCGAGGACCAGGCCGGCCGTCCCCGCCTCGACCGCGGCGAGACCGCACACCGTGGCCGACAGCAATCGCGGTCCCAGGGGCCGCAGTACGGGAACCGCGAGCACCGCGAAGCCCACCTCCCCCGCAAGTGCGCACCCGGAGAAGGCGATTCCGGCGCCGTCCGTACGGCCCCACCCCTGGACCGTGAACGCGCCGACCGCGACGAGCGACGCCCCGTAGAGCACGATCCGTCGCGGACGGCGTCCCTCCAGGAGGGGGACGACGACCGCGACGGCCACGGGCGCGCAGCCCACGAAGACGCCGGGGACGGCCGGTTCGGCGCCGCGTTCGGCGGCGATGACGGCCAGGTTGAAGCCGACCATGCCCACCGCCGCGAGCAGCGCGAGACGGGCCCATTGGCGTGGCGTGAGCCCGCGCAGCCGGGACTTCGCGTCCTTTCCGGTGAACGGGAGGAGCAGCAGGCAGGCGAGGCCGTAGCGGAGGAACTGGCCGCCCGCGTACGGGTAGGCACCCAGGACGCTGTTCGCGGTGAAGGAGGCTCCGACGAGGACGCAGGCGAAGGCGGCGAGCGGGGTGCCGCGGGCGGTGGTGGCGTTCATGGCAGCGACGCTAGGGAGAGCGGCGGTCCGGTTTAAGGTCCACTTCCATGACGTCATCGCGGACCAATCCGGAGGGGCCGGCCGATCCGGAGGGTCTGACGGGCTCCGCCGCCTGGGAGTTGCTGTTGCCCGCCGCCTCGGCACCGGCACGCGCGCGTGGCCGCTCCCTTCAGGCAGCGCTGCGCGAGGCGGTGCGTTCGGGGCTGCTGGCACCGGACACCCGGCTGCCGTCGAGCCGGGACCTGGCGGCCGACCTCGGGGTGTCCCGGGGTCTGGTCACCGAGGCGTACGAGCAGTTGACGGCGGAGGGGTATCTGCGCAGCGGCCGGGGTGCGGGCACCTGGGTGGGCGGTGCCGTACGGGCGGCGCGGCCACGCGCGCGTGATCTCGCGCCGCGCTCCCCCGGCGCCCGGGCCGACTTCGTGGCCGGCACACCGGACCTGTCGCTGTTCCCGCGCGCCGCCTGGGCCGCCGCGCAGCGCGGTGTGCTGGCGGAGTCGCCGCACGAACTGCTCGGCTATCCCGATCCGCGCGGGCTGCCCCGGCTGCGTACGGCTCTGGCTGAACTCCTGGCCCGCCGCCGGGGTGTGGTCGCCGACCCGGAGCGGCTCGTCGTGGTCTCCGGAGTGGCTCAGGCGACGGCGCTGCTCGGATTCGTGCTCCACGCGCGCGGGACACGCACCGTCGGCGTCGAGGACCCGGGCAGCCCCCAGCACGACGCCCTGTACGCGTCGGCGGGCGTCGGCACCGTACCGCTGCCCCTGGACGACGAGGGCCTGGCGATCGGCCCGTTGCGAGCGTCGGGCGTACGGGTCGTGGTCACCACACCCGCCCACCAGTTCCCCACGGGCATCGCCTACTCCGCACGGCGACGGACCCAACTCCTCGACTGGGCGCGGTCGGTGGACGGTCTCGTCCTCGAGGACGACTACGACGGCGACTTCCGCTACGACCGGGCCCCCGTAGGCGCACTCCAGGGCCTCGACCCGGAGCATGTCGCCTACGCGGGCTCGGTCAGCAAGTCCCTCGCCCCGGGGCTGCGGCTCGGCTGGCTGCTCGTGCCCGCGTCACTGGTCGACGAGGTCGTGGAACGCAAGCGCACCATGGACCTCGGCCACCCGACGCTCGACCAGGCGCTGTTCGCCCGCTTCCTGGAACGCGGCGACTACGACCGCCAGTTGAGGCGCTGCCAGCGCGCCTACCGGCAGCGCCGGGACGCCCTCGTCGCCGCCCTGGAGGAGCATTTCCCGGGAGCGCGGGTGACCGGAATCGCGGCGGGCCTGCACGTCATCGCCGAACTACCGGAGAAGTACAGCCCCCAGGAGGACTTCCTGGAACGCGTGGCCTCCGCCGGTGTCGCGGTGCGCCCGCTCACCGCCTACGCACACGCGCGCATGGACGACGCGGTCGTACGACTGGTCCTGGGGTACGCGCAGCTGTCTCCCGGACGGATTCGTGCGGGTGTGGGACTGATGGCCGGCGCCGTCCGCCCGTAGGGAGCCTGCGATGTCGCACGCGGGCTCCCATGTCACCGCGTTCCGTTGTTCACCCGTGGTTTCCGTGTGCGCTGTGGCGCACCAGTAGTTGTGGCAGTGCACCCTGACCGCATCCCGTCCGTGGAGGCGCAACCCCATGTCGCATCGTCCGTTCCCCGCCCGCCGTAGCGTCCTGCGCGGCTCCCTGGCCGCGTCGGCGGCCCTGACCGTGCCCGCCGCCCTCGGCGCCGCCCCGGCCTTCGCCCTGTCCGGGCGTCCCAAGGCGGGCTGGGGCGTGCAGGCGGGGGACGTGACCTCCGACTCCGGGCTCGTGTGGGTGCGCTCGGACCGCCCGGCCCGGATGATCGTGGAGACCTCGGCCACCGAGTCGTTCCGCGATCCGCACCGGTGGCACGGTCCGCTGCTCGGCGCGGACACGGACTTCACCGGCACCACCCGGCTGCGCGGGCTGCCCTCGGGGCAGCAGATCCACTACCGGGTCCTGCTCGCCGACCCCGACGACCCGCGCCGTACGGGCGAGCCGGTCGCCGGCACGTTCCGTACGGTGCCGACCGGGCGGCGCGGCGTGCGTTTCCTGTGGTCCGGCGACCTGGCGGGGCAGGGCTGGGGCATCAACCCGGACCTCGGCGGTTACCGGATCTACGACGCGATGGCCAAGCTCGACCCGGACTTCTTCGTGTGCAGCGGCGACAACATCTACGCCGACGGTCCGATCGCGGCGACCCAGGCCCTGCCCGACGGCAGCCTCTACCGGAACGTCACCACGGAAGAGAAGTCCAAGGTCGCCGAGACCCTGGCCGAGTTCCGCGGCAACTTCCGCTACAACCTGCTCGACGAGAACCTCAAGCGGTTCAACGCCCAGGTCCCGTCGATCATCCAGTGGGACGACCACGAGGTGCGCAACAACTGGTACCCGGGCGAGGTGATCGCCGCCTCCGACACCCGCTACACGGAGAAGAACGTCGACGTCATGGCGGTGCGCGCCCGGCGGGCGTTCAGCGAGTACTTCCCGATCTCGACGCTGCGGCCGGGCGCGAAGGAGGGCCGGGTCCAGCGTGTGATGCGGCACGGTCCGCTGCTCGACGTGTTCGTCCTGGACATGCGGACCTACCGCAACGCCAACTCGTCCGACAAACAGACCGTGGACCCGCAGGGCATCCTCGGCCGGGAGCAACTGGAGTGGCTCAAGCGGGAGTTGTCGCGGTCGCGTGCGGTGTGGAAGGTGATCGCCGCCGACATGCCGCTCGGCCTGGTCGTGCCCGACGCCACCGAGGGCAAGGCGAACATCGAGGCGGTCGCGCAGGGCGACCCGGGCGCGCCGCTCGGGCGTGAACTCCAGATCGCGGAGCTGCTGCGGTACATCAAGCACCGGCGGATCACCGGCACCGTGTGGCTGACGGCCGACGTCCACCACACCTCCGCGCAGCACTACCAGCCCTCGCGGGCGGCGTTCACCGACTTCGAGCCGTTCTGGGAGTTCGTCTCCGGCCCGCTGAACGCGGGCGCCTTCCCTGCCAGCCAGCTCGACAACACCTTCGGTCCGGAGCGGGTGTTCGTGAAGGCGCCGACCGCGCAGAACGTGTCGCCGGCCGAGGGCTACCAGTTCTTCGGCGAGGTCGACATCGACGGCCACAGCGGGGAGTTGACGGTGCGTCTGCGGGAGCAGGACGGCACCGTGCTGTTCACCAAGACTCTTCAGCCGGGACGGGTCGGCCAGTAACTCCACTACCCTCGTACGTGAGCCGCGCACCGGCGTCATTCCCCGGTGCGCGGCACGTCCCGCGGTGTGCCAACTTCCCGCCGCAGACCGTGTTTCCGCAGGTCAGGACCGATTGTCAGTGGTGGCCTCTACGGTTTTTCCATGACGCGATCTTTGCAGGCCGTGACCTATCCCCGACCCTCCGTGCTGGAGTCGGCGGCGGACGGACAGCGCCTCGGGCTGGAGACCTCACGAGGCGCGACTCCTTCGGGTGTCACCGACCATCCGCGCTTCTTCGCGGGCTTCCTGACCTCGCCTCAGGTGGCCTCGGCGGCGCTGCTGGCGGTGGCCGACGTGGCGGCCACGCGCTACTACCAGCGTCAACTGGCCGCCTCCCTCGACCCGGTGGTGACGGCGGGCGGCGACCGGCTGCGCTTCGAATCCTTCTCCGGCTGCGGCGGGGTGTACGCGCGGCTGGACGTCCTCGGCCCCGGACTCGACGGCGACAAGGTGGGACACGGCACGACGAACGTCGACGTCAACAACCCGCTGCGCGAGGCCCTGTCCCGGATCGGCACGGACGATCCGCTCCATCTCCGGGTCGGCCCCGAGGAGTTGGCCGTGACCACGCTGGACGGCCCGGTCGTGGAGAAGAAGGTGCCGCTCCCCGACCGGTGGCTGCGCGGCTTCGCGGAGGCCCAGGTCATAGCGGCCGGCTTCGACCTGCGGGGCGAGCTGCCCGCGGCGGAGGCGGTCCGTTTCCTGCGTTCGCTCCCGAAAGGCGGCGCGCGCGGCACCACGAGCGGCCCCCGGTGGGTCGTACCGGCGGGACGCGGCCTGCGCCCGACCACCCGCCCCGTACCGGGCGCGGTCTGTCTCCCGGGCCCGGAGCGGCTGATCGCCCTCCAGCGCGTCCTGCGCCACGCGACGGCCCTGAGGATCTACGGTCCCTCCGTCATCGGCGCCGGTGCCACGGCCGGTGCCTGGGAGGCCGTCCTGCCGGGCATGCGGCTCACCCTCACCCTGTCGCCGGACGCGTCACGCGGATTCTCCGGCGAGGGCGGGGTCCTGGACGCGCTCGCCGCCGACGAGGCGGGCGAGGACGCGGAGTTGATCTCCGTACTGCTGGCCTGGGAGCCCCGTATCGACGTCGCCGACATGGCCGCCTCCTCGGGACTCACCCCCGAGCGGGTCCGCGCCGCGCTGACCCGGCTGGGCACCTCGGGACGCGTCGGCTACGACACGGCGGAGGCGGCCTACTTCCACCGTGAACTGCCGTACGACGCGCAGCGCGTGGAGCGCCACAATCCGCGGCTGCGTTCAGCCCGCGCGCTGGTGGCGGCGGGGGCGGTGGCCCTGGAGGGCGCGCTCGGGACGGTGACCGCAGAGGACGGTCATGTGCACCGGGTGCGGGACGAGGCGGGGGCACTGAGTTGCAGCTGTGTGTGGTGGGCGAAGTACCGGGGCGGGCGCGGGCCGTGCAAGCACGCGCTGGCGGTGCGGATGGTGCGGCGGGGCGCCGCGACGGAGCGGAACACGGTCCGGAGCGCGGACCGGAACGCGGGCCAGAAAACGGATCAGAACATGGTGCGGGTCGACGGGGGTGTGCGATGAGTTCGCTGATGGAAGCGGTGCGGGCGGGCCGGACGGCCGAGGCCGTCGGGCTGCTCGACGGGTTGACGGACGCCGAACGGCGAGCGTTCCTGCCGGAGTTGAAAGAACTCCGCAAGGAGCTGCGCAAGGCACCGTGGGAGATGCCGGCCCGCCGCGCCTATCCGGCCCTGCACGCGGCCGGGGCCGCCTGTGAGACGGGGGCGGCGGCCGCTGCGGCCTGGATCGCCGCCACCGACATGCGCTGGTCGCAGTCGTCCCCGGCACTGCTGATCCACATCCTGGGCGACCGCGACACCGCCTGGCTGGCCGACGTGACGCACCGCCTCGCCGGACGCCCTGCCTCCGCGAGCGTGCCGTACGAGCTGATGGCCGGTCTGGTACGGCTCTCCGGCTGCCCGGTGCCGACAACGGACGCCTATGTGCGGGGCTGGGTGGAGCACATCGGCAACCTGCGGCAGCTCGGGAACACCCTGCTCGACCGGCTGCGCATGGATCCGCATCTCGCGGAGCTGGTGGACGCGGTCTTCGCGACGGAGGACATCGGCAGCCCGCTGGAGTGGGCCTCGGCCGAGGGGCCGAACAGCTGGGCCGACGCGCTCGCTCAGCTCGCCACCGAAGACGTCCTGGACCGGAAACGGACGGTGGACGCGTGCGTGGCCCGGCTGCTGCGCGGCGGTACGACCCTCGACAACCGGGTGTTCCTGCGCGTGTTGAAGGCCCTCGCCCTGACCCGCGAGGAGGAGCGGGAGCGGATCGCCGACTGGCTTGCGCTGGCCTCGGACGCGGTGTCGATGGTGGCGTCGCACGCCCAGTCGGTGCTCGGTTCCCTCGCTCTGGACGGGGAGTTGACGCCGCGTCGGCTGGCCGAGATGTCGGACGCGGTGCTGTTCCGCCCCGAGAAGAAGCTCGTCCGGGCCCAACTGGTGCTGCTGGGGAAGGTATTGGCGCGGGACGCGTCGGCCGCCGACGAGGTGCTGCGCGCCCTCGCCCAGGCTTTCGGGCACGAGGACGCGGACGTACAGGAGCGGGCACTGAAGCTGGTCGAACGGCACCTGAAGAAGGTCCATTCCCCCGAGGTGCGGGCCGAACTTGCCGCAGCCGCCGACCAGTTGACCCCCACCCTGCGCGCACGCGCCGTCGAGACCCTGGGCGCGGCACCGGCGACGGCGGCCTCGCTGGTGCATGAGGAGATGCTCCCGCCGGCACCGGAGGCGGCGCGTCTCGCACCGGCACCCGAGTCGGCGCTCGAACTCGCCGAGGAGCTGGGGGTGTTGCTGGCGACCGAGGGCGATGTGCCGGTGTTCGAGCGCGCGCTGGACGGACTCGTCCGCCATGCCTACCGCGACCGGGATGCCCTCCTGGAGGCGTTGGGTCCGGTGGTCGCGCGCCGCTGGTGGGCCGGTGATGCCCCCGGTCACGGCCGGCGTCCGGACGACCACTTCAGGAGGTCGCACCACAGCTTCGGCAGCGGCTCGTACGGGCTCGATCTCCTGCTGGCCACCCTGCTGGACAAAGTACGCACCGTCACACTCCACGAAGGGGTGCGGCGCGGTCATCAGGGCCAGGAGTGCGGGCACAGCGCGCTGACGCGGGCTTTCGACGCCCGGGTGTGGGAGGTGGCGTACCGGCTCCGCGCGGAGCCGGTGCCGTTCCTGTTGTCGACGCCGAGCTGGAGCACAGGGCTGCTGGAGCCGGACGAGCTGGTGGCGCGGCTGGACGCGTACCGGCGCCTGGGCGCGCGGGTCTCGGAGGCCGACTTCGCGCAGGCGC
>Ga0307510_10009544_pt1 | contig 11562 bp, 7 predicted proteins | sample 12_EM_MG_FD_207224 | JGI IMG/M metagenome (GOLD analysis project Ga0307510, IMG submission 207224) | Populus trichocarpa ectomycorrhiza microbial communities from riparian zone in the Pacific Northwest, United States - 12_EM | ecosystem: Host-associated > Plants > Roots > Unclassified | place... | reverse complement strand
CAGAACCCACTGTGCTGTGTGCAATATTATGCGCGTGTCGGCACGACGCAGCGCCCGCTCTCGCGTCAATATGATCAGCTGGCGGCGGCGCTGGGTTATACCGTGCCGAGCACCAATACGTTCGACCGCGTGACCGATCTCGATGCCTCGATCAATTCGCGCCAGGAGATGGGCGGCGCGTCGCTGGTCGGCAACTGGGACGTCGGCCCGGCGACCATCACCTCGGTGACGGCATGGCGCTATTGGGACTGGAAGCCGGCCAACGATCGCGACTTTGTCGGCCTGCCGATCACCACGGTGTCGCAGAACCCGTCGCAGCAGCATCAATGGTCGCAGGAGTTCCGCATCGCTTCGAACGGCACCAACAAGCTCAATTATACCTTCGGCGTGTTCCTGTTCAGTCAGAAGATCAACACGCAAGGATCCCAGGTGCAGGGTGCGGCGGCGAGCCGCTGGCTGCTGTCAGGCGCGGATGCGTCGAATCCGAATGTGCTCAACGGCCTGACCAGCACCAACACGATCAATTTCGACAACCAGAGCGCGGCCATTTTCGGCAAGCTGAAATGGTCGCCAACCGACCGGCTGCACATCTCGCCGGGCCTGCGCCTGAACTATGACAAGAAATCGGGTTATTACGATTCCGTCGTCAGCATCCATAACGCGCAATATGATTTCGTCGCTACGGCGGACAATGTCGCCACGCTGCTGGGCGCCTTTGCCAATCCCAGTGCCGGCAGGACGACGTTCCTGAACCAGACCAACACGCTGGCGCCGCAGCATTATACGCCGGAGTTCAGTGCCTGGAATGTGTCGGGTGATATCAACATCGCTTATGATTTCACGTCCGACATCCATGGTTATGCGACCTATGCGCGGAGCTTCAAGTCGGGCGGCATCAACCTGTCGGGCTTGCCGCTGAACTCGACCAACACGGCGGTCGACCTGACGACGCAGACGGTGCGGCCGGAAAAGGTCAATCATTTCGAACTGGGCCTGAAGACGCAGTTCCTCGATCGCCGCGTGACGATCAACCTCGCCGGCTATTGGGACGTCATCAACGACTATCAGGCGACGGTGAACAACAACGCGATCAACGTGATCCGCGGTTATCTCGCCAATGCCGGACAGGTACGGGTGCGCGGCGTCGAGTTCGACAGCTCATTCCGTCCGAACGAGCGGCTTAGCCTGTATTTCAACGGTGCCTATACCGACGCGACCTATACCCGCTTCACCAACGCACCATGCCCGCCCGAGCTCTCCGGTGGCACGGCCGCGACGGCCGCCAACCCAGCCAGCGCGCCCGGTGTGGCGGGCGGCTTCAGCCCCGCGCAGTGCGACATCTCCGGCCAGGTGCTGCCTGGCGTGTCGAAATGGGCGCTGTCCTTCGGCGGCGAGCTCAATCATCCGATCGGCGGCGGCGAGGTCTATTTCGGCTATGACGGCAGCTACCGGACGCGCTTCTCGTCCAACCCGAGCCCGTCGGCCTATACCTGGATCGAGGGTTATTCGTTGTCGAACTTCCGGCTGGGTTTCCGCAAGGACGGCTTCAACGTCTTCGGTTGGGTGCGTAATGCGTTCGACCATCATTATTACGAACTGCTGTCGGTGCAGTCGGGCAGCACGGGCCTGATCGTCGGGCAGCCGGGCGATCCGCGGACCTTTGGTGCGACGATTTCGAAGAAGTTCTGATTTTTCTTACTTCCCCGGCGGAGGCCGGGGCCCAGTTGGGTGCCACAGGTTGGAGAGCGAGCGCTTCGTTATTTCAGCCTTCCCAACTGGGCCCAGTGCCGGGTCGGATCGTCCCCCGGACGCTCCTTGAGCATGCGGGGCATGCTCAACCCGGCACTCTTCGCCGGGGAAGCAGATAAGGGAGAGAGGCGAGGGGTAGTGCGCCGGACATGCAAACGCCCGGACCGTTTCCAGCCCGGGCGCCTGCGTGACGATCGCTCGTCAGCCCCCTTCGGACGTCGCCCGCGCGCCTCCCTGTGAGGCGGGGCTCCAATCCTTTCCCCGAACCACGGCCATTGCCTGTGTCTCAGCGATTGAATTGCTAGGCAGGGCTGTTGGGTTTGTCACCGGGATTCGGACCAGAGTGAACCGATTACGGCGAAGCTGTGGCGATTGCGCAACAGGCCGTTTCGGTTGCTACCAACGCACTCACCCCTTAGAGCGCAGGCACCCTCCAGCCATGGTGTCGGCCCCCGCATGATCCTCTCACGTTATGAACGCATGATCGCGCGGCGCTATCTGCTGCCGGGCAAGGGCGAGGCATTCATCCTGCTCGTCGCCGGATTCAGCCTCGGCGCGGTGCTGCTCGGCGTTGCCGCGCTGGTCATCGTGATGAGCGTGATGAACGGCTTTCGCGCCGAACTGTTCGACAAGATTGTCGGTTTGAACGGCCATGCCGTGGTGCAGGGCGTCGGCAATCAGCTGCCGAACTGGCGTCACGTCATCGAGATCGCCGATGCGACACCCGGCGTGACCAGCGCGACCCCACTGATCGAGCAGCCGCTGATGACCAGCTATAACGGCCGGGTCGAGGCGGTGCTGCTGCGCGGCATGCGGGTGCAGGACCTGCGCAGCAATGCGACGATCAACCGCAAGATCGTGCTCGGCTCGCTCGCCAATATCACTGCGGGGAGCAACCGCATAGCGGTTGGCTCGCGCCTCGCCGAAGCGCTCGGCGCAACGGTGGGCAGCGATATCTCGCTGATCAGCCCGCAGGGCCAGGCGACGCCGTTCGGCACGGTGCCGCGGATCGTGTCGTACAAGGTCGGCGCGATCTTCGAGATCGGCGTCTATGACTATGACAAATCCTATATCCTGATGCCGATGGAGGATGCCCAGACACTGCTGCTGATGGGCGACACGGTCGGCATGATCGAGGTCAATACGGTCGATCCCGACAGGGTGCAGACGATCCTTCAGCCGATCGCCGACAAGGTCGCCGGCCAGGCGGTGATAACCGACTGGCGACAGATGAACGCGCAATTGTTCGAAGCGCTGGGGGTCGAGCGGGTGGCGATGTTCACCGTGCTGTGCATCATCATCATCGTCGCCGCCTTCAACATCGCCTCGTCGCTGATCATGCTGGTGCGCGCCAAGACGCGCGACATCGCGATATTGCGCACCATGGGGGCGAGCCGGGGCGCGATGATGCGCATCTTCATGACCGTGGGCACGACGATCGGCGCGCTCGGCACGGTGGCCGGGCTGATCGTCGGGTTACTGTTCCTGACCTATCGCCAGCCGATCGTGAACCTGGTGCAGAAAGCAACGGGGCAGAATCTGTGGGACCCGACGATCCGCTTCCTCGACGAGCTGCCGTCGCAGCCCAACACGGTCGAGATCGTGGTCATCGCGGTGGTGGCACTGATCGCCAGTTTTCTCGCCACGCTCTACCCCGCCTACAAGGCGGCGAGCACCGATCCGGTACAGGTGCTGCGTTATGAATAAGGCGATCCTCGAAGTCGTCGGCCTGACGCGCAGCTTCAGCCAGGGCGGCGAGACGATCGATGTGTTGCGCGGCGTCGACCTGACGGTGGGCGAGGGCGAGATCGTCGCTTTGCTCGGGCCGTCGGGGTCGGGCAAGTCGACCATGTTGCAGGCGGTCGGGTTGCTCGAAGGCGGGTTCGGCGGGTCGATCCGTATCGGCGGCAAGGAAGCGTCGCGCGCCGATGGCCATGCGCGGACCGTGCTGCGGCGGGATTATCTCGGCTTCGTTTATCAGTTCCACCATTTGCTGCCCGATTTCAACGCGACCGAGAATGTCGTGTTGCCGCAGCTGATCCGCGACCGGCCCCGCGCCGAGGCGGATGAACGTGCGGCCGCGCTGCTGACAGCGCTCGGGCTGGGGCATCGGCTGACGCATCGCCCGAGCCAATTGTCCGGCGGCGAGCAGCAGCGGGTCGCGGTGGCGCGCGCGCTGGCCAATCGCCCGGCGCTGGTGCTGGCCGACGAGCCGACCGGCAATCTCGACGAAGCTACCGCGGACGTGGTGCTGGCGGAATTCCTGCGGCTGGTGCGCGGCGAGGGTTCCGCGGCACTGGTAGCGACGCACAATGAGCGGCTGGCGAGCAAGATGGACCGGGTGGTGAGGCTGCACGAGGGACGGCTTGCGTGAGTGGGTGGCAGGAAACGCCGACATTGCGTGGCCGGCATGTGACGCTGCGGCCGCTGTCACGTGACGACCGCGATGCGCTGGTCGCGGCGTTCGCTACCGGCCTGGAAGGCGCCTTTGCGACGTTCGTGCCCGATGAGGAAACGATCGACGGCTGGTACGACACGCTCGAACGCGAACAGGCGGCGGGCAGGGCATTGCCGTTCGTCGTGCTCGACGCGAGCGGGGCTGTCGCCGGCACGACACGCTTCCTGCGCATCGCCGAGGGCCATCGGCGGCTCGAAATCGGCGGCACGGTCTATGCCCGCCGCGTCCAGCGTACCGGCCTCAATACCGAGGCGAAACGACTGTTGCTCGGCCATGCCTTCGAGACGCTCGGCGCGCAGTGTGTCCAGTTGCGCACCGGCTGGTTCAACCGCGCCTCGCGCAAGGCGATCGAGCGGCTCGGCGCCAAGCTGGATGGGGTATTGCGCGGCCATATGATCATGGCCGATGGCCATGTCCGCGATAGCGTGGTTTATTCGATTTTGGCGAACGAATGGCCGGGGGTACGGCGCAACCTGGAGTTGCTGCTCGCCGCGCACGGGGAGAGAGAAGCATGACCACGATCACCGAAATGAGCGTCAAGGCGGCCGATGGTTCGACCGCCGATCTGTCCGCTTTTGCCGGCAAGGTGCTGCTGATCGTCAACACCGCCTCGAAATGCGGCTTCACGCCGCAATATGAGGGGCTGGAAGCGCTGCACCGCGACCTGGCCGGGCGCGGTTTCGAGGTGCTGGGCTTTCCGTGCAACCAGTTTGGCGGACAGGAGCCGGGCGACGCCGCGGAGATCGCCAACTTCTGCTCGCTCAGTTACGACGTGACCTTCCCGCTGTTCGCCAAGATCGATGTCAATGGCGGGAGCGCGGACCCGTTGTTCGAGAAGCTCAAGGAAGAAGCGCCGGGCTTGATGGGTTCCAGGTTGATCAAGTGGAACTTCACCAAATTCCTGGTCGATCGCAGCGGCAAGACCGTGAGGCGCTATGCCCCGACGACCAAGCCGGAAGAGATCAAGGCGGATATCGAGGCACTGCTGTAAATGGCCGAACCGGAGTCGCTGGCGACGGAAGAGCCGATCGAAAAGCACGTCGCGCGTCATCAATATGACCGGCTGATCATGCTGTCGGACGGGATCTTCGCGATCGCCACGACGCTGGCCGCGCTCGAGATCCGGCTGCCCGAACACGCCGCCACGTTCGACGAGATGCTGCGCGCGGGCGGTCGCACGATCGCCGCCTATGCGATCAGCTTCCTGATCATCGCGGTGTTCTGGATCAGCAATCGCGATCTGTTCGCACGGGTGAAGCGGGTCGATCGCTGGCTGACCGGGCTGACGCTGGCGATGTTGTGCCTGGTCGCCGTGATCCCGGCCTGCGCGCATGTCGTCTATATCAAGGGCAATACCGACGCCGCCTTTTCCTTCTATGCGCTGACCATGGCGGTGTGCGGCGCGCTCAATGTGGCGATGTGGGGCTATGCCGGTTTCGCGCCCGACATCATGCGCGAGGAGGTGCCGCGCGCCTATCGCTGGCGGCGGGTCGTGCTGAGTTTGATGATGCCGCTGCTGTTCGGCACGATGTTCGTGGTGCCGGCCGATCAGGCGGTCATGGCGCTCATCCCGCTGGCGGTGGTTGCGCTGGTCGTGCGGCGGGTGCTGCTTCCGCGCTGGCTGAGAAAAAATTAATCGGCCAACCGGCTGATCGCCGTTTCCCGAATCGCTCGGCACGCGCATAACTAGGCCATGCCTCATTCCGGCTTCGTGCCCCTCCGCGTCTTTTCGTCCTACACCATGCTCGATGGCGCGATCGAGCCCAAGGCGATCGCCAAGCGCGCGCAGGAACTCGGCTTTCCCGCCGTCGCGCTGACCGATCGCAACGGGCTCTATGCCGCCATGGCCTTTTCCGACGCGTGCAAGGGCGCCGGCGTGCAGCCGGTGATCGGCGCGATGCTCGGGCTGGCACGGCCCGATATGCCCGAGGGTGTCGAGCCGGTGATCGACTGGATCGCGCTCTATGCGCAGGACGAGGCGGGCTATCAGAATCTGTGCGGGCTGGTGTCGGAGGCGCATCTCGACCGCCCGCTCGAACTCGCACCGCATGTCAGCTTCGCCGCACTCGAAGGGCGCACCGACGGGTTGATCGCGCTGACCGCCGGGCGCGAGGGCGGGTTGGCGCGCCTGTTCGCCGAGGATCAGCCGGATCGTGCCTTCGCTTATGTCGACAGGTTGCAGGCGCTGTTTCCCGATCGGCTTTACGTGGAATTGACGCGCCGCCTCGACGAGATCGAGGGCAAGGCCGAGGCGCCATTGCTCGACCTGGCCTATGACCGCGACCTGCCGCTGGTCGCGACCAACCCGTGCTGCTTTGCCGACGAGGCATTCAGCGAGGCGCATGACGCGCTGCTGTGCATCGCCAACTCGACCTATATCACCAGCGAGGATCGGCCGCGCAGCTCGCCTGACGCATGGATGAAGCCCGCCAAGGATATGCGCGTGCTGTTCGCCGATTTGCCCGAGGCGATCGCCAATACCCTGGTCGTGGCGCAACGCTGCGCCGTGTCGGCACCGGGGCGCAAGCCGATCCTGCCCAGTCTCGCCGGCGACCCCAAGGCCGAGGCGCAGAAGCTGCGCGACGATGCCCATGCCGGGTTGATCGCGCGGCTGAACAGGGCGGGCATCACCGACGATGCAGCGCGTACCACCTATACCGAGCGGCTCGATTTCGAGCTCGACGTGATCATCTCGATGGGGTTCCCGGGTTACTTCCTGATCGTTGCCGACTTCATCAAATGGGCCAAGGATCACGATATTCCCGTCGGCCCGGGCCGTGGCTCGGGCGCCGGCTCGGTGGTCGCCTGGGCACTGACCATCACCGATCTCGACCCGATGAAGCTGGGCTTGCTGTTCGAGCGCTTCCTCAACCCGGAACGCGTGTCGATGCCCGACTTCGACATCGATTTCTGCGAAACCCGGCGTGGCGAGGTGATCCGCTACGTGCAGGAAAAATACGGCCGCAACCAGGTGGCGCAGATCATCACCTTCGGAAAGCTCAAGGCGCGCGCGGTGCTCAAGGACACCGGCCGCGTGTTGCAGATGAGCTATGGCCAGGTCGATCGTATCGCCAAGCTGGTGCCGAACCACCCGACCGACCCATGGACGCTGGAGCGCGCGCTCAACGGCGTGAGCGAGCTGGCGCAGGAATATCGCAACGACGACGGCGTGCGCCACCTGCTCGACCTGGCGATGAAGCTGGAAGGCCTGCCGCGCCACAGCTCGACCCATGCCGCCGGCGTGGTGATCGGCGACCGGCCGCTGGCGCAGCTCGTGCCACTATACCGCGATCCGCGTTCCGACATGCCGGTGACCCAGTTCGACATGAAATATGTCGAATATGCGGGCCTCGTGAAGTTCGACTTTCTCGGGCTCAAGACATTGTCGGTGCTCAAGAAAGCGCTGGAGATGCTCGCCGATCGCGGCGTGGTGGTCGATCTCGACACGCTCGAATGGGATGACGAGGGCGTCTATAAATTGCTCCAGAAGGGCGACACGGTTGGCGTGTTCCAGCTCGAATCGGAAGGGATGCGGCGCACGCTAAGTGCGGTGCGGCCATCGAATTTCGGTGACATCATCGCGCTCGTCTCGCTGTACCGGCCGGGCCCGATGGACAACATCCCGTCGTTCGGCCGGCGCAAGAACGGCCAGGAGCCGATCGAATATCCGCACCCCTTGCTCGAAGGCATTCTGGCGGAGACCTACGGCATCTTCGTCTATCAGGAACAGGTGATGCAGGCGGCGCAGATCCTCGCCGGCTACACGCTCGGCGGCGCCGACCTGTTGCGGCGCGCGATGGGAAAGAAGATCCAGGCCGAGATGAACGCGCAGCGCGACCTGTTCGTCTCTGGGTGCAAGGAGCATAATCAGATCGAGGCGGCAAAGGCGAACGAACTGTTCGACTTGATCGACAAGTTCGCCGGCTATGGTTTCAACAAGAGCCATGCCGCGGCCTATGCGCTGCTCGCCTATCACACCGCCTGGCTGAAGGCGCATTATCCGCACGAATTCTATGCGGCTTCGATGTGTTACGACATGAGCCTGACCGACAAGCTCGGCATCTTCACCGACGATATGCGGCGCATGGGCGTGACCTGCCTGGCACCCGACATCAATGCCAGCATCGCGGAGTTCTCGGTCGAGGAGACCAAGGACGGGTTCGCGGTGCGTTATGCGCTCGCTGCGCTGAAGAGCGTTGGCGAGGGGGCGATGGAACGGCTGGTCGCCGAGCGCGACGCCGATGGGCCGTTCAAGGGGGTGGACGATTTCGCGCACCGCGTCGATCCGCGCGCGTGCAACAAGCGCCAGCTCGAGACGCTGGCGGCGGCGGGGGCGTTCGATAGTTTCGATCTCAATCGCGCGGGCATTTTCGCCTGTGCCGAGACGATCCTCGCTACGGCTGCACGGGTCAACGACCAGAAGGTCAGCGGCCAGCATGGCTTGTTCGGCGGCGAGGATGCCGCCGAACCCGCGATCCGCCTGCCGCAATCGGCGCGATGGACGCTGGCGCAGCGCATGGAGCAGGAGAAGGAGGCGTTCGGCTTCTATTTCTCGGCGCATCCGGTCGACCGGCACGGCCATCTTGCGCGGATGCACGGCGCGCGCAGCTATGCCGCGCTGGGCGAGCTCGACATTCCCGACGACGGCACGCGCGCCGGGGCGACGATGGCGGCTTTGGTCGAGGATGCGCGCTGGCGCACTTCGGCGCGCGGGCGGCGTTACATGATGGCGACCTTGTCCGATCCGTCGGGGCAGTTCGTCGCGACCTGTTTCGATGATGCGGTCGCGGCCGATCTCGAAGAGGCGGCGCGCAATGGCGGGTGCGGGATCATCACCGTCGAGCTGGATCGCCGGCCGGGCGAGGATTCTCCGCGCGTCTCGATAAAGCGCATCCAGCCGTTCGAGGCGCTCGCTACCAATGCGCGCTTCGTGCTGGAGGCCGATATCGCCTCGCCCGAGGGCATGGTGACGCTGGCTGCCGCATTGTCGGAAGCGCGCGGCGGGCGCGGGCAGGTATGGGTCAATGCCGCACTCCCCGATGGCGGATCGGCGCGGGTGCTGCTCGGGCGCGATTTCCTGATCGACGGAGAGCTTGCCGCGAAGATCGAAGCCTTGCAGGATGTGCGCAACGTCGAGCTCAAGACCTCGGAGACGAGGCTGGCGCTGGTCGGCTAGTGGGCTGACGCTCACCACAGATGTGAATACTTGCGGGAACCGGGCGCCCACCCCTCGGCCCCCTCCCGCAAGCGGGAGGGGGAGAATCAGATGCTCGGTGCCATGCAGGATTTCGCGCTTCGTGTGCCGCGGCTGATCGAGCACGCCGCGCGCGAGCATGGCGGGCGCGAGATCGTCACCAGCTGGGCCGATGGCAGCGAGACGCGCACCAACTGGGCCGGGATCGCGCGTGATGCACGCAAGCTGTGCCAGGCACTGGAGCGGCTGGGTTGCAGCAAGGGCGACCGGATCGCCACCCTGGGGATGAACCACAGCCGCCATCTCGTCTCATGGTATGGCGCGATCGGCATCGGCGGGGTGATCCACACGATGAACCCGCGACTGTTCGACGAGCAGCTGATCTACATCGCCAACCATGCCGAAGACCGGGTGCTGTTCTACGACAAGCAGTTCCAGCCGCTGATCGACCGGCTGAAGCCGCACTGGACCAGCATCGAGCATTATGTCGTGTTCGACAGCGACGGGCCGGACGGCTTCGAGGCGCTGATCGCCGGCGAGGATGGCAATTACAGCTGGGTCGAGGGCGATGAGCGTGAGCCGTGCATGCTCTGCTACACCAGTGGCACCACCGGCAATCCCAAGGGTGTGTTGTACGAGCATCGCTCGACCATGATCCACGCCATGGCCGAGGTGGCGCCGGCGGTGTTCAACATCTCCGCCAATGCGGTGATCCTGCCGATCGTGCCGATGTTCCATGCCGCGGCCTGGGGCCTGCCCTTTGCCGGTGCGCTCGGTGGCGCCAAGTTCGTCTATGCTGCGGTCAATGACGCGGCGGTGCTGTGCCGCTTGATGAACCAGGAGAAGGTGACGCATTCGGCCGGCGTGCCGACGGTTTGGCTGGCGATGTTCCAGCATATCGATGCGACCGGCGAGATGCCGCGCTATCTGCAGCAGGTGACGATCGGGGGATCGGCGGCGCCGCGTGCGATGATCGAGCGGATCATGGATATGGGAGTGACCGTCAAACATCTGTGGGGGATGACCGAAACCTCACCGATCGGCACGGCGGGGATGTATCCGCCGCATTGGGACGAGATGTCGAAAAGCGAGAAGCTCGATCTTATCTCCCGCCAGGGGTCGGTGCCGTTCGGTGTCGAATTGCGCATCATCGACGATGAGGGTGCGGAGTTGCCGCGCGACGGGGTCAGCTCGGGGCGCCTGCAGGTGCGCGGGCCGTGGGTGATAAAGCGCTATTTCAAGGCCGAGGCCGATGCGGTCGATGCCGATCAATGGTTCGACACCGGCGATGTCTCGGTGTTGCACCCCGACGGGACGATGCAGATCACCGATCGCGCCAAGGACGTGATCAAGTCGGGCGGCGAGTGGATCAGCTCGGTCGATCTGGAAAATGCCGCGATCGGCTGTGCCGGCGTCGGCGAAGCGGCAGCGATCGGGGTCTATCATCCCAAATGGGACGAGCGGCCGATATTGCTGGTAGTGCGCAAGCCGGGCAGTGCGGTAACCGCTGAGGAGGTGATCGCGCATCTTTCCGACCATGTCGCGAAATGGTGGTTGCCCGACGAAATCCTTTTCGTCGACGAGCTGCCCCACACCGCAACCGGCAAGCTGCTCAAGACGGCACTGCGCGAGAAGTACAAGGACTATCGGCTGGCCAGCGCGGCCTGAGCTTTCGGCTTGCGTTGACCGCGGAAATGGCGGCACACTAGTCGTTTATTTCTCGCGAGGGCGCATGGCCGAGGCCGATCCGATTATCTCCACCGCCGCTGAAGGAGCGGCGGCCGTTACCCTGCCGGCGCGGCCCGAGGGGCTGCGGCTCGACCCGAAGCAGACCGCCGTCGTCGTGATCGACATGCAGAATGCCTATGCGTCGGAAGGCGGCTATGTCGACCTGGCGGGGTTCGACATTGCGGGCGCGGCGGGCGTGATCGGCAAGATCGGCACCGTGCTGCAGACCGCGCGCGAGGCCGGGGTGCAGGTGATCTATCTGCAGAATGGTTGGGACAAGGATTATGTCGAGGCGGGCGGGCCGGGGTCGCCCAACTGGCACAAGTCCAACGCGCTCAAGACGATGCGCAAGCGGCCCGAGCTATCGGGTCAGCTGCTTGCGCGGGGCGGGTGGGATTATGAGCTGGTCGATGCGCTGAAACCCCAGGCGGGC
>Ga0307510_10009543_pt1 | contig 11563 bp, 10 predicted proteins | sample 12_EM_MG_FD_207224 | JGI IMG/M metagenome (GOLD analysis project Ga0307510, IMG submission 207224) | Populus trichocarpa ectomycorrhiza microbial communities from riparian zone in the Pacific Northwest, United States - 12_EM | ecosystem: Host-associated > Plants > Roots > Unclassified | place... | reverse complement strand
CAGCTCGGCATAATATTGGCGGTTGACCAGCAGCCGCGGCAGCGTCGCCGAATTGAGCTCGATCGCCCAGCCGCCGCGTGTGCGCGCGATGAAGATATCGGGCGTCACCGCCTGGGTTCGCTCGCCGCCATAGCGCAGGCCGGGCTTGGGATCGTAGCCGCGCAATTCGCGGATCATGTCGGCCATGTCCTCCTCGTCCACGCCGCAGATGCGGCGCAGTTGCGGCAGTGCGCCGCGCGCGAGCAGGTCGAGATTGTCGAGCAGCCGCGCCATCGCCGGGTCGTAGCGGTCAGCCTCCTTCGCCTGCAGCGCGATGCATTCGGCCAGGCTGCGCGCGCCGACTCCGGTCGGGTCGAAGCCCTGCACCGCGGCCAGCACCGCCTCGACCCGCACCAGCGGCACGCCGAGCCGCTGCGACAGGTCGAGCGGCGAGGCGGTGAAATAGCCCGCATCGTCGATCAGGTCGATGATCTGCCGGGCGATCTCGAAATCGCCGCCCGACAATATCTGGCCCGCCTGGGCCAGCAGATGATCGTGCAGCGAGAGCGCGTCGGCCGCCATCGCGTCGAAATCGGGGCCGTCCTCCGAATAACCGCCCGATCCGCCGTCGAGGCTCAGCCCGCCGTCGAGGCCGCCGCCGCTCAAACTGTCGGTCGGGCCGTCATGGTGGAAGGTCTCGGCGTCATAATCGACGTCGAGCGGCGCATCGGCGGTCGCGTCGCCGGCCTCGATCAGCCGGTCGGCGGTCGGCGGATCCTCGCCGCCGTCGAAGCCGTCGCCCGATTCCGGTGCATCGGGTTCGGGTGGGGCCGCGTCGGGGCCGGCCCCGCGCTCCTCCTCGCCACCGGCTTCGAGCAGCGGATTCTTTTCCAGCTCCTCGGCGATGAACGATTCGATCTCCATGTTGGAGAGCGCCAGCAGTTTGATCGCCTGCTGGAGCTGTGGCGTCATCACCAGCGATTGCGACTGGCGCAGGTCGAGGCGTGGTCCGAGCCCCATCAGCGGATGCCCATGCCGGCGGCGCTCATCTCACAGCGCGAAGCTTTCGCCCAGATAGAGCCGCCGGACATTCTCGTCGGCGACCAGAGCGGCGGGCGATCCGGCGAACAGCACCTGGCCATCATAGATGATGCAGGCGCGATCGACGATGTCGAGCGTCTCGCGGACGTTGTGATCGGTGATCAGCACGCCGATGTCGCGGCGCTTGAGGTCGCGCACCAGCTCGCGGATGTCGGCGAGCGAGATCGGGTCGATCCCTGCGAACGGCTCGTCGAGCAGCATGATCGTCGGCTCGGCGGCCAGCGCGCGGGCGATCTCGGCGCGGCGGCGCTCGCCGCCCGAAAGCGCGGTCGCCGGCGCGTCGCGCAGATGATCGATGTGAAAATCGTGGAGCAAGGTCTCGAGCCGCTCGGCGCGCACGGTCTTCTCCGGTTCGACCATCTCGAGCACTGCCGAGATGTTCTGCGCGACCGTCATCCCGCGAAAGATCGAGGTCTCCTGCGGCAGATAGCCGAGACCGAGGATCGCGCGGCGGTACATCGGCAGGCGTGTGATATCGTCGCCGTCGAGCAGGATCCGCCCGGCGTCCGGGCGCACCAGCCCCATGATCGAATAGAAGCAGGTCGTCTTGCCCGCGCCATTGGGCCCGAGCAGGCCGACCACCTCGCCGCGCGCGACGTCCAGGCTGACATCCGCCAGCACCTGGCGCCGGTCATAGGATTTGGCGATCGAGACGACCGAAAGGCCGCGAGTCACGCCGGTCGGCGCATGGGCTGGGGAGTCGAGGACGGCGGCATCGTTCATGCGCGCCTAAATGCCCGCGGGCAGGGGCGATTGGCAAGCTTCATGCATGGGAAAATCGGCGGAAAAAATCGGTGGAATTCGCTCCGCTCGCCGCGCCGTTCGTTCCCGGCATCGTCGCGCGGATTATCCGTGCCCCGCAGCGCCTTATTGTGCCGGCGGCGGCGCCGGTGTTGCCGGTGTCGTGCGTTGCGGCACGGTGAAGCGGCCGCTCACCCGTCCGCCGCGTCCGCTGACGCCGGCGGTACCACCACCGACGGCGCTGCCATCGACCGTGGCGCGGCCGGTGTTCATGTCGATCACCAGCCGGCCGCCATGCACCTGGTTCTGGCCCTGGATCAGGGTGACGCCGCCCAGCAGGGTGATCAGCCGGCGATTGAGGTCGTAGATGCCGAAACTGCCGTTCGCGGTCTCCGACGGGCTGCGCACGGTCACGCCGCCGCTCGCGTCGAGCCGCTGGATCTGCGGGCTGCCCGCGCCATTGAGGTAAGCGACCGTCAGCCGCGCCGCATCGAGCGTCATGTCGCCCTGCACGACATGGACATTGCCCGAAAAAACCGCGCGGTCGGCGCGGTCCTGGACCTCGATCCGATCGGCATTGACGTCGACCGGGGCGTTGGAATTATGGCCGCGCAGCGCCGACGTCGCCTGCCCCAGCGCGGGCGCAGCGGCGAGGCCGAGACAAAGAGCGAGAGCGAGCGCGCCGCGGTTCATCGCCGCCCTCTGCCCGCGCCCTGATCGATATGCAAGCGCGCGCGGCCCTCGATCGTCACGACATGGGTGTTGAGATCGGCGAGCATGCGATCGCCCGAGAAGGTCCCGATCGGCATATTGCCGGTCACCGGGCCGCCGCTCGCCACCCGCCGCGTCTGGAGGTCGACACCCACGTCGCGCGTCTCCATGCGATAGCCGTCGGCGGTCTGGAACAGGATCGGCCCGTCGGCATAGACCCGCTCCTTCTCCATGTCGTAACGCCCGCGCGGCGCGGTGATCGTGGCCGGTCCATCCTGAAGCGCGATGCGCGCGATCAGCGTCTTCATCCGCACGACCGGATCGCGTGAGCTGACCTGGACCGCGGAGACGGCGTGGATCGCGAACGCCTGGCCCTTGGTGTCTTCGCCGCGATAGGTCGCGTCCGATACGCGCAGCCGCTCATGTGCCACCTCGACATTATTCTTGGCGAGCACGAAGCTGATGTCGCGGCCCGAGGTCAGCGGCGCCATCGCCAGCAGCGCGATGAGCACGCCGATCGCGATCGGCAGGGCGATGCGCACCACGCCGATGACGCGATCGTGACTGCTGTTCGGCGCCGCCCAGACCTGGCGGTGGCCGCGGACGATCTTTGCGGCTTCAGACATGCGCGAAGATGTCGATCTCCGGCCAGCCGGCGAGGTCGAGTTCGGCGCGCGCGGGCAGGAAATCGAAGCAGGCCTGGGCCAGCGCCGTGCGTCCTTCGCGGGCGAGCCGGCGATCGAGCTCCTCCTTCATGCGATGGAGGTAGCGCACGTCGGACGCCGCATAGTCGCGCTGCGCGTCGTTGAGCTCGGGCGCGCCCCAATCGGAGGATTGCTGCTGCTTGGAGACTTCCGCGCCGACCAGTTCGCGCACCAGCTCCTTCAGGCCGTGACGGTCGGTATAGGTGCGCACCAGCCGCGAGGCGATCTTGGTGCAATAGACCGGGGCTGCGACCACGCCGAGATAATGTTTGATCGCGGCGAGGTCGAACCGCGCGAAATGGTAGAGTTTGAGCCGGGCGGGATCGGCGAGCACGGCGCGCAGGTTGGGCGCGGCATAAGTGCTGCCGGCGGCGAAGCGGACGAGGTGCTCGTCGCTGCCGCCATCGGAGATCTGGACGACGCACAGCCGGTCGCGCGGGGTGATCAGGCCCATCGTCTCGGTATCGATGGCGACGGGTCCGGGGGCCAGGACGCCCTCGGGCAGATCCTCTTCGTGGAAATATACGGTCATCCCCACCGCATAGGCCGGTGAGGACGAACGCTCAACAACTCTGCGAAACTTTGCTCGGTGCGGGACGGCGCTCAGCCGATGCTGCGCGCCTTCGCCTTGCGCTGGAGGATGTTGAGCGTCTCGACCGCGGCGGAGAAAGCCATCGCGGTATAGATATAGCCCTTGGGCACATGCACGCCGAAGCCGTCCGCGATCAGCACCGCGCCGATCATCAGCAGGAAGCCGAGCGCCAGCATCACCACCGTCGGGTTGCGCGCGATGAAGTTGGCGAGCGGATCGGAGGCGAGCAGCATCACGCCCACCGCGAAGATCACCGCCACCACCATCACCGGAAGCTGATCGGTCATGCCCACCGCGGTGAGGATCGAATCGATCGAGAAGACCAGGTCGAGCACCAGGATCTGGACGATCGCCGCGGTGAACGTCAGCTCGGCGATCTTCTGCTTGTCGAACACGGTGTCGCTCGGCGTGCCGTCCATCGCATGATGGATCTCGGTCGTCGCCTTCCACAGCAGGAACAGGCCGCCGGCGATCAGGATCAGGTCGCGCCACGAGAAAGCGGTCTCGAACGCCGGCTCGCCATGCAAATCGGGCGCACCGATGAAGCCCAGGTCGAATACCGGGGCGGTCAGCCCGACCAGCCAGCTGAGCATCGACAGCAAAGCGAGGCGCAGTACCAGCGCCAGGCTGATGCCCACCCGCCGTGCCTTCTGGCGCATCGCGTCGGGCAGCTTGTTGGAGAGGATCGAGATGAAGATGAGGTTGTCGATACCGAGCACGACCTCCATCACGATCAGCGTGACGAGGGCGGCCCAGACGGCCGGGTCGGCGAAGAGAGTGGGAATGGATGCCATGGCCGCGGCCCCTGCCCGGTAGCGGATGGCCCGGCAAGCAACACGACCGTCGCGAAACCGTAAATCGCCGATTCATGTTCGGCGCGGGACAAAAGGTGGCCATTTGCGTGTGATCCGAGTCGAAAGCGCTCGCAGCGCCTCACTTTTTGCGTTATTGCGAATCAAGGCGCGCTATCCTTTTGCGTCTGAAGCCGCGTGGCCGTCGCCCGGTCCGCGTGACTTTGCGATTACGTTGGGCGAGACGGGAAAGACGTTCACGGCATGAGTTTCGACAGAGGGCGGCGCGGGCAGCGCGGCGGCAAGGACAAGCGCGACGGTTTTGGCGATGACAGCTTCGGCGCCAGCTATGGCGGCGGCGGCGGCTTTGGTGATCGCGGCGGCTTCGGTGCCGGCGGTGGTTACGGTGGCGGCGGCGACCGCTTCGGTGGCGGCGGCGGCGGTTACGGCGGCGGCGGTGGCGGCTTCGGTGATCGCGGCGGTGGCGGCGGCTTCGGTGGCGGCGGCGGCGGTGGTTTCCGCGGCGGCGGTGCTGGCGGCGGCGGCGGGCGCGGCATGCCTGCCCAGGTCGTTGGCGAGGGCAAGGGCACGGTCAAATTCTTCAACGGGCAGAAGGGCTTCGGCTTCGTCGTGCGCGATGATGGCGGCGAAGACGTGTTCGTTCACATTTCAGCGGTCGAGCAGGCCGGCCTCACCGGCCTCGGTGAAGGTCAGCAGCTCGAATTCACGCTGGTCGATCGTGGCGGTCGCATCTCCGCCACCGATCTCAAGATCGTCGGCGATGTCGTTCCGGTCGAAGGCGGCGGCAGCGCCGCCCCGCGTGGCGACCGCGACGGCGGTGGCGGCGCTCCGCGCGGCGGCCCGCAGCGTCAGCTGACCGGCGAGAAAGCGAGCGGAACGGTCAAGTTCTTCAACGCGATGAAGGGCTTCGGCTTCATTCAGCGCGACGATGGACAGCCCGATGCGTTCGTCCACATCTCCGCCGTCGAGCGCGCCGGGATGACCGGCCTGAACGAGGGCGATCGCCTGTCGTTCGAGCTCGAGGTTGATCGCCGCGGCAAATATGCCGCGGTCAATCTGGCGCCGATGCAGTAAAGGGGGACCGCTTTCTCCAAAAAAGCGGTTTGAGAACCCGGCCCGCGAGCAATCGTCGGGCCGGGTTTTTTTGTGCGCCGGATCGGCGGCACGCCGCCCTCTTGGCCTTTTTGCCGCACTGCACTAAAGGCGACCGCGAAGGACGGGTTCGCGCCCGCCCTTCATGATCGCGCCGGTGCCCCGCGAGGGGCATAATAGGGAATGCGGTGCGGAGGCTCATCCCTCTCAATCCGCAGCTGTCCCTGCAACTGTAAGCGGCGAGCGCGATGCACATCGTCCTCCGGGCAACCGGCGGGGCGGCCACTGGGCGGGGTCGATGCGGCACCGCCTGGGAAGGTGGTGCATCGCGCCCTGACCCGCGAGCCAGGAGACCTGCCGGCGCACTGGTCGCTCTTGCCTTGGTCCAGGGGATGGTCACGGCACGGTATCTCCGTCTGAGCGACGATCCATGCGGCGGGGGCCGCATCGGCGCGCAAGGCGGGTGCCCGATCGGCGTCCATCCGCTCCTGCGCCCCGGCCGTTCATGGTGAACGGCAGGCCCCGGCCGTTCCTTCGCTCGGACGCCGTGGGGGTATTATCCGATGTTCATCCGTTCCGTCTCTCTGCTCGCGCTCGCCGCGGCGACACCTGCCTTCGCGCAGGGCAATCCTTCGCTTTCGTCGACCGATGCGGGCGGCGACACGATCCTCGTCACTGCATCGCGCTCGGGCGATGCCGTGCGGGTCGATCAGCTCGGCGCCTCGGTCACCGTGCTCGATGCCGATGCGCTCGAACAGCGCCAGACGCGGATCGTCTCCGATATCCTGCGCGACGTGCCCGGTTTCGCGGTCAGCCGCACCGGTGCGATCGGCGGCTTCACCCAGATCCGCGTGCGCGGCAGCGAGAGCAACCATGTCCTGGTGCTGATCGACGGGATCAAGGCGTCCGATCCGTTCCAGGGCGAATATGATTTCGGTACCCTGATCGCCGACGAGGACGCGCGGATCGAGGTGCTGCGCGGCCAGCAATCGGCACTCTTCGGTTCGGACGCGATCGGCGGCGTGATCCAATATGTCACGCTCACCGGCGCCGAGGCGCCCGGCATCCGGCTGCGCGCCGAGGGCGGGTCGTTTGGCACCGTCTCGGGCGGCGCGCGCGTCGCCGGCGTGACCGGCGATCTCGATTATGCGCTGTCCTCCTCTTATTATGGTACGCGCGGATCGCCCACCGCGCGGGGCGGCACGCGCGATGTCGGCTCGGACAACGCCGGCGCCTCGGCCAAGCTGATCTGGAACCCGGCGGGCGGCGATTTCCATCTGACAGCGGTCGGTCGCTACAGCCTGACCGATGCCGACCAGAACAACAGCGAGTTCGATACGACCAGCCCGCTGTTCGGCTACACCATCGACAGCCCCGGCGTGCACTATCGCAACCAGGCCTTCTACGGCCTGGTCCGCGCCGAACTGGGCCTGCTCGACGGCCGCTGGACCAATGCGCTGACCGGCCAGTTCGCCGATACGACGCGCAAGGGCTATACCGCGTTTGGGCTCGACAGCGGCGACAAGGGCCGCCGTTACAAGGGCTCGTTCGAAAGCGCGATCCGCTTCGGCACGGACGGGCTCAAGCACCGCGTCACCGCGGCGGTGGATGTCGAGCGCGAGGAGTTCCAGAACATCACGCCGTCGCCGTTCGTCTTCCAGGGCTGGCGCCATACCGACAATGTCGGCCTCGTCGGGCAATATGAGCTGCTCGCCGGTGACGCCTTCTCGTTCGGTGCCTCGATCCGCCGCGATCTGAACGATCGCTTCGACGACGCGACCACCTGGCGCGTGCAGTCGAGCTACACCTTCCCCGAGGGCACGCGCGTGCGTGCGGCTTATGGTACCGGCGTCAAGAATCCGGGCTATTACGAACTCTACGGCTTCTCCGACGGCCGCTATATCGGCAATCCGAACCTGAAGCCTGAAAAGTCGAAGGGCTGGGAGGTCGGCATCGAGCAGGAATTTGCCGACGGCCGCGCGACGATCGGCGCGACCTGGTTCGACAACCGGCTGGAGGACGAGATTTTCACGACCTTCCCCGCGCCGGACTTCATCGCCACGCCGGCCAACCGCACGAGTGATTCGAAGCAGCGCGGGCTGGAGCTGTTCGTCGCCGCCCGGCCGATCCCGCAGCTCCGCATCGATGCCGCCTACACCTATCTCCACGCCCGCGAGGACGGTGCGGCGGAGGTGCGGCGGCCCAAGCATATCGGCAGCATCAACGTGACGGTGCTCGATCCGGGCGGACGCTTCTCGACCACGCTCACCGCGCGCTATAACGGGCGGCAGGACGATGTCGCGTTCACCGATCCGAGCTTCCTGCCGGTGCGGGTCTCGCTCCAGGAATATGTGCTGGTGAATCTCAGCGCCGAATATCGCCTGACCCCGTCCATCTCCCTGTATGGCCGCGTCGAAAATCTGTTCGACGAGAAATATGAGGAGATTTTCAGCTATGTCGGCCAGGGCCGCGGTGCCTATGCCGGCGTGCGCGTCCGGCTATGAAGCAGGGTGGCCCGGCCGGCGCGCAGCCGCGCGAGCTGGCGGGTAAGGCTTTGCGCCGCCAGCGCATAGGTCGGGCCACCGCACACCGTCCACGAATCGGGCAGGCTAATCCGGGGAATGTCGGCCAGCGCCGGATGGTTGAGCATCTCGGTGCCCAGGTCGTCGATACGCGCGCTGCCGCTGTCGACGATGAGGTAATCGGGATGCGCCGCCACCATCTCCTCGACCGACAATCGCCCGAGCGCGGGTTTGCCGAGCTTGGTCGCCAGGTTGGTCAGGCCGGCGCGCGCCATCAGTTCGTCGACCAATGTGCCCTTGCCGGTGAGGAAGCCGCGCCGCTGATAATAAGCCGCGACGCCGGCATGCCCGGGGCGCGGCAGCGCGGCGAGGATGGCGTCCATCCGCCGCACCATCGCCTCGCCCCGCTCGGGATGGCCGACGGCGGCGGCGACCTGCCGAACCTGGGCGACGATCGCCGCATAGCTTTCGGCCGAGGGCAGTTCGAGCGTGCGGATCTCGCGTCCGCGCAGGCCGGTGGTCGCCATGCCGCGCCAATAGGGGGCGGCGACGACGAGATCGGGATCGAGCGCGAGCACATCCTCGAGCGATCCGCGCGAAACCGGATAGCCGCCGGCCCGGGCGGCGACCGCCGACATGTCCGGATCGCGCACGAAGCGGTTCAACGCGGCGATCTGGTCGCGATCGGCCAGCGCCACGAGCAATTGGTCGGCACACAGGTTGAGCGAGACGATCCGCCGCGGGCGCTGCGCCACCGCCTCGCGCTGCGCGGCGAAGGCGGCCCCGGCGAGCGTCAGGGCGAGTGCCGTCAATGCTGCGAATGCCTTCATGGGTCGCGCGATGTCCTCGATCGTGGCGTTTCGGCCATGGCCAAAAGGCCGCAGCGAGACAAGCGTCGGCGGGAGCCGCTTGCCGGCGCAGCATCACCGACGCTCGTTTTGCGTGCTAGCCTGGAAACCCTCTCCCGCTTGCGGGAGAGGAGCGAGACTAAGGCAGCCCGCAGGGGCACCCTAGTCGCCGTGGTGAGGGCCTTCTTCCTCCCTGCCACGTGGAAAAAGAAGAACAAGAAGACCCTCACCCAACCCTCTCCCGCAAGCGGGAGAGGGCTCATTTGCGCCAAGCCAGCGCGTACGGCCGAAGGCCGGGATTCGGATCGACGGTCAGAACTGGACCCCGGCCTTCGCCGAGGAACAGCAAATCCAGGCCGCGGGCAATGGTAAGTACCCCGCGCACCCGCCGCACCCTGCTCGCCTTGCTCACCCTTGCCGCGCTCGCCGGCTTCATCCTCTCGGTCGCGATCGGTCCGGCGGCGATCGCACCGTCGCGTATTCTCGCGGCGCTCGCGGGCCATGGCGACCGCGTCGCCGATACCATCGTCTTCCAGCTTCGCCTGCCGCGCGCATTGCTCGGCCTGATGGTCGGCGCGATGCTCGGTATCGCCGGCGCGGCGCTGCAGGGCTATCTGCGCAACCCGCTGGCTGAGCCTTCGGTGCTCGGCGCCTCCAATGCGGCGGCGCTGGGCGCGGTCGGCGCCTTTTATTTCGGGCTGGCCAATCTCCATCCGGCGCTGCTGCCGGCCTTCGCCATTGCCGCGGCTCTGGTCGCTTTGGCCTTGCTGTTCCTGCTCGCCGGCCGATCGGAGAGCCCGCTCACCCTGATCCTCGCCGGCATCGCGGTGGCGACCGTGTCGGGCGCGGGCATCAGCCTCGCGCTCAACCTCTCGCCCAATCCGTTCGCGGCGATGGAGATCATGACCTGGCTGATGGGTTCGCTGGAGGACCGCTCCTTCGCCCATGTCGCACTCGCCGCGCCGTGCATCGCCGTCGGCATCGCCTTGCTCGCCTGGGACGGCCGCGCACTCGATGCGCTGACGCTGGGCGAGGACGGCGCGCGCGCGCTGGGCGCCAATCTCCGCGCGACGCGGCTGCGCCTCCTGCTCGGCGTGGCGATCGGCGTCGGCGGTGCGGTCGCCGTGTCCGGCGCGATCGGCTTCGTCGGGCTGATCGTGCCGCACCTCGTCCGCCCGTTGACCGATCGCTCGCCCTCGGCGGTGCTGCTACCCTCGGCGATCGGCGGTGCGGCGCTGCTCAGCTTCGCCGATGTCGCGGTTCGCCTGATCCCCTCGACCGACGAACTGCGCCTTGGCGTCGTCACCGCCTTCCTCGGCGTGCCGGTGTTCCTCGTCCACCTCATGCGCGAGCGGCGGCTATGGTAGCGCTGGCGCTCGAAGCGCTCGACGTCACGCTCGGGCAGCGACGCGTGCTGCACGGCATCCACGCCGCGCTCGGGCCGGGCACGCTCACCGGCATCGTCGGGCCGAACGGCGCGGGCAAGTCGACGCTCGCGCGCGCCGTGCTCGGGCTGCTCGCGCTTTCGGCCGGGCGCGTGACGATCGATGGCGACGATGTCGGACGGATCAAGCGCGGCGATCTCGCGCGGCGTATCGCCTATCTGCCGCAAGGCCAGACCCTGCACTGGCCGCTGTCGGTCGAACGGCTGGTCGCGCTCGGCCGACTGCCGCATCTCGCGCCCTTCTCGACCATCGCCGATACGGATCGCGCAGCGATCACCCGCGCGATGGCGCGGGCCGACGTTGCCGGGCTGGCGCAGCGTGACGCGACCTTGCTATCCGGCGGCGAGCGCGCCCGCGTCCTGCTCGCCCGCGCGCTGGCGGTCGAGGCGCCGGCGCTGGTCGCCGACGAGCCGCTCGCCGCGCTCGATCCGGGGCATCAGTTCGAGGTGATGGACCTGCTGGCCGAGGAAGCGCGCGGCGGCGCGCTGGTGATCGCGATCCTCCACGATCTGAGCATGGCCGCGCGCTATTGCGACCGGCTGCTGCTGCTCGATGGCGGTCGCCTCGTCGCCGATGGGCCGCCGGGCGAGGTGCTGACCGAAGCGCGCCTCGCCGAGGTCTATGGCATCCGTGCGCGGATCGAGCATGAAGAGGGCGCCACGCTGATCGTCCCGCTCGGCCGCGGCGCTCGATCGCCGGCGTGACGGTCGCGCCTTGACCTTGTCCGCTCCGTCCGCGACACGCGCAGCATCATGACCCAGCGCATCGTCTCCGGCATCCAGCCGACCGGCAACCTCCACCTCGGCAATTATCTGGGCGCGATCCGCAACTGGGTGCGGATGCAGGACGCGATGGAGGGCGACAGCCGCTGCTTCTTCTTCCTCGCCGATCTGCACGCGATCACCGTCCATAACGATCCCGCCGCGCTCAGGGCCAATGTGCGCGAGATGGCCGCCGCCTTGCTCGCCTCCGGCGTCGATCCGGCGCGCTCGGTGCTGTTCAGCCAGGCGCAGGTG
>Ga0307510_10009541_pt1 | contig 11563 bp, 10 predicted proteins | sample 12_EM_MG_FD_207224 | JGI IMG/M metagenome (GOLD analysis project Ga0307510, IMG submission 207224) | Populus trichocarpa ectomycorrhiza microbial communities from riparian zone in the Pacific Northwest, United States - 12_EM | ecosystem: Host-associated > Plants > Roots > Unclassified | place... | reverse complement strand
CTGTGCTAAGGGCACCTGGGTCTGCTGGTGAGGTACCAATCTGCCAGAACTTGATTGACTTGTCACCAGATGCTGAGATGAGGCAATAGGGGGAGGAAAATACAAGTGAGGTGATGTTATAGTCATGTCCAATAAAGGTCTGGATAAGGCAAGGGTTTGGACCAGCAGTATCCCAAAGGTAGATAGTACAACCAAGAGATACTGCAATGAGCCTTCCATTGGGAGAGAAACAGCAATACTCAGGTTCACTGTCCAAGTTGAATTTTTTGATAGTCCTCTTGGAATCAGTGTCTCTGATGATAACAGCTTCCTCATTCCATGAAACAAACTGAGTGCCATCTGGAGAAAAAGCAAGAAAGCTACCAGGAACTGGAGACCCAATCTTATAGCCGTTAATGTCCCACTGCTGCATAGTATCATTACTGGATGAAGATAGGAGTTGAGAGTTTTTGGGGGAGAAGGTGAAATTGTAGCTAGTATCTCTTATGATATGATAATTCCCTGCTCTGATATTCCATAAATAAGTCAAATAGTACTCAGATGATGCAATCATGGTGTGATCTGCTGAAATAGACACTGTCTGGATTCTGTCAGGGTGGCCATGGAGGGTTTTGATAACTCCACCAGTTTGTACATCCCAGAGCTTGATGCTTCTATCATCACTCCCTGATACAAGAAATGTACCATCTGATGAGTAGGTGAGAGAAGTAACCCAGTTTGTGTGCCCAGAAAGGATAGCTGTCTGGCTGCCTGTGAGTGCACTAAGGATAGTGATGTTATCCCTTGTGGGACCAACTGATGCAATATTGTTGTTCCAGTATGCAAGGGGACCTGAAAATGGACAGGAAACTGTACGGATACATGTTCCCCATTGAGCTGGTCTAACCACCACCTTAATCCTGTATGAGAACTCTGAGGAATAGCACTCATGGAGCCAGGATTGGGGACAAAATATGGGAGCAATATTGTATATCCTTGCAGGGTAGTCTTGGATTGTGTCAAAACTTTCCAGGATAAATCGCTTGCTATCATTTGTCCACTTGCAGGGAACTCCTGTCTAAACAGACATAAATGCATGCTTTAGTGGAATCCCTGTATTACTCACCAGCATATGCCACTGCTCTATGTTATGGAGAGCATGAAGACCTATCTCAAGCTTTCCTGTGAGAACCAAAACCTCAACCCAGAACAAGAAACCAGTAGCAAAGAAGTCTGCAATTGCCTTCTCCACATCCTCCCCACCATTACTGTTACCAGGAATCTTTGAAAGGTGATTTGTCCAAAACTTGCATGCATATTCCAGGGTGTTGCCAATGTGGGTGGTCTTGAGTGTGGAGAGATCCTCAATCTTGCTGAGGACAGTATCATCATCCAACTTACAGATGTTCCTCTTCAACCTCTTTTTCATCACATCAAGACATGCAAGCAAGATCTGTTTATGGTGGACAAGAGGGTCTATGAAGAACCAGTGGTCAGTGCACCGTCCTGGATCTGTCAGGAAGTCTGGAAATGATTTGTGAAACACCCTGACTGGATCATCTGTGCTGTCTGGAACAAGGAGGACAGAGTGGAGGGTTCTGAGGGAGGTGGATATTCTGGGTGGAGTGCAGTCATTACTGAGGAGGTCTGAGAGGGTGTTGATGGAGAGTGGATGGAAAACAAGCACAATTATGCCCACCACAGATTTGAAGCGGGAGTGGAGCTCATGGTCATGGGAATCCACATCATGGAAAGCTTGCTCCAAAACTTGGGTGTAGAGGAGATCAATGCCTGACCTCCCTTCATGAGTGGTATCTTGTCGGAGTGAATAGATGAGGTGAAGCCTCTCATCAGGTAGGTGAAGGGGGGATGAGACAAACTTGACAACAGTTGAAGCATAGATGAAGAATCCAGCTGCTTTCCTGGAGAGGACATCAATGTGGTGTGCACCAGGCCAATCCTCTTCAAAGTTGCAGTCACTTCGGTTCTTGGGAATTTCGGTGAACCAAGTTTTCAAGAACAGCTTGATGTCACTGTCCACTGAAGAGGGTTGGACCTCATGAAGCTTGAGTACATCTGTGTGAGGACGAAGTGATTGCAAGCGGAAGCCAGAGCGGATCCGAGGTTCGGGCCTGCCGGTGATGAAGAACTTGACAGAGGGGATCTTGTCCACATAGCGGGAGAGTATGGAGAGTAGTGCTGACGCGGGTTCCTTGTCTTGACACTCGTCCAGGGCATCAATGACAATGAGGGTGTGGGTTTGTGTTGCCTGGAATGGTCCAACAATGAGTTTCTCCATCTGGGAACAAAGGGTCTCCCGTCCAACATCAGGGTTATCCATCAAGACCGGAAGCAACTCCCGTCGAAATGGTGGAAAGCGGTGAGCGAGCTGGAATGCAAGAGTGGGGAAGATGGACCGAAGGTTACTCCTTTCCTCAAAATCCCGTGAGCAGAAGAAACTCGCCCCCAATTTCCCATCCGCGAAGCACATCTCTGCAAATGTCTGGGCAATGGTCGACTTCCCTGTCCCGGCAAGACCATTGAGCCAGAACACGCGTTTGTCTTCTTCATCCCTCGACCACCGTTCCAGCTGGACAAGCACATCCCTCCTGGTCCCCTTCATGCATCCCTGTCGGTCTCCACAGAGGTATCCGGCATCGGCGACGTGGTACAGGCGGTTGAGGCGAGTGAGCTCTGCCTCCTGCTGTTGGCTGATTACTATGCGTGGGTAGATAGTCAGGGTTCAGAACTTACGATAAACCTGCAGGCTTTTTCGTAGGTATCCCGTTGTAAGGAGGTCTGCGTAGACGTTAGATGTGTGGAGAGTCAGCCCTCTGGAAGTGCGAACCTGGTAGTCGATCACGGCTTCGCGAATATCATCCACCAAATCATTGAGCTCCTGTGCGTTCTCGGTGTTGCTCAAGAACTGCGCAATATCTCCCTGGGTTGTCATTGGGTCCAGAGCTTGACGGACATCCCTCAATTTCCTGTCAATCCCCGGACATTAGCTTCAACTCTTGGTCTCGGAAGGGTAGGCTTACTGTGCCAGTTCCCTTCTCCTTGTTTCCTCCTTGACGTCACCCTCAGCAGGTCCGCAGAGTGAATTGAGTGCCTCGATCCGGTATCCCAACGATTCAATCGTTTGTTTGTTGACCTTCGTTCGCTAGGAATACCGTAAGCATCACAGATTGACCGAACGATGGCGGACCGTACCTCGCAGTTGTCCAAGATAGCACAGAGCCCTCCGGCAATAGATCTGAGAGGAGGAAAAGCATCTGAAGCTTCCTTCACCGTGCGAAGGGTCAATTTGGCTGCAGAAGACACGGTATGTTTCCACTCCGATTCATCCTTGGATGTGGCGGCACCGAAGACCCCTGGGTTGGCTGCATCATCGGTCAGAGGTGGTGACTGAGGCGGCGCGGCCCACGTACTCTCAGACTCAGGATCCTGCAAGATGGAGACGGTGGGTATTCTCCTGATATCTGACTTGGATCGAGGGCCAGTTTCCTTTCCACCAGCATCCGCCCTTTCCCGACTGGACCCAGGGCCGGCCCGTTCGTATGCCTGCGGATGTAGAGCCCTCTGGCCGCGTTCCTGTCGGACGGTGTAGTCGTCGCTTCCTCTGGCAGGTTCACGTTCCAGTTCCGCCGTTGACCGCGAAACAGGTGGATAAGCGTCCGGTCGCGGATCGTCGTTTTCTACGCCCTCTACTGCGATGGCGGGTTCCGATTGCAAAGATAAGGTCGAGTGGTTGAGTCCCTCGCCTTGGACACCGGCCCCATATCTCCTTATCCTATCTCTGATATTCAACACTTTTTCCTTCGCCTTCTTCCTAAATCTAGAGAAAGACAGTCGGAAACTCATGCTATCACAGGAACTCATGCTATCACAGGATCGATGTGGAAGGAAGTGGATGATGGCGTGATAAGAGGATGGATTGACACGTGGCTGTCGTTCTGTTCAAATCCTCAGCAAGCGCTTAATATGCTGATGGCTGCTCAAGCGTTCATCCTGAAATGTGGCGCGCAGACACCCTGGAGGTTTTCGAGCTGTCACTCGTCCGTGCTCAATTTCCCCATAGCTTCTCTCTCATGTTCTAACAGCCTCCCCTCGCCCCATCTGGCTCGAACCACGTTGTTTACCCTTTTTGTCCAGGCACTTTCCCGTACCAGCGCTTTCTTTCGTCACTCGTGCTACATTTAACACCACCGCTCTTTGCTGACATTTTCGATGTCAATACGGCTCATCGGTGCATGATTCTTTGAATAGCGTTCTGGATCCCCTACAGCCATGGCAGCTACTCATGCATCGCGAGTCCTAGTAGTAACACCGCGACCGCCGCGAGCCCAAGTGGCTTACTTTGCTGACACTACCCGCGGTCCGGGGCTCGGAGGCGGCCCAGACGTCGCTTGACAAATTTCGAAAACCGAGACCTTGTTCTTGACTAGTGACTGCTTATGGGAAGAAGCCACCGACCATGATGATCCAAAACAATGGAGGCGAAGCGTACAGAATGTTGTTCACATCTTGGCTCACGGCGATTGGGAGCGGTTACCTGACGGCTCTGCTGGACGTCTAATTACCTATAAAGTCAGCGAATCAAGACGAGGTCCCCTTCCGCGCTATGCACTACCACCGCTCAGTCTCTAGCTCGACCCTTTCTCATCGAGAACGAGAACTTCGATGTAAGATTTTTTCCCTATCTCTACATCTTCCCGTGACCATGAACACTCAACAGCAATATCCAACTTGAACATGAAATTATCCCCCGTTTTTGGTGCCGTTCTGCCAACATCAACGACAGAGCCCCGGGTACGCGCTTCGGTACAACAGTGTCATCACGGTTCACGATCCTAGGTGAGTTTCCGTTCCGCTCTCCCCAAAACCGTACTTGGTCAGACTGCACAGGTGTACTGAAAATCTCTGGTTTGTGTCTTAGGGGCGAAGCTACGCATTATCAATGTCGAGAGGCGTTCTCGGGTAGCTCCTGCTGGGAGTGGAGGGAATGGGATGGTCCGGGCATTTACAAGGGAAACAGAGGACCGGACTTGCACGACGGAGGAGGGGATAAAAGACGTGACCCCGTCGGTTTGTTCAGAAGGAGTAATTCCAGGAGGAACGGCGAAAACATGTGTCTGAGTGCTGGAAGAATGCCTCTTAGATGTCTGGGAATATGGCATGATAATCAGCTCCCACCTGCCTCTTCCGAGGGCGACCCGATCGATTCTTTCGGATCGAGAAGGAAACCCGTCCGTATTTGAGAAACGACCAGCGTCTTCGAGCATATCAGTGACTCGATCGTTCCAACTTCAGCCGTACTTGCTGTCTTTGACGATGGGAACCTCAGATTCCTTGGTCGTGAGGAGAGATGACTTGGATTTAGCACTAAGACCCAGAGTCACGAGTAACCGGTGATTCCGCTGAACGCGTTCATCCCTGTCACCGTCGTAGTCGCTGACAACGTGATATCCGCAGTGGTCATGGTCTTGAGGGAGAGTATCGCGTGTTCTGTGAGCGAGTACGCAAAGGCAACCGTCTCGTCATTTATAAAGGACATCGTTCCGAGTGAGTGAGGTAAAGGAGCTGCCTAAAAAACTTCAGGTCGGAAAAGAGCACGGACGCCGGGGACCTCACCTGAACCTCCTGCAGCTCACCACCCCTCCACGAATAGATCACGAGGTTTCTTCTGCACGCAACGATGAGATATAACACGACTATTGGGACCGGTATTGTTGTGGGGGTTTTCGTCGTTCTCGGGCCCAACTTCGCCCAGCTCGATCAAGGGCCACAATGATTCCTCCCACATCCGAGAGACGAATATTATACCTTCGTGACGACTGTGCTAGTCCCCCGTCGAACGACGGGTCTCTCTGCGGTTATTCTCATTCTACCCAGAAGAAAGACCGGTCCCCCAACCATAGCTGCAAAATTATCATACCGTTATTGAGGATGTCACTACCTTGGGGCGCCCTGTCCGGTCCGCAAACCCTCCCTCTTCACCCAATAGAGCCATGGCTTCAACCTCAGCGACTACCACTACTTGGCCCTCTGTCCAGACCGTGTGGGAAATCGTCAGGAGCCTTGCTGGCTAGGGTGATAGCTGGCCAAAGGGCTTTCATCAACGGGAGGGACTCGGAGTATAAGTGTGGGGACACACGCGATACAGTTCGCCAAGGCACCCGGTGTGGGGTATATGTTAATGCTTCAGGCAAGACCGAAGGGTTTCTGGAAGGTCTGGACGTCCGTCGACGGGGTGCGCATGCGTACCAATCCTACCAAAACGTTTAATCACGCTAACCGTCGACGTCACCCTCAAAACAGCCGTGCACACATACACTTCGTTGTCCATCCATAGCGTGACCTACCTTGCCCCGAACTTGCTTCGACGTATATCTCTGTTGGACCGACCCCAATCACCGATCGTTACTTTGAAATTGAAGACGAAGTGTACAGAGTATTGCTCCTATCGCCGACCGCGGTGGATGGGAGCGGTGTCATATCGATGGGTCCCGGATTGAACGGTCTGCAACGCCAACAGGCCAGCACGAGAGCCCTTCCGAATTCCGCGTTGCATACCGCCACTCGGACCCATTTAATGAGCGAGCACTCCGGCAGTAGGTTTTTCCTAGAGTCTGCCTCTTTCCCACTCCGAAGGGAGGTTACTCAACGGTGATATTCGATTGCAGTGGCTCGTTACCTTCGTTTTTGTCCTTGCTGTCGACGGCACAGCCGGGGCCATGTGATGCCAACAATTGGCGGCCACCGACTCGACAATTCCCATCTGCCACAGCTCGCTTCGTAAAACACCATCTCTATGTCCCCGCCGGATATACTGGAAGTTGCCTGGAATTCTTTCGTGATGTGCCGAATGGGTTCGACAGACCTCTCATCTTTTACTGTCTCTGAAGACATCACCCGCCTAGAACCTTACTCGATGAGTTTTATGCCACTTCTGCGTCCTCTATGGATCCCAACGAACCAAGCTTGAAGGGTATAGTTTGGTCCTGCCAATGTCCTCCGGTTCGCATCCCGTCTCTGACGACAAATGGCCATCCCCACAAAGTCAAGACCTCGCTATAGCATGCACGGCTTAGCGCCGTGACGTTCTGTGCTCCCGTGTGGCTCAAGTCAGCGTTCCATTGTTGATGTTGCGGTCCGAACACACGAGGGTTCGGCGCTCTGGAAAACATCCACCTGGCCAGGAAACACTCGCAGGTCAGCACCTCCAGGTGTTTGAGAACGCAGCATGCGGAAGTTTTGGCGCTGTGCTAAGACGTCAGTCCAGGCAGCCAAATGTCGACGGGCAAGTTGACTCTGCTGCTCTCAACCAATATTACAAGATTGATTCTGTTACACAGAACAAGGGAAGATTTATGACTGGGGTATGTGTAGCACGAGAGTTGAGTTCTCAAGCACGAACTAAAAGTTATCACAGGGATCAAAACCACGAGTCATTGGTATATTCTGTTAGGTTGCTTAGTTTGTAGATCTCGCGAACGGTCTTTATGGTCTTGACCAGATGATGTATAGTCGTCGCCCACGGGTATCCCCATGTTCGCGCAGCCCTTTTCGCGACGTCGACGGGTGTGTTGGAAATACCGCTCACCGGCAACCTCACCCTTGGAGAGCCTGAAAAATACAACCGCAGAACGGAAGGATTCGGGTAAAAATGTGAGCAGGTCTGCTGAGAGGCATCACACCGAGAAAGAAGTCAGGTAGAAGAGAGAACTTTCGTCCGCAATTACTCGGATCAAGGAACGGAGCAGTGAGGAGAGTTTCCTCCGATATCGATCGCCTACCTTCCACACAAACCTCGTTCTGGATCGCTCACACACCCGACTTGAAATGTATCTTCCCATGTGATGGTTTACGCGTACATATTACAAGTTTTGTGCGGGGTGCACATGTTCCCAGTGCTTGTGTCCCCGTCCTTCCAAGCCCACCCTAACAGAGTGGTTCGCTCTCCGGGTCGAACTTGTCGACGGATGAGGTGCCGCCCGATGGTTGTGAGGGACTAACGGAGCAGGCCATTGACTTTCGGCATACAGCGACTCCCGATGGTTGGAGGGCAGGTGTTAACTTTGTTGATGGACATCGAGAACACTGTTGTCAGCTAGACACGATAGGGTGATGGTAGGTGGCGGATGCGGGGGCGAGGAACGTGCGGGAAAGAGATGCAGGGCTCACCGTCGGGCTACGCGTCTTTATATAACACGTCTAGGTGGAAGGGCACGACGACACGATACCGGCACAACACAGTATTCCGCATGAATCAGTTACATCGTGTTTGCTACTTGAAAATATCCCGGTGAGCCCGACGAAAAGAGGGAGGAAGCGTAGAGGGGACCTTCAGAGCTGATCAACGTTCAACCACAGCGGGCGCAGCACAAGCCCGGATCTGGCTCCGGGGGGTCTACCTCACAAGGACACTCAGGAGACTCGAGAGGCCCGATCGGCAAGGTCTGACCGTTCTTCACCGTTACCGCCAAGACCCACGCTCAACGATGGCAGACTTTCTTCTTTCCCCCATAGTTCTCTCTGTCGGCGGACCCTTCAGGTTGGAGCATAGACAGACCAGGGTCAGACGACGATCTCCACCGGCCGGATTCGCGACGAGATGTGCTCAATGACTCTGGAACAATGTTCACCACACGCGGTCTCATCAACCTCGGTTGTCTCGCTCTCCTTCTCCTCGGCCTCGTCACTCTCTTGTACGTTCTCTTGCATTATAGTGCCTACTCTCTGACGTGGCGCCCCAACAGCGCCGGATACCCTGTAATATCCCACTTCACCGCACCTAAACTATCTTTCAATGATGGCTTCAACTACGGTGGATCCAATGCCTCCGGTATTGTACGTCCCTCTGAATGTCCTCCAGAACACCTCTCACTGCCATTCCAGGTCCCCGAACTTCCAGGCCGCCGAGGTCCCATCGACCCAGATACTCCAGATCGGGCATTAACAAAGACCTCCCTCCACGACGGGTCAGAACTAAAGCTGATCTTCTCCTATGAATTCAACAATGGCGGACGAACTTTCTACCCCGAGGATGATCCATACTGGGAAGCCGTCGACCTGCACTACTGGCAAACGGGTAACCTCGAATGGTATGACCCCCTCGCTGTAACTATCAAGGACGGGGCCCTGAGGATTACACTGTCGAAGAACGAAATTCATGATTAGAATTACGAAGGCGGGATGATTAGCAGTTGGAACCGGTTCTGTTTCACGGGAGGATATATTGAAGTCGCGGTGACACTTCCTGGTCTGAACGGGATTGCTGGATTGTGGCCCGCTGTCTGGGCGATGGGCAACCTCGGCAGGGCCGGGTATGGTGCCACCTTGGAGGGAATGGTGCGTCTCCCGATCCACCAGAGTGGAATCCATCCAAGCCTGATTCACCGCCTGTAGTGGCCGTACACCTATGACACGTGTGATGTCGGAACCTTTGCCAATCAGACATTGGACGGCGTTTCGGACGTGTCCCTCTTCCCCGGCGAACAGTTTTGGGAACTTTTCGTATCTTCCCGGTCAACGGTTGTCGCGTTGTACCTGCCCCGACGAGGAGCATCCTGGGCCGATGCACGATGACGGCACGTTAGCGGACAGGTCCGCTCCCGAAATCGATGTTTTCGAAGCCACGGCCCATGAACACAAGGGTGCGGTTTCCCAGTCCGGGCAGTGGGCACCGTTCAATGCGGGTTACGAGTGGTTCAACACGACGGCGAATTTCATCGTTCCAGACACTGGGCTGAATACTGGGGGGGTGAGTTTTTTATTTTCCGTATCTCGGATTCAAGAAGTCGGGCTGAGTGACTTGTGTTATTTGTTCAGTGTTTTCCAACAAGCCATTTCTTCGGTTTCCATAACCAGTAAGTCGTCCGGGAAACCCTTCCACTTTCGTTTGAACGCTGACGATGGCATTGATTTTAGACGTCGATTGTTACGAGCCCAGCACTAGGTGCTTCGTCGTGTACGGTTTCGAGTACAAGCCTGGATTTGTAGACGATGACGCGGTACGCACCTTTTCCCTCTACCTCAACACCGGCGAATCATTGGCTAATGCAATTCTCTCTCTCTCGAACAGTACATCACCTGGGTCAACAATAACAAGAGCGCGTGGACGATGAACGCTGGGGGTACAACCGCCGACGACAGGGTGAATATCGGGCCGAGACCGGTTCCACAAGAGCCGATGGTACGTCCTTCGTCCCCCGCGTCCCATTATACCTCTCTTTAATCCCCCTTCGTCGGTTCGGTGTTTCCCTGGTCGCTAGTATATGATCATCAATTTGGGAATTTCGCCCAACTTCGGAGCCATCGATTTTGAGGACTTGACCTTCCCGACGGTCATGTCTGTTGACTACGTGAGGGTGTACCAGAGACCAGAGGATGTCAACATTGGATGTGATCCAGACAATTTCCCCACGCAGACGTACATCAACAAGTGGGTTCCGCTGACCATCTGCTCTTGTTTGGCCGGTGACTGATGTCTTTTATTCTTTCTCCCTCCGCTCTCTTCGCATCGGACCAGGTTCCCCGATGCCTACACAAATCCGAACTTCACAACATGGGTGAATGATTACAAGCAGCCGTTCCCGAAGAATAGTTTCAAGGGTGAATGCTGATAGCAACTGCGGAGTTTTCTATCTCTTTTGTGGGGGTCCGTGTTGACTTGGACTGTAGTGGTTCTCTTTCTTTCTCTCCTTTCGGTTCGCATTCACATTACACTGTCCCTTGCTGTATCTAGTTTTGCTCCATCTACCATCTCCGGTTTTTTTTTCTGTCTAATCCACGTCCTGCATATCACACTCTACACTGATCCCGTTTTGTTCGATCGCTTTCTGTTAGCCCGTCAGAACTGTAATGCACACTCCTTCGACCGCCGAAGTCTATTGCGGCGGGCTCGGGTGAGGGAGTCATTCTATTCTATGCTGGAAATAGACAACCACCCTTCTGGATCTCTGGTTTGTCCGTGTGTATATCATTTGCAAACTTCCAACCCGTGTGGTGTATGTCTTCATCGATTATTTCAATCGTAACACTTCGTTTCTTGACATTGATATCAAGATCCCTGCCTCACCTCTCTGGTTGCTGTTCAAAGTAAAGTCAATTGCTGGCAGAACAGGGGATGCACAGAAAATCAGTAAAGGCCCAGTGCCAAATCCCTCAACCCTCAGAATCTAGTCAGCAAGCATCTCAAAGTATCATATCTGACTTACACTAGTAGGGATACAGATATCACTCAGCAGAGGTCATAATTGGTAGACAATTGTTATTGAAGGGAAACTTTGCATAGGTAAATACTGTTACAGGATCATATACATTGTAGGTCACTACTAAGCAAGAGCATCACTGAAGTCCAAAATCAATACATCCCCTGTGTTGTAACCAGCAATCAAATATTGACCATCCCACTGTATGCCAGAAGGATCTGCATATTTTCCATATAGCTGGAGAACTACCTTTCCAGTGACACTATCCTCAATTCTAATTGGACTGGGCTCAAACTGCAGTCTATCATCAAAGAAATTGAGATGGGGTTTGTTTGAGAATATTTCAGAGAACTGAGTGGGGGTTGATC
>Ga0307510_10009540_pt1 | contig 11564 bp, 16 predicted proteins | sample 12_EM_MG_FD_207224 | JGI IMG/M metagenome (GOLD analysis project Ga0307510, IMG submission 207224) | Populus trichocarpa ectomycorrhiza microbial communities from riparian zone in the Pacific Northwest, United States - 12_EM | ecosystem: Host-associated > Plants > Roots > Unclassified | place... | reverse complement strand
GGTAGCGTTAGCTGAAGCGGCTGTTAGGTGGTGCAAAAGTTTAAGCTTCTTCATTGCGTTCGACATGGTTGCTGCGAGTTAGGTAGCTGCTTTGTAGAACGGTTTGTTTTAGAGGGGGGGGGGGGGGGTTTAGTAGTGAAGGTACCGGAGGAGATTGCAATGCGGTAAGCAGTACAATACGTGAGAATCGTTTGCGCAGAGATATTGACTGAATATGACCAGCCAAGGTAGAGAGGGAGTTTTATAGGATGGACGAAAAGGAGGGACGTAACGAAGGATGTGGAGGTATAGGAGTGTGTGTGTGTGTGTGTGAATGCAATGCAGGTAGGCAAGAGGAGGAAAGGGGGGGATGTGGAAGAGACAGGTGATGGGCGAAGGGAGAATGAGGAAGAGAAGAGAAATGGGCGGCAACGATGTACGAGTGCCCGTGCTTGCACAGGAAGCGGGCAAAGCAGGAACCAGAGCCCAAGCAAGGCCTCAAGCAGCCAGCCAAGCGACTGTCACTCTGTGGCCTCCGTCACTCAGTCACTTTGAAGATTTCTGATCATCCCTGGCAGTGAGACACACGACTCCGAGCAACAGGCATGATAAGTGTACTCGAGTACTAGCCAAGATTTTTTTTCAAAGATAAGGTACGGAAGGGTGTGCCAGAAGTGGAACCTTCAAGGCCAAATTCTGGATCACGGCTTTTGAGGCTCCCGAAGATCCAAAGCTACCCTACAGTGCCTGTACTCGAGTACAGTGCAGCAGAAAAAGACAAGCAAAACCCTCCTCAATACAGCACGAGTGGTAGGAAATAACTCGGAGACCCCGATCTATTTTCTTCGAGCTCCGTAACTTACGTATCACGAAGAACACATACTGATAATCACTGATACCTTCATATCCGGCGCACCTGGCCAGAACGACAAATCACACAGCAAAGCTCAGAAATCGAGGATAACTCTGTCACACATGACACTAGCACTTTCCGTCCATTGCCAACGATGTTGTCACTTTTGATGAGATTTTTCTGTTTTTTTCTCTCTTGCTATGCCTTTCTTTTTCCTCGCCTTGTCAAGTCGCAATCCCGGTGGAGCTAACACCGGACACCTTGAACTTTCCCATCTTGGGAAATATGGGCGTTATCAAGGCTCGAGCCAGCTGCCATGACTACTCGTACAATCTTTAAACGCTCGCCGCTGAGAGAAGAGCAATTATTACCCAATCCCGCCACCGAGTGGACCGAAGAAGAAAAAACTCACCATCCCCTCTCTAAGCCCATTTTAATAACTTCTCCCAGAAACACGTTTTACTGCCCCTAACACGTGGATATGGAGTGCTGGACAGGTCACATACCGGTGCAGTACGGTACTGTACATCTCTTTGCTCCTACAATACATCAGAAACGGCAAAAACTAGAGAAATATCAGTGACAGTATCAGGATAAAAAACGCACCGCAGTCAAGCGCGTTTGAAACAAAAAGGGCACACTTTCGTTTCCCCCAAACAGAAGAATCTCTGCTGGTCAAGGATATGCGCAGAAGTTGAGCATCTTCGAGCAAAGTGATGATGACTACAAGTGCTTACAAGCACCATCATACCGGGTATCCCCTACAGTATGATACATACATGCACACATTTGACGAGTAATAAAGTGAGTATCACGGGTAAACTCTTGTACTCAGAATTGTGTATTCTATGCGATAGAAGCAGATAGCTTCCTGCTAATTCGTGGAGCCCATTCCCTCACTAACATATTCACCACGTCTTGTTATAATGTCGTAGTACCAGTCTCTACCCCTCACTTCTTAATGCAGCGGAAAACCTCCACCTCCCGGTAGCCGCGACGGAGAAGTTAGCAAAGATCCCGAGTTCCAGCGGGGACCAGAAGTACTGAGGTCCAAGAGGTTCAAGAGGTGCAGTGGCTTTGGGACACCAGTAAAAAAGTCACCCCCGTGCGAACGTCAGTTCAGAGTGACCAAGGAAGACCAACCAAAAAGCCAACTAATCGCTTAACTCGAACAAGGACCCGCCGTCGGGATTGATTTCTATTCCTTCCGCCGCAAGGCCGATCACGGGCACCTTCCCGACAACGACCCCTGAAAAATGGCCTCAACCTTCCACCCAGCCGCCTTCCCGGCCTCGTCCAATCACGGGTAATTGCGGACGAAAACAATATGGAGGCTGAAAACCTTCTGAGAGTAACGCCACATTTCTAACCTGTTCGTTCCCGCCTCGTTCCACCAGGAAGGTTCCGAAAGTCTGGCCATTCGACAAATGCACCGTTTTTTTTTTTCTGCCCGAACCCGTGGAACTAGGTTTTAGAGTTTAGTCAATGGTTTTTCCGTCGTATGATGATGGCGAGATTCGGAAAAATCTCATGGCTTTTTTCAAGTATTTACTGTAGCCCCGCGAGAGAGATCCCTTTGCGGGGCTGCTTCGTGACTGTTTATCCTGTAGTACCGGTACAGTACATTTTTATGTATGATACTCATTTGTTGGGTTTTTCTATAGGGCTTTCGGAGGAGTCATTCAGTGTCACTCGATTATCTCTTCCGAATTATTTACTTTGGGCACGGTATTATGATACGAGCAGGTATTTACTGCACAGCTGAGGGGCGCCAGATTTCTGTATTGAAAGAGTAGGTATCTTTATGTATCCATACATGGTTCAATCTATTCATTTATATGAGTCCCCTAAAAGAACCATTTCAAAAGACCCGACCCCCCCCTAGCCCCACCTTAGCCTTATACAATTCCAATAAAAATCCCAGAGATTTAAAGTTATAGCTAAACATAGCATCCAACTGCTCTAGGCTAACAGCATCATGTAACACCACTCCCCCGTGACCCCTAATTGATCAGTGCTCCTAATTCTTCTTTCGCCACCCAAAGTTTTCCGACCTTTTCACTATCTACTCGAGTAACGTACCGTACTCGTGCAGAACTGGTACACCCCCATTCGCAAAGTCTTTGCGGAGAGACAAGTACAGCCTCGTTCGCAAAGTTCTCGCTGATCGGTAGGTATCTTAGCAAAAGTCTGGGGACAGCTCATGTACCGGTACAAGAATTTGCACTTCAGGTTTTCTGCAGACATTTGTACCAGTACATTTGTTACTGCCAATATTTTTCCCTGGTACCTCTCGATCCGCGAGAACTTTGCGAACGGGGCTGTTACTGTGGCAAAAGTTTTGGCGGCAACAAGGTACCAGGACAACTTTTACAGTTCAGATTATGCACAAAGTCCTGTGCCAGTACCATGAAATCTCGTGAAATCCACTGTCAAAAGTCCCCAAGAAGGATTAGTGCTTTCCTGACACGGTATAGCCTGAGCCATTCTGTCTTGTTGGATCTCGTTAGCTTGACAAACTAAACCTATCGTCGGCTGATGTCGCGATTTATAGGGATATTCGTCACAGCTCGGAGATACGGTAGTGGATTTCACGAGATTATACCCATTCGCAAAGTCTTCGCGGAAAGACAGGTACTGTGGCAGTGTCTTGGCGACAACGAAGGTACTGGTACAAGATTTTGTGCATAACCCGAACCGTAAAAGTTGTCCTGGTACCTTTGTTGCCACCAAGACTTTTGCCACAGTACCTGTACTCGGGGGTTGACAAAAGTCGGGCGCACCACCATTACATTTGTATGGCAACTAAACCGGATTAGGAAGTTTGAGTGATATCTGGTGAGGATTTTTTGGTGTCGGCAAGAAGTCGGGCGCTTTCCAAACGGAGAACTGGCTTGTGTTACCGCGCCCGAAATACCCTTACACCCGAGTACAAGTATTTCCGCAAAGACCTTGCGAATGGGGGTGTAGGTAATAGTGGGTATCTGGTGTGCGCAGCCTGACTAAGGTGGAGTCGCTGATAGTGTCGCCAGGTGTTGTCGCTCGCATTCCAGGACCCGTGGAGCCCGACAAATGCAGGGCTCCTTAAACTGGGCCCTTTCGAGAGGAGATAAGGTGTCCAATTCTCAGGCATGTACAAGTCTGATAACTTGAAACCACTCTTGTTAAAGTTATGCCGAACTCAAGCAGCACGACTGCGAAACAATACCCTCTTGAAGGCACGAAGGTATGGCGGAAGCCGGCATTCGGGGCCCCAAATACTAGGTACGATTTCACCATTTTTACACCTTGATAGGGTGTGATTAAGGAAATAGGTCGCCAAGCTTTGTCATTAACTTATGTTAATACTACCTCCTGAGCCCTTTCTGCTCGAATCCTCTAATCTGCAGATGTGCACACCCTGGGGCGCAGAGCTGCATCCCACGTCTGTATGAGCCCGCTCTGTTTCTCCGAAAAATATCGGCAGGATCAAGCATGGCCCGACTTTGATTGAGTCCCAAAAAACAGTGCATATCATTCACGGCTCCTTCTCCTAGTTGGGGTCGAACTATGAAAAATGGTATTAGTAATGACCCTGCGAAATCCAACCTTTCCTTACATGTAAGGCAGTCAGTGACCGGTGGATGACTCTAACAACAAACATGGGTGCGATAGGTATTCCCTACACATCCTTGTCACGGGCTTATCAACACCCGACCCTCCACTTGCACAAACCAGTGCTTGTGTTCCACTACCGTCTGATATGATTCCACTCACCCTGCGTTGGAAATAGGCCAGCAATTGAGCAAATATACTCCCAAAACGACTGCTATTGCATATGGGCAAAGAATCGACCAGAGCCTCAGGGTTTTGGTGGTATGCAATAGCAGTCGTTTTTACAAACGTCAGGCAATTGGGAGTACCGGTAGGCTGCCACAGCTCTAAAAGTTCCACCTGGGTGTGAATTTACTTTTCCTGCACGGGGAAAGCGCAAAGCCGCCCCGATGCCCAATGTACTGTACCAGGGTAGTATATGATATTTCCGACCCTAGAAATTCCAAGTTACCAGGCATACGGGGCGGGTTATTAGCCATATGGATGCATCGGATGATGGAATTGTTGGGAATATGTCCAGGATTAATTGGCCGTAGTAGGGCTTCCTCTTAACCGTTTATCGATAGTCTCACCTCGCCCAGATATTCTCGTGGAAAATTCCTCTGTTGAGGGTATCGGCTGTTGTGATCGGTGTTGGGCTATCATAGGGGATCGTACCAGGAGTAATACAAGAGCAAGTGTTTCTCTCCTGAGCCGGATACGGGTAGATATTGCTAGGATAAAAATTTAATAAGAATGGTGGACCCCCCCGAGCAGCCAGCGATCTACTCCTTCTGGCCGGGAAATAATCTCTGATGTTTTACTGCAACGTTGCAGATCTGCACAGTGCAGCGTGCCTAAAGATGGGTCCTCCGTGAAGCGCCGAAATGGGGGTGGGCTCGTGGTAACTAATTTAACCTCGATGCTTGACATCACGCGCCTCTAGGAAAGGGCGAGCCAGTTTTGCCAGTACCGTACTATTGGGGATGTAGCCGTTCTTGTAGTCGTTGGGACTTAATTGTGAATTACCGGTACTTGGTGGGTGATTTGCGATATTGGGAAAATTGTTAAGAATCCTGATGGCTCAGGGGAGTAAATTTATAAAGGCGGTGAATTTCGTCGGTGCAACAGGGAGCAACTATGGTGTGTGGAGTTTTCTGCAGCCTCGCTGTCTACCGTTTGCTGGAGGCTTGCCAGCCATCTTTTTCCACTGCTACCAGGATGCTCATACTACAATAGCTTTCCTACTATGAAATAACGTAGAAAGAAACTGGAGAGGTCCTAAGTCAAACGACTTCGATGGTGTCAAAATTCACTGTCCGAAGCGCAAAGAGAGAAGAGAGAGCTTGGAGTCAATCACAGAAAACCCGGGTTTTGATATTTTTCCACTTCTCCCTGGTTTCTACAAACCCAATATTCGAGTAGATACACAAATGGATTTTCGAGTTCTTGGACGCCTGGGTGCATTAGCAAGAGGCGAAAACAAATGAAACTGCTCTAACGCACGAGTATCGCATCCTGATCGAACCAAAGATAAGATTTCCTGTGAGATTGAAGGTCTTTCCTCTTACAGTGGGGTCTAATTTGGGATGGTGGATTGATTTTACTGTTTGGGTTATGATATGATTTTGATATTTGTCGTTTATTCGCTATTCAATTAGGGTGCATGTGAGGTCTTTTTTGTTTGAGGAGAGTTTTAAGCCATACTTGAAGGTGCTTGCCATGGATTTTCCTGTATTTAACAAACGAACCCGAGGACTTAATAAAAAAGGAGAAAGAAAGTAGAGGTCGTAGGCTGGAGGGAGAGAGGGGAGATGGCCGTAATAATTTAAAAGATATCAATATGATACAATAGGCTCTTATTAGTATTGTCCCACTTTCTAAAACCCCACCAAAAAGTGCCTAAACATGGGTAATTAACTAGCCCATTTCTATATAATAAAATATCTTAAAGCGATACAGAAAATTTACATAAATTCCTGCTTATGATACAAGAATTACTTTCTCATGTAATAAAAATCATAAACACTCCATATTTGCATGAGTTGCACCTGGATTTAGCTAGGCAAAGTGTGATGAAAGGTGAATCCCCACCAAAGTTAGTGCCAAGCCCCAAAATTTGTATGTGGGCTTGGCATTCCATTTTAACCATCCTATAGAAATGGACACAAGACCTTGTGATAAAATAAATGAAAAACAGAAACAGATTCCCCTTATAAATATCTGCATAAAATAATTTGTATAAATTTTCATGACTTTATTTTATTATTATTTCGGTTGATGAATACACACCGACTTTGGCTGTAAAACCGGGTTTGGGACAATACTTTTGAGAGGGGAGTTTACTTCGGAATCGAGGCATCTTCATGAAACGTCACTCTGCCAAGCAGAGTGTGGAGCCTGGTTCCGACTGGCTCTGGGATTGGGAATCCTGGGGCGGACCTAGCGAATGGCATCACTTTTCATGGCATGATATCCCAAATTGCGAATATCTGGGTGCTTGTTTCACTCACATCAAAATTTCGCATTTTGCATAGCTGATTTCTCCGGCTGGATATAGTCTAGTCTACTTGTCCGATTGGAGACGGGGGTCCACTTATCTCTTCTCTTAAGAGGGGGCGGACTCCATCTTTTCTCGGGGTTCGCTGTGATTCTCTCATTAGAGATCGGGTTTGGTATTTCTTGGTTCCGGTTTTATGTCCTTTGTGCTATTCAGAGGTTATCGACGTCAGATCAGATAACTATTGATAACCCGATGCTCACCGTGACGTCTGCAGCGATCCTTTTCTCAACTATAGTTGCCCTCTGCCTCTTTCTTCATAATGACATACAGTAGGGCTATCATAACAATATAGGCACTGTGTCTTAGGGCGTGGGCCTCGGGGGTGCTGGGGGGAATATAAATGCCTCATCTCACTCCAGCACGGTGTTGTTTGTTCTCGTTCAACTACGGGTGCCGCTATCCTAACGTTCAACCTTCGTACGACCAACAAAAAAGGGGAAACGCTAAAAAGCAAGTTCCGAGTTACAGCATCCGGAAGTAAAGTACCGATACCATGTCTTCCACACATAAGGTAGGCACAACTCCCCCTGTACTACATTCCCATCAACAACAGCACCAATGCCCCTAATCACATCCCCGCACTTTTACATCTTTCACTCATCAACAAGTTACCCTTCGCACTCCCCCCACCACCGCCCAATCCCACGGTCAAGAACTATATTTCCGCCCGATCCTGACATTAGGCAGTCGAATCCGACCAAGGGGACGAAGAACACTACCGACCCAGCCGCGAAGAGAGACCGGAAAGCGGAATTCTCCGGTGCCGTCACAAAAGACTCCCTAGCGGCAGAGTCGCTTCGTTCCGGCGGTGACTTTTCAAGAGGCAACCCTACAGGTATCATTGGGGTTACGGCAGATAACTCAACACTGAACACTACCGGCGGCGGAAGGGTTCGGGAGATCCATGGGAAGGAATCTGATGAAGAGCGTTACGGCGGGGCCAGGGTCGATCCGACGAAATCTGCAGAGGTTGGCGTGAGCGGAGGGGGTAATCAGTCAAATGATTCGTTCGCTGGAGATGTCGAAGGAAGACCCATTAGGGAGGCCTTAGGCGGTAGTATAGGAGGTAGCGTTGGTCGATCGCCACAAACTGCCCATGGTGGATCGGATACTGGCAGGGGATCTACGAGAGATGATGACGGGTGTCATGGCGGTGGCAGGGGAAGGGGAGGAGGCAGGGCGTCTAGACAATCTGCTGGCTCAGGACCTACCGGTGACGTGAGTAGGGCCGTATCTAATACCACACTCGATGAGCAGGTGAACGAGCCTGGGCTTGATTGGTCAAAGATTCCGAAAGACACCAGGCCCGCCGCTGATATCAGCAGTGAGGAGGGCCCAGAGAAGGTTGCAGAACATGATCTGGCTGAGCGGGCAGCTAAGAAGGAGCAGAGGCTCGGTGACGCAGGTGCGGGAATTGAGGGGACTGTCGGGGAAGGGTCAATCTTTGATTATTTGAAGGGCAACGAGAATGCTTAGGTGTGTTATTTGGGATGGTTGTTTACTGTATGATTACTGTTTTTGCACTATGGCGATGATCGATGGATTGACGGCTGGATCAATGGCACGATGTGCTGATGAATGGATGGAGTATGGGTAATATGGATCGTGTATTTTTGGGGAATATGCGCTTGGGGAAATCACCAGTTTTCGTAGCTTGCATTTTAATTGTGAAGGCTAAACTGTGGTATGCCCTCTGTTTCTGGTAAAAGGATAGGTCTGGATCGGAAGAACCTTCATCGCGATTGGAATATCTAAGTAAACGATTAAAGGGACGGAGAGTTGTATGGTTGTGTAAATTTAATCTTCCAATTTGTAGAGTTGTTTGGATTTATAGTTCGCCCAACCCCCAACCAATTTTCCCCCTAATCATCCCAAGCAACCCGTGCCCAAACGCCTAAACCTAAAAGAACTTTGTTTGCACCCCGCTCTTGCGTTCCCACAACCCCCTCCTGCACCACACCTCAAATTCCTAAACCCCCTTTACTAACCTTAATGGGCATCATTCCAGTTATATTCGATCCACTGAGCCGCCCCTCTCGCAACATCCAACCCAACAAGCTTCTTGACCACATACAGGGCACCGTCGATCCCGCTGCTAACCCCTCCACTAGTTACCACATCGACTCCTAGATCTTCACCCCCGCTCCCTCTGAAAACTTCAGCGACGACCCTATCCTCCACAACCTCCGCCACTCCACCGCCCTTCTCGATGATGTTGCGCAGCGTCTCCCGAGCACTATAGTGTGTGGTCACCTTCATGCCGTCCAATATGGCGGCCTTGGCAAGAAGCAGGGTGCCTGTGCAAACAGACAATATGGTCTTACGCCTCCCACGATAGCTTCTCGCAAATCTAGAGATCCAGTCCAGAAGATGGAGATTCTCCATCTCCAACCGAGTGCCCACACCCCCGGGAATGACGATCACATCCCATTTGTCCTCATGGCCTTCCGGGGAGAAGAGGTCTATATCCCTTATGATGGCACAACCTCTGCCGTGAGAAGTCCTGATGGTCTGGCTTTGCGATAGAATAGCTACATCAAAGGCCATTCTTTCGGATCCCGGCGGGGGAGCTCGATACGGCGGCCCCTGAGGGAAGGGTGGTCTGGCCGATGTGAAGGGCGGCTGGGCTGCAATCCCGAAGACCTGCATGGGCCCGGCAAAGTCGAGGATTTCGGTGTTTTCAAAACTACATATGACGACAGGTTGATGGAAAGGTCGTTAGCCTGGTGCTTTTTCTTTTCTTTTCTTTTTTTTTTGAGACGAAAAGAAAGAAGAATCATTCATGCTCAGAAACTCAGGCCAATATGGGGTTGGATATCTGGAAGGGGGGGGGGGGGACGGGTTACACAATGATGCCTACTCTGATGGGCGGCATTGTACGCTGTAGGTGGGAGGGAAATGGGGGTTAAGTCAGGTTTCAATGATGGCGATGATGGTACTAAATCCCGGAGGGATCGTGAAAATTGAGGTAGTCTGAAAAAATAATAATCGATAAACAGCTAAGGAGGGGTTCAACGTGGATGGAACTGTGGTGGATGTGGGAGGAGGTAAAGGAAGCTAGGGAAATGGGAGAGGTGGGACTAATGGGGAGAAATAGACAGGGAGGGTCAAGGTGGAAGAGCAGCAAAGGGGAGGGGAGGAAGATGATGTTATAGGCCAAGATGGAAGGGGAGGAGAGGGGGAGGGGGAGAGAAGTCTTGCCCGGATCATTTTTCCCTTTTCTCCTCTTATGCTCGTCCCTCCCCCTACTACTACTCCACCGGGCCCGCCCTGACCAGCGCTCACTGTTTTGGTCTCAGCTTTTTTTAATCTTAACCATTCTAGTATAGATCTTATCCTATCCTTCTCCGGCACTCTGTCACTGCTGGAGTGGAGAATCACTCGGTTTCACTCGAATGGGCGTGAGACATGAGTGGGAGTGTTCTGGACGGAAGCATTTGAGGGAGTGTGTGCGTGCACGCATGTGGTGCGTGTGGGGGTGTTTTTTTCCGGGTGTGGTGGCTTGTCTGTTCTGTAATCTACCGTGGCATTGGAGACCTGGGGGATGCGGTGAAATCTCGTCCCCCCCGTCATTCGGGGCGGGGAAAAAGAATAGAAGCATCAGAGGTCAACGACCAAGGGCATGGGAGGTAAGAGAAGAGGAGTAAGAGAAGGGCACCGGTAAAGGGGAGGGCGAGAAGGAGAGGAGGAGAGGAGGAGGAGAAGAGGAGTTCGTTTCCAATGTATCTAACCACCCATGGGTCGGGGATAAACATTTATCTACTCCCGAGGAGGGGGAATATTTGAATGAGGTTCGTCATGGATTGGTGGTGAGATGTTGGCGAAGAGGGATCGGTGGAATGGAAGTCCCAAAGAGCCTATCAAATTACTGGCGAATGCAGAAACGAAGAATGGAGGAAGAGATGCATAATCAAGGGTGCAGATTGTACAGGGCAGAGACTGAGAGGATTGGGAATTCGAGGAAATGGAGAGTGGGAAAGCGTTAGGGAAAAGAGGGTTGGGAAACGGGGCAGGAGTAGCTAGCCGGTCCAGTCAGGTAGAAGGGAATATGAGTGTTGTGTGTGATATGTGGTACAGCACATTTTTTAGTGGAACAACGATTATGCGTACGGTTGTCTACTCGACTATTAGTTGTAGATCATATCAGGGCCCAGAGCGGATCGGAACAACCCTTACTATTATGATATTATTTGTGCGTATTATTACATTTTCGTTGTCATGATTCTCATATCACGGGTTAGTAAGTTTGGCAAGGAGTAGGAGTAGGAGTACAGTACTCGTATCATATAGTAGGAGGTGGAGGTGAGGATAGAGAGCCAGTCAAGTCTCAATATGGCAGCCATGATACAGCTATTCCGCCCCTCTCATTCACAAATACGGTGTTTTTTTTTATTAATATTTTTTTTGATGGGAGTTCCCCATCCTTCCTCGTAAGCCACCCGCCTATCCATGTCATGACCGTACATACATTTCCCCAATCCAAACTACTCGAGTACCGTACTCTACACTGTTAACAACCCCTTGCCTAACCTGTTTCTCCTTGTGGGCGAACGGGTACAGTGGATTTATGTTATGGTCCCTTCCGTGAGCTATTTA
>Ga0307510_10009537_pt1 | contig 11564 bp, 10 predicted proteins | sample 12_EM_MG_FD_207224 | JGI IMG/M metagenome (GOLD analysis project Ga0307510, IMG submission 207224) | Populus trichocarpa ectomycorrhiza microbial communities from riparian zone in the Pacific Northwest, United States - 12_EM | ecosystem: Host-associated > Plants > Roots > Unclassified | place... | reverse complement strand
GTCAAGTGTCTAAATCAAAAAGGGATGGAAAACGTACGAAAGGTAACCTGAGCGATCCTATATCCAGCATGAATACTTCCAGACACAGACGATATCCAGACCGAGGGGCGGCAAGCGACGCGTGCTATGTGGAGCATTGGTCTTTCAAGCTATCGACGTCAGCTGATGTAATGAGGGCAATCCGCGAGTCTTCGGTCGTAGGGATTCGGCGTGCGACGAGCAGGGCGACTTGACTGCTAGATAAAAGGTGTCGAATGTGGCAACGGGGGTGAAAGATAAGAGGTTTGAAGCTAGTCAGGAACAAGACGAGAATGCGAGCGGGCGAGAGGCTGGACGAGTTGGACTGGGAAGGAGAACGTCACGTGGTCGACAGTGGACACGCGCGATTTGAGGAAGCGGGCTCCAGCTCGGCGATAGGCTGCATGACTTGCGTAGGTCGTTTCCGAGGCTAGCGCATATGTCATACTCACAACTTTTACAAGGTACTGCATTGCGGCAAGCTCAGCCCTATCCAACTGAAGAAATCCGCAATGCGCACATGATCGCCACTCCCAAACAAAACCCGAAGAAATAGGGGCTCACGTTTGTTCGGAAGAGTAAATTCATTCGATTATTATTTTTTATCTTAATTTCCCGGGCCTCCTAGAGTACACGGTGATAGCGCATCCCTCTTCCTCCACATTGGTCCGTCTCCGTCCATCTCCATCTCCATCTCTCCATCCCCACTGCACACCCCTTTCGTCTCCTCTCTTCCCATTCATATGCCCCCGGTTTCCTCGGAATATCCGAGCCTCGAGTCACTCAGCATTCAAGCTTTGAGGTAATTCCTTTTGTCTCCCATCCCCTTTCCGTTTCGTTGGTCCCTGCTTTCAGCTTATTAAAAATGTATAGACCACCCTGCTCTGTCCTCTCCTCCCCCAAAACGTGTTCCCTCTTCTCTGATCCACTCGAAAGGCTTTGAATCGCCTTACTTCTTCATCGCGCTCTACCCTTTCCTCGCTTGAAGATACCTCGCACCTCATTGCCCGCTGACCCGTTACTCTCAGCCCACCTTCCCGACCAGCTACACCCCCCTCGCCAGTTTAATCTTCTCCACGGGGTTCTTGCCTCTCCTATCCACTTCTTGCTCCCACTGCTGCGGAGCGCACAACTTGAGCCCGCCTTGTGCCGAATCGCCGCCAATGCCGGCCATCTTACCACTTACTGGAGACACTCAACAGCCCCATATCGTTCCCTCTAAGATGGCTGATGGACATGTCACAATACGAGTTCTCTCCAATGATGTCCTTGTCTACATTTTCTCATTCTTTCGACCCCACTGGCACCGTCGTTACTTCTCTGACTTCTCATACGTGCCCGTATTATCACTGACATGGGCATGGCACAGGCTTGCCCACGTGTGCCGAAGATGGCGATATCTCCTCTTCGCGTCCCCACACCGCTTGGGATTGGGGCTTGTCATGAGCAAGAACCGACGCGGGACAAACTTAGATCTCTGGCCACCCTCGCCCATTTCTATTTGTTACAACCTGGCTCGGGAGCTGTCGCCCAAGGATGAGCAGGATGTCGTTGCTATGCTCGAACATTCTGATCGCATATTCGAAATCAAGCTTACCATTTCAAACTCGCTATTAAAAAAATCAAATGCCTTGATGGAGTCGTTCCCAATGTTGGAACGCCTCTCTCTTTTCTCGCCTGATCACGGTTCTACGGTCTTTCCCAGTGGATTATTGGGAGGTCCCGCTCTCACCTCCCCCAGGTTACATTACATTGTATTGGAGGGGGTCATCGCTCCTACTTTACCTCAGCTTCTTTTGTCCAGCCGTGGTCTCATCCAGCTTTATCTTGGCAACAAGGTCCTTGCAGGTCATGGGTTCATCTCACCAGGTGTCCTCGCCGCCGCGCTTTCCGCAGCAGCTCAGCTTGAGTTCCTGCATGTCCAATTCCACTCCAATATTCACAAGGAGCAGGGAAGCACAGATTACGGGTTACCTCCACCCAATTTCGTTGTTCTCCCTTCACTTATCCATTTCGAATTCCATGGCTCTAACGTGTACCTGGAAGACCTTGTTTCCAGGATCCACGCACCTCTTCTTGAGAGGATCTGTGTTGACATCTCCCAGAAACGCCCCCGACCCTTACATATTCCGCCACTATCCCAGTTCATCTCCCGGACGAAACGCATGAGTTCGTTACCCTTTCATACTTCTATCTGCCTGGAGGATAGTAGCTTCACAATCTCACACACATTGGGAATCCGGGGACACATTTGCTTCACATTGACATGTGATTTGGGGATCTTGGAGGTGTCTCAAGTGATTTACATCTGTGGACAACTGTTTCCACTCATGTCTGGCGTGGAACGAGTAAGCATAGGTGTAGACATTTGTCCACTAAATCCGCCGGATGAAACAGACGTCATGCGATGGTTGCAGCTATTCCGTCTTTTCGATTGTGCACAAGAGTTGGAATTGGGAAGCGGTTATTCAGTGTATGAAGCGGACGACACTCCAAAGATGGGGCAGGAAGTCTTGCCAGCATTGCGCGTCCTCCGGTTTGACATGGGCTCAGGAGTTCCACGATTCATAAAGTCATTCGTTACTGATCGTGAACTCACTGGTCGACCCATCGTCCTGATTCGTTCGTGCAGACATCTTGAAAATGGAATATTTTCCTAGAAGATCATGTTAATGACAGGTGCGAAAAATTGTGCCTTTATCTATACACTATTAATATTCTCTGCCAGCGTTTACCTCTTATTTAGAATATGAAAAAAAAAAACATGCAGCATTTGTTTTTTTCAACTACCCGCTGAAAATAGACGTCGTCCCATCTTTGTGAGCACGGTTGGGGAAACGAATAATTGGTGTCACCAAAGTCACGCTCACGTACGGGCAGAACCATTTCGTCCTGGGTAGCAGTTGGTCGCCGCCGCTACCAGTGCACACGCTCGGCTTTTGACTCTGACGTTATTCACTGCCCGGTGTAAAATGCTTTAGCTGACCCACATCTACCGTTACTTGATGCGTATTAGCCTGACCTCCCATTTTCGTAAAAATAATAAAATTTATTCGTGATGATGATGATCACACTTCTCTACAACACGCATTATATGCCATCAGGCTAAGCGATGTCCGTACCCGGAATAAAATGCTACGCCATTTGAGGGTTTCGACTTCATGAAAGGGCCGGAGAAGTTGCAACTAGTGCGGGTTCCGTCACGTCGTCTCGTCAGATCCCAGCTCTCTTTGTGGGGGGTGATACGCCGGGATTTTAAGCTGTTTCGCGATGGGCATGAGCAGAGTTGTCTGGAAATGCAAACCACGCTGGACATCTGCCAGCCTTGCTCATCTCGACACAGTAGATTGAAGCTGCTTTCCCGAGTACGTGGCACGGCTCCGAAATCGTTGTCGTATGGAAAAGTCCTCTCCGCAAAGTTCGATGGATGTGAGTGAGATGAGGCCATGACGTTAGCTGCTTTCGTCCCGGAACTGGGATGGTTGAAGGACAGTGAGGACGCTCTGAGACAGACACGGGAGGCCTCTCGAGAAGAGACGCGTCGATCCTGGATATGAAGACTTCTAGGTACTTGCCGGAACCTACGAAGCGGAATTCAATAAGAGCGCGGAGAACGAGAAGCGTGGCAGGCGGAGACGGGTTCGCGCTTCTCTGTTCTGGGAAGGTCCTGGAGCTGGGGCGGATGAAAAGGCTCTTGGGCTGGGTGGACACGGACCGTACTGGGCGGCCCTGGGGAAAGGAATCCGTCACTCAGGACGCAGTTGCCGCCAACGTAGAGGAAAACGGGGTCTCTGCTGGACAGAAGGTGATGTGGTGATGTAGGAAAGGAGAGCCTCTTAAAGCCGAGACGCCAACTTATGAGAGTGTGGAATAGGGCATAAAGATGGAAAGAATCAACACAATTTAAAAAAAAAAAAAAAAAGGAAAGCAAGCATGGTGCCGACCTGAGATTCTCAGGCGCATTGGCCCATTGTGAGACTCTGACCCAGTCAACTAGAGGAAGATGTGAAGTCCACGTGAACTCTCCTGAGACGTTCCACGCCCTCTCCATGTATATCACTCGTCTTCGGGTCCTTCGGCCCTAACTGGCTCGATTCCTGCGTCTGATGGTGAGCATATCCACCAGCGCACTGTAGCAGTCTCAACCCTGAACCTCTTTCCCTTCTGTTGCACTCTTCATCATGTAGTGAGTACGGTGGTGGGGAAAGGGATGGCGGGATGAGGACGATGACAGGTGAAGGTGTTCAATGCACGTAGGCAGAAGGCGGAACGTGGAACATGAAGAACGACCACCGGAACGTGTCCTTTCCCTGTTAGAGGCAATCAAGAATGGTCAGGAGATATTGCGGGGTACTGGGATGAAGATGAGAACATTCACCGGAAGACGATTTACCGACGACGACGGACAGCTCCTCAGCTGCTGACCCATCGCGTCGTCTGGCCTTGACTTCCAACTTGCCGGTGAGAGAGATAAAGCGGAAAGGAGAGTGTTTAGAAAGACATGAGTTGGAGATCGAGGATGCAAAAAAGAAAAAAAAAATTATGAGGGAAAAGGGGAGTCGGAAGTGTGTTGACTCGGCTAACGGTACAGTATGCGGGCCGACTCGAACGACGTTCGCGACGGTCGGTCTCAACGGGCCGGGTGGCTGACGCAGGCTTGAACGGCGTCACGTGGTTCGGGCGCGACGCACAGGGTTGGTCAGTGCTCGTTTGAGTCGTTTCCGAGGCCACCGCATATCCCGGCTTTACAGAATGACCAAGATCTTAACTCTCCCACGCTAATACGACGTTCAATGATCACTCACTCGTGCCAAGCAAAACTTAGTCCAGCGCTCGACCTAATTTGTGTTCATCTGTTTCGAGTAATCACCTTGCGTCCGTGCGAAAACAAACCACAATACTAATATTGACATCCGGCACAATGGACTCCGCCCCAACCCTCCGCCCCACCACTTCCCACCCTTGCCGCCATTTCCTCGCAGCGAATCACGCCCCCCCCTTTCCAGAAGATCCCATTTCTTCCATACTTGCGAGATGGCCAACCAGTCAGGATCCGTTTCTTTTCAAAGCCTTCTCGAATCTGCCTTGCTGCGGTACGAGAAAAAGACGGGCGTCACTTTATCCAAACATCCTCTTGCCTTGCAACTCCAAAGTTGCGACTCAGTCGAGGACGTTAACAAGCTTCTGCAAGATGCAGCAAAGGACATCAGAGGAAGTGAAAGGATCGCCAAATCGATGAACACCATTGTGTCAATTCTAACGCCGCTTTCTTCCCTTGCCTCCCTCCCTGACTCTGTCGGCATGGTATGTTAGAAGGCGCCCATGGCCGTTTCATATCCTGACCTTTTTTACAGGCATTTCCTCCTGCGAAGGCCATACAGGCTTGTCTCGGTGTCCTACTCGATGTATGTGCCGTTCTCTGGTCTATATCTAGATATCGTTGTGACACCCAAGTGAATCAGTCGGCAAAGAGCGAAATATCCAGCTTCGACGCACTCGTCAACTGGCTCGAGTCGATTGAAAACTTCATCGGCCGCCTCAGTGTATATACAGACAAAACTCTACCGCCCGCAATGGTTGAGATAGTGGTTAAGATAATGGAGGAATTGATCACCACGCTTGCCTTGGTGACCAAAAAGCTCAAGGAGCGAAAACGAGGTGAGTTCGTCCTCGCTGACGAGTTGCCTCACTCAGCGCGTCGCAGACAAACTTAGGCGTCGTTTGAGGGGGAAAGCGGCAGATGAGGAAATCAAGGAGGCACTACAGAGATTGGACCGACTTACGCAAGACGAGCTTAGGAATGTCGCAGCTCAGACCCTCGGTGTCGTCAGTAGTGAGCAAATGCACTCTGCTTTTAATATGACGTCTACTGAATATCCCTTTCTAGATGTCCAAGCATCCGTTGACAGTATGTTTTTTCCGCGATAGCAAGGTGCCTCCTTTTCTGACTGACCGCCAGAAATCCTACCCAAAATGGCCAACGACGTGGATGAGTTGAAACGTCAGTCATCTCCCGACATTTCACAGTGCTAACTATAAGTGCTGAGATTGTCTGGCAGGTGCCCAGTTGCAGGGAAATATTCGAAGCTGGCTCTCCCCCCCAGATCCGTGGAAGAATTTCAATATTGCCCGCGGATCACGGCACAAAGAGACCGGCTCGTGGTTTGTTAACAGCAAGACATTCTCAGAATGGAAAGCTTCTGGACCGAGTTCCCTCCTATGGATTAATGGGAAGCGTCAGTTACCCCCCAATGCTCACATTTTTGCAGGCACTGATAGACTTCCCTTTTGTAGCGGGCGCTGGTAAAAGCGTCCTTTGGTACGCTAGCGTTTTCCCGTCTGTATTTCATCTTGGGGGTTTACATTGTTGGCCAGTTCTGCAATTATCGAAGACATCGAGACAATGCAGAAATCTAGGAATGCATCACTCGCCATGTACTACTACGACTTCAGGGACGATCTAAAGAAGGACCTCCGGGGGCTACTCTCATCGATGTTATTCCAGCTTTGCGACCAGTCCGATTCCTATCACAAGGTGCTTTCCACCTTCCATTCGACACACCGCAACGGTGCCCAAAACCCCAGCGATGAAAAGCTTATCCAGTGTTTATTGGACTTGGTGAAACTGCCCGGGCCACCACCAGTTTATCTGATCGTGGATGGGTTGGACGAAAGTCCAAATACATCTACTCAGTCGTTCCATCGTGAGCAGGTTCTATCATTTTTGGACGACCTTGTCAAAGCACGGCTGCAAAACCTGCGCTTATGCGTCACTAGCCGACCGGAGGTCGACATCAAGGCTGTCCTCGAGCCTTTAGCTTTCCGTTCTGTTTGCGTGGAAAAAGAAAGTGGACAAGAGAAGGATATCAACGACTATATCGAGTCGATCATCCACACGGATAAAAAGATGGAAAGCTGGAGCCCGAAGCACAAGCGACTTGTGGTCGACGTCTTGGCCAAAAAAGCGGATGGAATGTAAGGCATTTATACCTTCAAGCCATGCCTTCAAGACACTCACCCATACGTTTTGGTAGGTTTCGATGGGTGGATTGCCAACTCAAATACCTTGCCAGATGCCTCCCGGTAGATCTCGAGCGTGCGGTGAACGACCTACCGGCGACACTCGATGAGACCTATGAACGTACCTTGGGAGAGATCGAAGATGCGAACTGGGAAGCTGCCCGGCGGCTCCTCCAATGTGTCGCCGTGGCTTCCCGCCCCCTCTGGGTTGAGGAACTAGGAGAAATTCTCGCATTTAATTTCAACGCAGGACCGATTCCAAAATTTCATGTGGATTGTCGCCTGAAAGATCCAGTTAAAGCGGTGCTATCCATATGTTCCACATTGCTTTCCATTGTCGACGTCGAGAATTCCCGAGTCGTACAATTCGGGCACTTTTCGGTGAAAGAGTTCTTGACCTCTACCCGTTTTACCCAAAAATGCAACGCAATTTCCAGCCGTTACCACATTTCCATGTCACCTGCTCATACTGTTGTTGCCCAAGCATGTCTAGGTATTCTATTGCACCTTCCCGAAAACGTCACCGAAGACAGCCTGGTGCAATATCCCCTTGCAGAATACGCTAGCGAACACTGGTTTGAGCATGCTCGTTTCGAGGGTGTGTCGCAAAGTGTAATTGAGGGGATGAAACAACTCCTTGACCGGACAAAGCTACATTTCTCGATTTGGCTCTGGGTATATAACCCAACATTGCCCTCCTGGAAGCGGTCACGGGCCAAACGACGACCTGAAAAGCCTTTTCCGCCCACCGGGACCCCTTTACATTACGCTACATTTTGCGGCCTACGCGAAGTTGTAGAGGTCTTAGCCATTGGCCCCCAGGATTTGGACTCTCGGTACTTCGATGATAAGTTAACTCCTTTGCACCTGGCATCCCAAGAGGGTCATCTTGATATCGCATCGTTCCTCGTCAAGCACGGCGCCAACGTAGCAGCTCAGGACCAGCGTGGCTCGACTCCGCTCTATCAGGCATCACAAGGGGGTCATCTCGATCTCGCGCGGTTACTCGTCGAGCACGGTGCCAACGCGGCAGCCCAGGACCAGCGTGGCTGGACTCCTCTCCATCAGGCGTCACAAAGGGGCAATCTCGATCTCGCACGGTTCCTCGTCGAGCACGGTGCCGACACGGCAGCCCAGGACCAGGATGGCTCGACTCCGCTCCATTGGGCGTCACAATGGGGTCATCTCGATCTCGTACGATTCCTCATCGAGCACGGTGCCAACGCGGCAGCCCAGGACCAGCGTGGCTCGACTCCGCTTCATCAGGCGTCACAACGGGGTCATCTCGATCTCGCACAGTTCCTCATCGAGCACGGTGCCAACACGGCAGACCAGGACCAGGATGGCTCGACTCCACTTCATCAGGCGTCACTATTGGGTCATCTCGATCTCGCACAGTTCCTCATCGAGCACGGTGCCAACGCGGCAGACCAGGACCAGGATGGCTCGACTCCGCTTCATCAGGCGTCACAAGGGGGTCGTCTCGATCTCGCACAGTTTCTCATCGAGCAGGGTGCCAACGTGGCAGCCCAGGACCAGCGTGGCTCGACTCCGCTTCATCAGGCGTCACAACGGGGTCATCTCGATCTCGCACAGTTTCTCATCGAGCAGGGTGCCAACGCGGTAGCCCAGGACCTGGATGGCTCGACTCCGCTTCATCAGGCGTCACAAGGGGGTCATCTCGATCTCGCACAGTTTCTCATCGAGCAGGGTGCCAACGCGGCAGCCCAGGACCAGGATGGCTCGACTCCGCTCCATTGGGCGTCAGTATGGGGTCATCTCGATCTCGCACAGTTCCTCATCGAGCGCGGTGCCAACGCGGCAGACAAGGACCAGCGTGGCTCGACTCCGCTTCATCAGGCGTCACAAGGGGGTCATCTCGATCTCGCACAGTTTCTCATCGAGCAGGGTGCCAACGCGGCAGCCCAGGACCAGCGTGGCTTGACTCCGCTTCATCAGGCGTCACAAGGGGGTCATCTCGATCTCGCACAGTTCCTCATCGAGCACGGTGCCAACGCGGCAGCCCAGGGCCAGGATGGCTCGACTCCACTTCACCAGGCGTCACAAGGGGGTCATCTCGATCTCGCACAGTTCCTCATCGAGCACGGCGCCAACGCGGCAGACAAGGACCAGTATGGCTCGACTCCGCTTCATCAGGCGTCACAATGGGGTCATCTCGATCTCGCACAGTTCCTCGTAGAGCACGGTGCCAACGCAGCAACCGAGAACAAGGATGGGTTGACCCCGCTCTGTCTGGCTTCTCGAAGTGGACATTCTGTCCTCGCAAGATTCCTCGCTGAGCACGGTGCCCCAAGCTGCACCGCAGATCCAGCAGTCCACAACAACATCAATTGAGAGTCCTCACTAAGAAGCATTGATAGAAGGATATTGCTTTATTGTATGGTTATTATCATATCGTACGTGCTGTAATGCGTTCTGACCGAAATTACACCGAAAGTGGTGTCATAGGTGAAATAGACAAACCAGTATAATGTACTCCTGTTCACAGTATGAATTTGAACAAGCGACCATTTCCAAGTTGCAACGTTGGAGAAGTAACGGTTGACCTACTGAACACCTTGAAGGCATGCATCACTGTCAGGGTCTACTACTTAAGTGATATGCATTATCATTATTGGAAATTACCAATTTATCCACAACTGTTTAATCGGTCATCCACCGTTGCGGTGAGGGGGTCACCGTTGGACTCACCGATTCCCCAAACGGCTGTTCAGTGTCCTTCTATTCTCTATCCCTCATACATTCATGCAGGTGCATGGCCTTCCATGTATCCAAGTCCCAACATGACGACCGAACAGATTCCCGATATTGGCCTTTCGAGCGTGAAAGTCCACAACATGAGCTGAGTCACGTATTGGGGTTTCTCTGAGTCTGCCCTACTAGGGAATCCCACACTTGGAACAACGCACTCGTTGCAAGAGTCAGCACAGCCCGTAATTCGACCATATTTTAATTTATCGCAGAAGTGGGCTTGATATTCGTAGAAATCTTGAGTTGACTCACAAGGTTATCGATGCATTCAAAAATGTCGACAGGGCCACGAAAGCTTTCTCTCACATAATTCGCCGTCTGGAAAACAAGGGATTGTCAATTACAAGCCAGATGGTTAGAGGCAAGAGTGACACGTTCGGAGAGGAAGACGTCAATTCCAGAAAAGATGAGATTTGCGGGGGAAACTGTCTACTATGCAGGATAGGGTTGGACTGAGTCCGTACGTCGGGAATAGAATATGTAATACACATGATTAGGCTTACAAGACTGGCGCCGGTGCTGACGGCTGCGTTGGTCGAGATGGAATGCAGCCCCCATTTACAAGAGATATGAGCCACCTGACCAATTTGGGATCGACATTCCTAAATTCATCAAACGCCCATGACTGCTCTTCGAATATTGCGAGGACCAAATCCAGAGACTCGCATCTATCGATGGCAGCGGCCAGTCGCTGGGTGTGGGGAGATCGTGTATCAAGTCGACGACATGGTGTTACGGGAGAGGTCGTGATCAGAATGAGAAAGGCGAGGGCTAGGGGAGACACTCCTTGTTGTACTGACTCCTCCGAGTCGCACAAATATTGTGGCTGTCCTCGGGGTAGTCAGGTAGTGCCACTATTGTTCATCCGGATTCACATTCCTCCAACTGTGCTTCATAGCCCCTCTTCGTCCAGAACTGATGTGTGTAAGCACAACGGTATCTATAGGGCGATGAGAGCTATCAACAGAGCTCTATAATCGCCAAGGGGAAACGGCCGAGCGAACTATTGCAATTGTCCGATCCCATCGCGCAGGTAGAGAGATAAACTGGGAAGGAGTTGGGTAATGGCTCTGGTGCGAGTCCCACGAACGACGATCGGAGGAGGGGTGACGGAGTCTGAGACATCCACGTCGCTGAGTGACGCGGTGCTCGGGTGCAACATTGAACTGGGGACGGCCAGCATCCGCTCGCTGGCATTGCCGCTCGAAATCGATGGCGTCTGGCTACCCACCTGTCCAAGCTGGAACGAGAAATCCACCCCTAACTCTGAACAGCCTTCTTTTTCTCGCTCCTCCAAGCCAAGAGTGACGGGGGCTGAGCTGGTTGATTAAAAAAGGTCCGATTATGAAACAATGGCATGGGCGTCCTGTTGAATTTCCGAAACAAGTTCTCTTCTTGGCGGCACCCTTCTTGTATCGCCTTCAGGAGTATGGTACCTCCGATGTTTCCCTGTTGCTAGGGACGCCTCTGTCACGGAGGTGGCAGCATGCTCCCTAGTATCGCTGTCATGGTCCGTTTTCTGAGACGAGATGATGGGGTGTAACCTGGAGCACGGAAGCATTCGTCAGGAGCAACTGCGCAGATATCGTTTGCCTACCTCATCATGCCCGGGCTGGGGATTATGACCATTCCGCGTGTCTTCCTTACTCTCCTGCACGCACTGAAGATCCAATGCCGTCGCTGTCTTTGGCGGTGTCGGAAAAGTCTGTGTCTGCGAGCCGATTTTGTATTGGACCATCGTCCTCATCGATCAC